>OGOX01001929.1_pt1 | contig 12483 bp, 12 predicted proteins | sample 1552761 | NCBI WGS metagenome assembly OGOX01 (sample SAMEA2580212, study PRJEB22360) | human gut metagenome | biome: human gut; feature: human-associated habitat; material: faeces | place: Denmark | collected 2008/2010
CCGCAGACCTTGCGGCGGTCGAGGATGATGTCATTGGGCCACTTGATGGCAGGGGCCAGACCATGTTGCTCCAGCACCTGGCAGACAGCCAACCCGGCGCAGCTGGTAAGCAGACTGAGCGCGGCGGGGTCGAAATCCGGGCGGAGAAGATAAGAGAGATAGACCCCCTGCCCGGCCGGAGAGGCAAAGCTGCGGCCCAGGCGGCCGTTGCCGTGGGTTTGGCGATCCGCCAGCACAACAGTGCCGGTGGGCGCGCCCTCCAGGGCCAGCTGCATCCCGCGGGTATTGGTAGAATCGGTCTCCTCGTAGCAAATGATGGTCTCTCCCCTGCCCTGCGGCAGGTACTGCTCCAGCAGTTCCTTTGTCATGCCATCCGGCAGGGCGGTAAGGCGGTAGCCCAGCCGGGTGACCGATTCAATGGCATAGCCCTGCTCCCGCAGGCGGCAGGCAGCCTTCCACACCGCGGTGCGGCTGACCCCCAACCGGACGGAAAGCTCCTCCCCGGAGTGGTACTGGGTACGGTCCTGCCCCAACTCCCGCAGCAGCTCGGCGGCCAAATCTCTTTTTGCCATGATGAAGTTCCTCCCTTTTGCGGACAGAATGTAAACTTTCCGTTAAATAACAAATTTTTGGGCTCCCGCTGCCGGTGGGCAGTTGAAAATCCCCAATGAAAAGTGATAAAATCAGTATAATTCAATCCGGACAAAAAGGCAACCAGAAATGAGCCGGGAGAGAGAAAGAGGGCGACAGGATGGCATTTGTGGAAATGAAGGATGTATATAAACGCTACCGCACCGGGGAAATCGTGACGGCGGCCAGCGACGGCATCAATTTTACCATAGAAAAGGGCGAATTCGCCATTATTGTGGGGCCCTCCGGCGCCGGTAAAACCACGGTGCTGAACATCCTGGGTGGAATGGACACCGCCGATGAGGGGCAGGTGCTGGTGGATGGAAATGACATTGTGCAGTACACCCCCAAGCAGCTGGTCGGCTACCGGCGGCATGATATCGGGTTTGTGTTCCAATTCTATAACCTGGTGCAAAACCTGACGGCGCTGGAAAATGTGGAGCTGGCGGCGCAGATCTGTCATAATCCCATCCCGGCAGCGGAGGCCCTGGAGGCCGTGGGGCTGGGCCACCGGCTGGATAACTTTCCGGCGCAGCTTTCCGGCGGCGAGCAGCAGCGGGTTTCCATCGCGCGGGCGCTGGCCAAGCGGCCCAAGCTGCTGCTGTGCGACGAGCCGACCGGCGCCCTAGACTACAATACCGGCAAGCAGATCCTCTCGCTTTTGCAGAGCGCCTGCCGGGAGGGCGGCATGACGGTGATCGTAGTGACGCACAACACCGCCATCACCCCAATGGCCGACCGAGTCATTACGATACGAAACAGCAAGGTCGCCAGCAATATTTATAATCCCCATCCTGCCGATATTGCCACAATAGAGTGGTAAGAAGGCGGGCGGCGGAAAATGCGGGGAGGGCAAGGCAGGGGCCGCAGGCAGGCTGATGCCCGGTAGAGCGAAGCGGAGGCGGGCTTATGCCTGTCAAGGCGCCAACACAGCCATCGCCCATTTTACGGTGTCCGCCAGGCGGGAACCGGCAGAAGCCAAAAAGAAAGGAGGGCATATTTATGACGGAAGCATTCCGGAAAGATACCATGCGCACCATGCGTAAAACCATGAACCGTTTTTGTTCCATTTTGCTCATTGTGGCGCTGGGTGTTGGCTTCTTTGCGGGGGTGCGGGCCACCGGTGATGACATGCGGGATACCGCCAGCGATTACTATATCGATTACAACGCTATGGATGTAAAGGTGCTCTCCACTTTGGGATTCAGTGAAAACGATGTGGCCGCCGTAGCGGCGGTGGATGGTGTAAAGCAGGTTTATGCCGGGAAATATGTGGACTGCCTGACCCTGTGCCACGATAACTTCTTGACGAGGGTGTTTTCCCTGCCCCAGAACCCGGATAGTCCCGAAACCATGAACCGGCTGCGGGTACTGGAAGGGCAGCTACCACAGGCGGCGGATGAATGTGTCATTGATGAGAAGATACAGTATAAGTACCACTTTGAATTGGGACAGACGCTTTCTTTGGGCAGCGCCGACCCAACAGATGACCTGGAAAATGAGCTGGAGCACACCGAATATACCATCGTGGGGATCGTCAATTCCCCGATGTACCTGGATATGAACCGCCGCGGCAGCACCACGGTGGGGGATGGCTCCCTGGACGCCTATATTTACGTGCCGGAGGAGAATTTTACCGCCGAATACTACACCGAGCTGTATGTGACCGCCGAGGGCAGCGATGCCCTCAACTGCTACACCGATGAATATGACGAGCTGGCGAAGGCCCTCAAGGCGGCGCTGGAGCCGGTGGGGGTTGCCCGCGGCGACGACCGGATGGAGGAGATGGCGGACTACCTCAATGAGAAGATACCCGAGGCACGGGAGAAGATAGCCGACGCCGAGGAGCAGCTGGCGGATGCCGAGCAGCAGCTGACCGATGCCGCCAACGAATTGGCGGATGCCCGCAAGCAGATCGAGGACGGAGAAAAGGAGCTGACCGACGGCCGGGCCGAGCTGGAAAAGCAGAAAAAGCAGTATGCGGAATACGAAAAGAAATACGAGGAGGGCAAGCAGCAGCTGGAGGCCGCCAAGCTGCAGATGATGGCCGTAGATGCCGCCAAGGCGCAGCTGACCGCCGGCAAGGCGCAGATCAATGCGATAATGGGGCGGATGGCGAATCTCTCGGAAGGGTCGGTGCTGCTGCCCATCCTGGCAGATAGCTTGGCCCCCACGCTGAACGAGTTGACCGACCAAAACGGAAAAAAGCTGAACCTGGGGGATAAGCTGTACGATGCCGACGGCAATGTGACCCCGGCAACAGTAAAGGCGACCCAGACCGCAGTGAACGATTATTTTTCCACCATGGAAAAACAAATAACCAGCGCGGCCAGCCAGTACGAAAGCGGCAAAAAAGAGCTGGAGGACAGCCGCAAACAGCTGGATACCTATAAATCCGAGCTGGAGAAAGCCGAAAAGCAGCTGAATGACGGCGAAAAGGAGCTGGCCGAAGCGCGGGTGAAGCTGGCGGACGGCGAAAAGGAATTTGAGGAAAAGAGTGCCGATGCCCGGCAGAAAATAGCGGACGGCAAGACCAAGCTGAACCGGGGCAAGCTGCAGCTGGCGGATGCCGAAAAAATGCTGGAAAAGCTCTCGCCGGCGGAGTGGTACCTGTATACCCGCAAGGAGCTGGCACTGGGTGTGGGCGAATTTGGCGATGATGCCGCAAGAATCGATAACATTTCTACCATTTTCCCAGTATTCTTCCTGGCGGTGGCGGCACTGGTGTGCCTGACCACAATGGCCCGTATGGTGGAGGAGCAGCGCACTGAGATCGGCACGCTGAAGGCACTGGGCTATACCGACCGGGAGATTCAAAAGAAATATCTCATCTATTCGCTGAGCGCGACGGTACTGGGCAGCGGGCTGGGGCTCGCCGTGGGCTTCAAGCTGTTCCCCACCGTCATTTACGATGCCTACTGCATCATGTACGACCTGCCGCCGGTGGAAGCCCCGTTCCATTGGGGCGTGGCGGCCATCTGTGTGGTAGTGGCGCTGGGGTGCGTTACCCTGGTGACCTGCAATGTGTGCCGCGGAGTTCTCAGTGAGATGCCGGCCAACATCATGCGGCCCAAGGCACCCCCGGCCGGACAGCGGGTGCTGCTGGAAAAGGTGCCGTTTATCTGGCGGCGGCTTTCCTTCAGCCACAAGGTCACGGTACGCAATCTGTTCCGGTATAAAAAGCGGGTGCTGATGACCATAGTGGGTATCGCGGGCTGCGCTGCCCTGGTGCTGACCGGCTACGGCCTCAAGGACGCCATCAACGACATCGTGCAGAACCAGTTTCAGAAGGTATTTCGCTATGATCTGCTAGCGGGGTATTCCGCCGAGGATGAGGCAGAGGAGCAGGCGCTGTTTGACCAGCTGGAAAGCGACCCCGATATTAAAGAGTGGATGCCGCAGTACCGGGCGGCCATCACCGCAGTGGATGAAAGGCACAGTTACGAGGTGAACCTAACCGTGAGCCAGGACTATACCCGGCTGACCGACTTTATCAGCCTGCAGGAGCGGGTGAGCCGCAGAGTGCTGACCCCCGAAAAGGAGGGGGCCATCATCACCGAAAAGCTGGGCACCATGCTGGGGCTGAAAGCCGGAGATACCCTGACGCTGCGGGACGGCGATAACCGGACTTATGAGCTGGCCATTGCCGGAGTGAGCGAGAACTATGCCTCACACTTTGTCTATATCTCCGCGGAATACTATGAGGAGGTCTTTGGCAAGGCGCCGGAATACAATACCGTGATAGTGGACCTGGCGGACCGGGACGACTGGGCCGCGGCAAGCGAAAAGCTGCTGGCGGGCGGCACGGTGCAGATGATCTCCAGCGATGCGGAGCTGGTGGAGCAATACAAAAATGTGACCGATAACCTGGGCTATGTAGTGGCGGTGCTCATTGTTTCGGCGGGACTTTTGGCCTTTGTGGTGCAGTACAATCTCTCCAATATCAACATCACCGAGCGGACAAGGGAGATTGCCACCTTGAAGGTTCTGGGCTTCTACGATGGTGAGGTTTCCGCCTACATCTACCGGGAAAGCGTCATCCTGACCATACTGGGCACCGGACTGGGCCTGCTGCTGGGCACAGCGCTCACCCGCTTTGTGGTGGCAACAGCCGAGGTGGATTCCATCATGTTCGGGCGGAGCATCTACTGGCCGAGCTTTTTGATGGCGACACTCATCACCTTCCTGTTCTCCTTCCTGGTGAACTGGGTGATGCACTACCGGCTGAAGAAGATCAATATGGTCGAGTCAATGAAATCGGTAGACTGAAAAACATGCAGAAAGGGCGTCCCGCTGATGGGACGCCCTGTTTTTCGCTTTGCGCTTATATCTCCTGGCCGATGTGGCTGCGGATGCGCTCGATGAGCATATCCAGCGCGACAAGATTGTGGCCACCCTGCAGCATGATGATATCCGCCCGGCGCTTGCTGGGCTCCACATACTGCTCGTGCATCGGCTTTACCGTGGTGAGGTACTGCTCCACCACCGATTCCAGCGTGCGGCCGCGCTCCCGCACATCCCGCAGGATGCGGCGCAGGATGCGCTCATCGGCATCGGTATCCACAAAGATTTTGATATCCATTTCGCTGGCCAGCTCCTCATCGGCAAAGATGAGGATGCCCTCCACGATGATGACCTTGGTGGGATGAACCTCCTCAGTGCGGTCGGTGCGGTTATGGATGGAATAATCGTATACCGGGCAGTGGACGGTATGGCCTGCCTTAAGGGAACGGAGGTCCTCGATAAGCAGGGAGGTATCAAAGGAATCGGGGTGATCGTAATTGAGCAGCCGGCGCTTTTCAAAGGGCAGCTCATCGTGGCGCTTGTAGTAGCTATCATGGTGCAGCACGCTTACATCTGCGCCAAAGTATTCCTGCAGCTTTTCGGTCACGGTGGTTTTTCCGCTGCCGGTACCGCCCGCTATTCCGATCACCATAGTATTCATAAAATATTCTCTCCCCCGGTTTTTTCTTATTCTATCATATTCCGACAGGCTTCGCAACGGCTGGGGCCGGACTTTTTGTGCGAAACGGCAAAAAACTCTCGACTGCCGGGGGCGGATATGGTACAATGCGAATAGAGAAAAAACTAAAACGCAAAGGAGAAATTGTTTATGTCTACACCCCATAATGCTGCCCAAAAGGGCCAGATAGCCCCCAATGTACTGATGGCCGGCGACCCGCTGCGCGCCCAATTTACCGCCGAAAACTACCTGGAAAGCCCTGTATGCTTTAATACTGTGCGCGGGATGCTGGGCTACACCGGCACCTACCATGGCGTGCCTGTTTCCATTATGGGCCACGGCATGGGTATCCCCTCCATCGGCATTTACAGCTATGAGCTGTTCCATTTCTACGATGTAGAGAACATTATCCGCTTTGGCAGCGCCGGCGCGCTGCACCCTGACCTGCATCTCGGCGATATTGTCATAGCCGAAGGCGCCTGCACCGACAGCAATTACATGGCGCAGTTCCAGCTGCCCGGCACCTATGCCCCCATCGCGGATTGGAAGCTGCTTTCCACCGCGGCCAAACTGGCCGAGGAACGGAGCCTGAAGCATATGGTCGGCAATGTTCTCTCCAGCGATTGCTTCTATTCCGCCCACCCGGAGCGCACCGACCTGTGGCGCCCCATGGGGGTACTGTGTGTGGAGATGGAGATATCTGCCCTGTATGCCAACGCTGCCTACGCCGGCAAGCGTGCACTGGGCATTCTGTCCATCAGTGATGTCATCGGTAAGAACGAAGAACTGAGCCCCGAGGACCGGCAGACCAAATTCACCAATATGATGGAGCTGGCACTGGATACGGTGACTAGCCTATGAGCGGTGAGCGGCTGACCGACCATCAAAACGGCGGGCTGGAAAAGCGGACCTGGATCCTGGTCGCGGTGATCTGCGCCATTCTGCTGGGTGTCTCGGCCATCATGTTTGTCCCTGTAAAGAAGGCCGTGGATGAAACGCTGCCCGCCATGATGGTGGAACAAGAAAGCGCGGAGATCCATTCCACCACACTGACACTGCGCGGCACCTGGGGCCAACAGCGTATGGGTAAAGCCGCCATGACCTTCCAGGGCGTGGTGGGTACTGCCGCGCTGGACTATACCCTGTGGGACGGCATGGATGAGCTGGACTTTACCCTGAGCGGAAAAGGCCGGGAGTACGGCCTGTTGGGTGGGTTCTTCTACAACCACTTTTATACCGAAGACCACGGGGAGGGCTATGGGTGGCTGTTTACCGACCATGACCGAAGCTGCTACATCCTGGTGACCGGGCTTTTTGATGACGACAAGGAATACACCATAGCAGCGCCGGCAAGCAATGCGGAGGAGGCGCGGGCTATCTGCGAAAAGCTGGGTGTCTATCAGGATCGTTTTGCCCGGGTAAGCTGATAAGGCTCTATTTCCAATAAAATAAAGAGCCCCCGAGGGGCTCTTTATTCTTGCCCATTATTCCTGCTGGTCATCCTCTTCCAGGTTATCCAGTGCATATTCCACACAGATCACCATTAGCTTATTCAGTGAGATGTTTTTGGCATCGCACACCTTTTCCATCCGATCCACCAGTTTTTTGTTGATACGGAAAGTACGGTTCACATATTCATCTCGTTCTATTCTCAGCATATTTATCACCTCACCCCTATTTTAGGGGGCAAAGTGGCTACATTATACACTGATTTATTAGTGTAATTTACGCTTTACATATGCTGCACTTTATGCTATGCTTATGGTAATGCAGTGGCAGCGCCGCCGGAACCAGTCGCTGAGGTTCCTCCTCTTATTGGTGGGCACTTCCATTTGCATCATAAAAAGCCCCCTATGGGGGCTTTTTTGTTTGGGTAGAGCTTGCGACAGCTATCACCGCGGAAGGCCGTTCTCATCAAATTTTTCCCGGAGCTTCTTTTCCACGATGACAATGGAAAGAAACAGGGGGATCATCTGCAACACGGTAATAACGCTGCCCACCACCCCAATGTGGTCGGTGTCCTCCCCCATAAACAGCAGCATGGCTATGACGGTAAGCACCAGCATGGTACTGCCCCAGCGTCGCCACAACAGACCACACTCCCGCTGGGCGTAGTCCCATGTCTGTTGGTTTTGCATGGAACGACGGGTGCGGTAGCCCGAAACGGGATTGATGGTACTGAATTTCCCGCGGCGCAGGGCAGCCCCGGCGCAGACCATAATGACGGGGATCAGCAGGGTGCAGCAGGTCATAAAAATCCAAAAGCCCATGTTATTTCTCCTTTTTGCGGGTTTCCCAATAGGTGCGGGCTGCCTGCTCGGTCTTGTTATCGCCATAGTGATAATACCGGGTACCAATCAGGTCATCCGGCAGGTACTGCTGCGCCACCCAGTGATTGGGGAAATCGTGCGGGTAGAGATAGTTCTGGCCCTTTTGCTCCACCTCGGCACTATCATAGTGGACATTTTGCAGACAGCGCGGGAAGCCTTGTCCCCTGCCCTTTTGAATATCTGCCATAGCGGCATTGATGGCCATGTAGGAGGCATTGGATTTGGGGGCTGTAGCCAACAGCACAGCGGCCTCCGCCAGTGGGATGCGGGCCTCCGGCAGGCCCAGCTGCAGCGCCGCGTCCACGCAGCTTTTCGTAACGGTGATGGCCTGCGGATACGCAAGGCCGATATCCTCCGCCGCGATGCACAGCAGACGGCGGCAGGGGGAGATCAAGTCGCCCGCCACCAGCAGACGGCCCAGGTAGTACACCGCCGCGTCCGGGTCGGAGCCTCGGATGGATTTGTGCAGGGCGGAGAGCAGGTCATAGTGGTCATCCCCCTCCCTGTCATACCGCATGGCGCTGCACTGGCTTAACTGTAAAGCATCATCCCTTGTCACATATAATCCGCCATCCTTCGGCTTGGCGGAACGGTACAGCAGCTCCACGGCGTTGATGGCCTTTCGGACATCGCCGCCGCAACCGGCGGCCACTGTGCGGGGCACATCCTCTTCCCAGGTAAAGGGCAGCTGGCTCCTCTCCTGCTCGATACGCAGGCCCCGTTCCACGGCGGGGATGGTATCCTCCACCGACAGAGGCTTAAATTCAAAAACCGTGCTGCGGGACAGGAGTGCGTTGTAGATATAGAAATACGGGTTCTCTGTGGTAGAGGCGATCAGGGTGATCTTGCCGTTTTCCAGGAATTCCAGCAGGCTCTGCTGCTGCTTCTTGTTGAAATACTGTATCTCATCCAGGTACAGCAGGATACCGTTTGGAGCCATCATGGTGTCCACATCCGCCATGACATTCTTCACATCCTGGAGGGATGCGGTGGTGGCGTTAAGGGTATACAGCGCCTTTTTCGCCTGTTTGGCAATAATGTTGGCCACAGTGGTCTTGCCGGTACCGGAAGGGCCATAAAAAATGAGGTTGGCATCGGTGCCGTTCTCGATCAGGCGGCGCAGCAGCGCCCCCTCGCCCAGCAGGTGCTTCTGTCCGGCCACGTCGTCAAGCGTCTGGGGCCGTATCTCGTCTGCCAGCGGACGCATAGCGGCACCGCCTCCCTTCTGTGGAAAATCTTATGAAACAGTATAGCACAGATTGCCTTTTTCTGCAACCTCTGTTACAATTGGGATGAGGTGATGTCGCATGAAGTCGAAGGAACAGGTCGGCGCCATTATCGCGGCGCTGAAGACGCTGTACCCGGACGCGCTGTGTTCGCTGGACTATGAGAAGGACTATGAGCTGCTGTTCTCCGTGCGTCTGGCGGCGCAGTGCACCGACGCGCGTGTCAATCTGGTGACGCCGGCGCTGTTTGCCCGCTATCCCACACTGGAGGCCTTTGCCGCCGCCGATGTGGACGAGGTAGGTACATATATCCACTCCTGCGGCTTCTGGCGGGCCAAGGCCCGGGACATTGTTGGCTCCGCGAAAATGCTGGTGGAGCGCTTCGGCGGAAAGGTCCCGGACAACATGGAGGACCTGCTCTCACTGCCCGGTGTGGGGCGCAAGACCGCCAATCTGATCCTGGGCGATATCTACGGAAAGGACGGCTACGTCTGCGATACCCACTGCATCCGCATCACCGGACGGCTGGGACTGACGGACGGCAGCAAGGACCCGCTGAAGGTGGAGCAGCAGCTGCGAAAGGTCATTCCCCCGGAGGAGGCCAACAACTTCTGCCACCGGATGGTGCTCCATGGCCGCGCGCTGTGTATGGCACGGAAGCCGGACTGCGGTGACTGCTCCCTCCGACCGCTCTGCGATCACGGCAGCGGGAAATAAAGCTGAGAACCATGCCCTCCGGCATGGTTCTCAGCTTTGTACGCCATCAGAGCACCATGACCAGCGTTCCGATGGTGATAAGGACGCAGCCTATCAGCGATTTGACGGTGAACTGCTCCCGCAGAAACACAAACGCCAGCACCAGCGTAATGACCACACTCAGCTTGTCGATGGGCACGACCTTGGAGGCTTCGCCCATCTGCAACGCCTTGTAATAGCACAGCCACGAGGCGCCTGTAGCCAGTCCCGACAGAATAAGGAACAGCCAGCTTTTTCGGCTGATATCCCCGATGCCGCCCTGCGCGTTCGTCAGGAACACCATCCCCCACGCCATGAGCACCACGACCACCGTTCGGACAGCCGTGGCGAGGTTGGAGTTCACCCCGTCGATACCCACTTTCGCCAATATCGAAGTCAAGGCCGCAAACACCGCCGACAGCAGAGCAAATACAAACCACATTTTATTTCACCCTCAGAACCATTCGATCCGCCAGTTCCCGCAGGAAATCGCTGTCCGCCCAACCGGCCACCGCAGCCTTGGCGCGTTTTGTCTGCGCCTCGACCTCCCTCTGGCAGCCGTCTACACCCAGCAGATCCACAAATGTCACCTTGCCCTCCGCCTTGTCAGAGCCGATGGGCTTGCCGAACACCTCCTGTGCGCCTGTCACATCCAGGATATCGTCACGGAGCTGGAAGGCCAGACCAAGGCCATCGCCGAATTCACGGGCCTGACGGCGCTTTTCCGCGTCCATTCCGGCGGCCACACAGCCCAGCTCCGCCGCGGCGGAGATCATGGCGCAAGTCTTGAGACGGTCCAGCTGCGTCAGGCCGGCTTCCTCGCGGACGTCGCAGAGGGTGTCCAGCACCTGCCCGGCCACCATGCCGTCGGCACCGGCGGCCCGGGCCAGGACCTCGACCGCCGCGATACGGCTTTCGGCGGGCAGTCCCGTCGCCTGGGCAATGAGACGGAAGGCCTCGGGCTGGAGGGCGTCGCCGGCCAGAATGGCCAGCGTCTCGCCGTAGACCTTGTGGTTGGTTGGCTTGCCACGGCGAAGATCGTCGTCGTCCATGCAGGGCAGGTCGTCGTGGATAAGGGAATAGTTGTGCACCAGCTCCAGCGCGCAGGCATAGGGCAGCGCCAGGCGCCAGTCGATACCGCCCAGACGGGCAAATTCCAGCGTCAGCACCGGGCGGATACGCTTGCCGCCGGAGAGCACACTGTACCGCATGGCATCGTAGAGACGGTCATAGGGGGCGCTGCCGGCAAAAAGGGCGGAAAGGTAGTCCTCCACCGCCGCGCGGTACTGCTCGTAGTGTCTTTCGTAGTCCATGGCTCAATCCTCCGCAGCAAAATCATGCTCCACCGGCGCGTCATCGGGGCCCTTGGACAGCTTGACCACCTTCTGCTCGGCGGTGTCCAGCTCCTTGCGGCAGGCGTTCACCAGCTTGGTGCCCTCCTCAAACAGCGCCATGCTGTCGCCCAGCGTGGCATCGCCCCTTTCCAGCAGGGAGACGATCTCCTCCAGCCGGGACATATTCTCCTCAAACGTCTTTTTTGCTGCCATGTTCGTTCTCCTTTTCCTTTACTTGGCACCGCAGGGCGCCGTCGGCCAGCCGCAGGCGCAGGGTCTCCCCTATCCGCGCCTGATCGGCGCTGCGGAGCACCGTGCCGTCCGGCTGCTGAGCCAGTGCGTAGCCGCGGCCCAGGACCTTCAGCGGGCTGAGGGCATCCAGCGACGCGGCCAGCGCGCCGAAGCGGCGGTTTTGGACATCTGTCACCACACGCATGGCGGCACAGAGCCGGTGGGTCATGTGGTCCACATCCTGGCGGCGGTCCGCCAGGTAAGCGGTCGGGTCCGTGAGGACACGCTTTTTCGACAGGGACTCTAAACGGCGGGAATGGGCGGCGATATCGCGGCGTATCGACTGTGTCATGCGGGAATGGGCGGCATCCAGCGTCCGCAGCAGCTCGGCCATGTCCGGCACGGCGATCTCGGCGGCGTTGGAGGGCGTGGAGGCCCGCCGGTCCGCTACGAAGTCGCTGATGGCCACGTCCGGCTCGTGGCCCACCGCCGAGATGACGGGAATATCCGAGTCGTAGATGGCGCGGACCACGCGCTCGTCGTTAAAGGCCCACAGGTCCTCCAGCGAACCGCCGCCGCGGCCGGTGATGAGCACATCGGCCAGGCCGTGGGCGTTGGCGTAACGGATGGCGCCGGCGATCTCCGCCGGGGCCTCAGTTCCCTGCACGCGAACGGGCAGCAGAAGGACCTTGGCGATGGGATAGCGGCGGCGGAGTATGCGGATCATGTCGTGGACCGCCGCGCCTGCCGGGGAGGTGACGATGGCGATGCGCCGGGGATATGGCGGCAGGGGTTTTTTATGGGTCTCGTCAAACAGGCCCTCCTTCCGCAGCTTTTCCTTCAGCTGCTCAAAGGCCACGCTCAGGTCGCCGGCGCCCTCGGGCGTCAGGCCGGTGCAGTACAGCTGGTAGGCACCGTCGCGGGGATAGACGCTGATACGGCCGGAGGCGATGACCTGCATACCGTTTTCCGGACGGAAGCGCAGGCGCGCGGCACTGCCCCTGAACATAACACACTTCAGACTGCACTGGCTG
>OGOX01001933.1_pt1 | contig 12476 bp, 8 predicted proteins | sample 1552761 | NCBI WGS metagenome assembly OGOX01 (sample SAMEA2580212, study PRJEB22360) | human gut metagenome | biome: human gut; feature: human-associated habitat; material: faeces | place: Denmark | collected 2008/2010
ATTTTTCTGTTTCTTCTCTTATAATGTTTTCATTTTTTCCCTTAAATTCTTTTGACTTTTGCTCTTCTTCTCTTAGAATTTCTTCACATTTCTTTAGCATTTTATCTATCTTTTCTTTATTCTTTAAATAAAATACCCCTGTGTAGCACATAATATCTTTTCCATCTACTGTCTTTAAGCCAGATGGAACATACATTTTTTCTTCTTTCAATTATCTTCCTCCTAATTATACAATTATTTTACTTATTGGTCAATATTTTAAAGCAATATTACTTATTGGTATTGTTTAAGAATTAATTTTTTTCGCTATAGCGAAATTTGAAATAATTTTTTTAATGAAAACTTTTTGAAATAATTTATTTTTGAAATTTAATAAAATTATATTATGCTTTAGAATAAAAAGCAAGTAGAATCGTTCGACAAATATCTATGAATTTCTCGATTGACCTAAATTTTTGTTATATAAAATCTTTAATTAGATGCTTGCTTTTTTAATTCTTTTGCTATAATTAAATCATAAAAAATAGTCATTAGGTACTTAACTTTAGTACTTTTAATGACTATTTTTTACTTTTATTTTTACAGCTTATCATTTAATAAATATTTGCTATCTATCTTTTTAACATAATTTCCACCTACTACACTATGCACCCTTTACAGTCGCTCCTTGTTAATAGCGATAGCAGTTTAATATAAAATTTTTTGATTGTACACACTTAAATTTATACTCTCCCAGAGGTCTACAAAAATAAAGTGAGCCTGAAACCGACATAATCGTAGGCAGTGCCAGAACGGTAATTGCGATAACCGGCTGGAGTACCCGCGAAATTGCTGTTGTAATCGCCTCCACGTCCAGTGCAAGGACCGTCCGAGCCCGAAGAGGACTCAGTCGTCCACTCCAAAACATTTCCTCCCATATCATAAATATTACATACTGGTGTGGTTTGTCCTGTTGGAACTAATACTTTTGAACTAGTTTCCTTAGTCTTACTTACTCCTGTTATATCTGTATATGAAAATGTTGTATTTTTATAATTTCCTTCTTCTGAGCTACTTCCATAATCACTATTTACTTTTTGTAAAAATGCTATTGTTGTATCCCATGCATAACTACTTACTAATTTTGTTTTGGCTTTATATCCTTGCTTTGTTGCAAAACCTTCAGCTAAAGAGATTGCTTGAGTTTTCGTCACATTATTATATGGGGCTTGATTTGCTTTTATTGTTACTGTTTTTGTTACATCATTTGAACTTCTTAATGTTTTTGCAACTGTATTTTCTTTATCCCCTGCTTCGTATCTTCCTATATAAAATCCTTTATATGTTTTTACACTTGTCTTTTCGTCTTCCGGTAATGCTTCTAAATAGCTACTAAATGAAGCATCTCCAGTATACCATGTTCTCTTATAATCTGCTATTGTTGCTACTGGCACCCATACAAATTGGTTTCCATCTTTATCTTCTATTACTACTCCTCCTTGTACTGTTGAGGCTGAATCCTCTGCAACTTTGAAGCCTTCTGGAATCCATACTTTTCCGTCTGGATATGTTACTTCTACATTTGCAGCCACATAATCTTTTGCAGTCTTAAATTGGTTTACTGTTACACTTACATTTTTCGTATAACTTTTTCCATTCACTGTTCCTGTTACGGTAAAAGTATATGTTCCGTTTTTTGTTACTGCATATGGAATGGTTTTATCTACTGTTGTTGTTCCACCTGTTATTGAGTGTGAAAATGTTATATAAAGTGTGTTCCCTAAATAGACACTAGCTGCATCAGTTATTGCTGAACCTGTTCCATCGCTGTTTGCTACAACTTTTGCTTCTCCTATTGTAATTTCTGGTGTTTGCGTTTCTCCACCTGTACTACCACCAGAACTACTTCCTCCTGAAGAATTTGTTTTATTTTCTACTGTTACTGAATATTCTCCTTTTTTTACTGTTAATGTTCCATCTGCATTTTTTGTTACGCTATCTATACTTCCATCTTCTGCTTTTGCTTTTAAGAAATCTTCTAATGTTTCATAATCATTAGTTAAATAAAATTCTAGTATAGTTCTATTAATTGCTTCTTTTACTTCTGCTTCTTTTGTTACACTTGCTGCTTGATTTGCTTTTTTTATTATTCCATTGTTCCCTAAAACAGCATTTATGCTTACTCCAGCTAAAATTATAAGTACTACCACTGTAACAACTAACGCAATAAGAGTTATTCCTTTTTTATTATCTAACATAAATTACTCTCCTCCTCGTTTGTGCTTTTAATATATTTTCAACTATTTTTCTATTTTTATTCATTGTTTTATACCTTTTTGTAATCTTGTATAATCTCGTATTTATTTCTTAGTTGAATTTTGTTTTGGTTAGTTGCACAATTTTAAGTCGTCTCTCTGTTGTTTTGTTGTATATATTTTACCATTCAAATTTCCACCGCATAACCCAAGATTTTATGGAAAAAGGAATTTTGTACGGATAATATTTTAAGATTAAGGAAATATTTTAAGATTTTCAGGATATTTTCCATATATTTCTTATATTTTTACTCTTTTATTTCTGACAGATATTCAGATGGACTCTTTCCTGTCACCTCGCGAAAGACTTTTTTGAAGTATTTAGAATCGGAAAATCCTACCTGATAAGGAACATCCCTCTGATCACATATTTCTTCCCTCAACATATACTGTGCCTGTTCAATTCTATACTCCCTTAGAAAAGTGCTGAAATTTTCTCCGATATTTTTTCCAAAAAGATAACTGAAATATTCCTGGCTCAGCCCAAGATCTTCTGCCAATTTCTTCTGGCTTATTTTTCCGGCATATCCACTCTGTATGATATCCAGAGCTTGCAGAATCATAGGGTGGGCATCCGGATATTTATCTCTCAAATTTCTGGATTTTCTGCGGGAATAGCTATTTTTTCCACTGATCTTATTCTCAATTTTCTTCAGTACTGCTTCTGCCTCATCTCTTGTAAGAGGTTTCAGAAGATACTCTATTACACCAAGAGAAATTGACTGCTTGGCAAAATCAAAATCTGCATATGCACTTACAATCACAAATTCTGCCTTAATTCCCTGAGCTCTGGCAGCTTCTATTACTGAAAGCCCGTCCATAAACGGCATCTTGATATCAATAAAAACCACATCCGGCTTCTGTTCCAGAATCATTTCCAGCGCTGCTTTTCCATTAGATGCCTGTGCCACAATCTCATACTCATCCCTCAGGCTCTGCAAAACCCTTACTAATCCCTGTCTGGTTCTCTGCTCATCTTCTGCAATTAAAATTCTCAATGTATAAAGACCTCCTCTGTTACTTTTTTTGCTACATTTATTTACTCTATATCTTTCTCCGGATTCTCTGGTATTGGAAGCCAGAAAGTAAATTTTGTCCCCTTTTCAGGTTCTGATTCCAAAACTACAGAAAGTTCTTCTCCATAATACATTCGCAGTCTTGTCACTACATTCTGAATCCCGATTCCTGTTCCTGCCAAATCCAAAGTATGCTTTTCCATAAGAATCTGCTGCATCAGTTTCTCTGTATCTTCATTCATTCCACATCCATTATCTTCAATGCAAAGACGGAATCTGGATCCATCAATGTGACCCGTAATACGGATCATTCCCCCGCTTTCTCTTCCTTCAAAACCATGAAGGATAGAATTCTCCACAAATGGCTGAATAAACAGTTTACAGCATGGCCATTCGCCGTATTCTTCCTGAAATTCAATCTCATAGTCAAACACATCCATAAGCCTGAACTTCTGCAGATATAGATACTGCTCTACCCATCTCAGTTCCTGCCCCAGACTTACTGACACAAGCTTCCTTGAGAATGTATATGAAAGCATATTGGAAAGCTTTTTCAGAAGATCTGCTACCTCATAATCTTCATTATCTATCGCATTATAATTGATCGCAGTCAGTGTATTGCAGAGAAAATGTGCATTGATCTGTGATTCCAGAGCTTCTTTCTCTGCCTTATTTTTCTGACGGATAGAAAGATTCTTTTCACGATAATATCTACGTATTTCCTTGTACTGTCGTTCCAGAGTTTCCGCCATTTCGTTATAATAACCAGCCAACTGCCATATCTCATTGGTTCCCTTTACTTCTATCTTCGGAAGATTCTTGGAAAGTTTAATATTTCGCATAGAATCCCGTATAATATCAATTGGTTTTAATACTCTTCGTATTGTAAACTGCCATAAAAATCCACAGATACACAACAAAAACAGATATACATAAATGCTTCTGGTATACATCTGGTTAACCTGTGCACGCATTTTTCCAAGATCCGTGGTAATATATGCTGTCCATCCAAAATATTTTAATGATCTGCTGATATTCTCGGTACTGTCCAGCGTTTTTCTGTAACTTTCCACTGTCATTCCATCGTACTCTTCATTTGGATGGTAAATGATTCTGTTATTTTCATCTGCAATATATCCAATCGAAAGAGGTTTATCAGCTACTCTGTCAAAAGCACTTTTTTCCAGAATATCTCCCATATCGAAAGATACGACCGCTACATTTTTCACATGAGAATAACTGTAAGTTTTTCCAATCAGCGGAACTGCAATATGTACCATTCTTATCTGCGGCCACTGACTGTGAACAGCAGGATCTGTCTCTACATAGTACCTGACATTTGCTTTCTCTTTCTGAAGTGCCATGGTCTTTTCATATATTTCCTGAAGTTTATCCAGATTGCCATCTTCCCATACTCCTTTTGAAGATGTCTGGTACCAATAAACCCCATACTCCTGCCACAGACCTTCATCTGATACAATCGCAATAGATACAACACTTCCAATCTGATGAGCAATATCATCCATTCTGCTGCCCAATGTCAGTTTTTCTTTTGCCAGAAGTATTCCGTCTGCTTCCGTGTTTTCTACCAGAACTCTTAATGTCTCATTAACTCCTACATTGCATGCAGCACTGATGATATCCTTCAGATTTGCATCAATATTAATCGTCGATGTTTCAATCATGGATTCTTCCATTGATCTGGTATTCCTGAGCAGATAATTAAAATATTGATTTTTTACGTAAATCTGAAGGACCAGACCTGCCAGAATCAGAAGTAATACTACTGTTACTGTAACCTGCGCACTCATATGTGAGCAAAAATAATTTCTGATTCTTCCCGGCATTTTTTTGATTTTCTCTTTCATTTTTCTTTACCTGCCTCGTTTTTTATAATTCTACGACTATTTTACATCATTCTACAACATCTTATAAAGATATATCATATAAAATTTTGTGATTATTTATTGATTGATATCTATAGATGGCAAAGGACAAAAAAAGCCAGTAACTAAGCTTATCTGCTATTAATAAACTTAATTACTGGTTTTCATCTTTTTATTATGTTCAAACAGTCACCTACAATTGAATCAGATAACTTATTTGATTCGGTAATTATTTCTCCACTGCCTTAAATGTAAATCTGATTGGCTGGTAATCACCTGTTGTCAGTGGTAATGGCAGTCCTGCTTTCATCAGTGCTGCGCCTGTGTATACTTTTCCGGTTGCAATGTCTTCGTAATGCAGATCTGCATCCAGTCCCTGAGGATAGAAAAGATAGATATACGGATTAGCTTCGCTGTGGAGTCTTACGCCACATACAACTGTCTCTTTTTTGTCCTTGGATACGAACTGCCAGAGTACATGGTTGTTGTTTTCGAATGGGTTCACCAGACGATAGTAGTCTCCGGACTGTACCAGATGCTCCATTTCTTTATACTTCAGAATCTGCTCTCTGGCTGTCTTTTTGTCTTCTTCGGACATCTTCATCAGATCCAGTTCATAGCCAAATGTACCGGATGATGCAACCGTTCCTCTTGTCTCGAATGGTGTGATCCTGCCGGACTGGTGGTTCGGGCATACGCTGACATGAGCCCCCATTGCACTTACCGGATATCCGAAAGAAGTACCGTACTGGATTTTCAGTCTGTCAATAGCATCAGTGTTATCGCTGCACCAGATCTGCGGAGAATAATAGAGCATTCCTGCATCAAATCTTCCGCCGCCACCTGAGCAGGATTCAAACAGGAGATTTGGATATCTCTGCACAAGGCTTTCCATCATTTCATATACTGCAAGTACATATCTGTGATAAACCTCTCCCTGGCGTTCTTTTGGAAGTGCTGCGGAGAATACGTTGTCTACACTGCGGTTCATATCCCATTTTACATAATCTGCCTTGCATGCATCCAGAACTTTGAAAATCTGGTTCATGATATGGTCACGGACTTCTTTTCTGGTAATGTCCAGATTGAGCTGATGTCTGCTCCGATTCATAGCACGTCCCGGAATCTTCAATGCCCAGTCCGGATATTCTCTGTAGAGATCACTGTCCTCGGAAATCATCTCCGGCTCTACCCAGAGACCGAATTTCAGTCCAAGTCCGTGGATTCTCTCTGCAAGTGCAGGAAGTCCACCTTTGATCTTCTCTTCATTTACTTCCCAGTCACCAAGTGCGCACCAGTCATTATCTCTTTTGCCAAACCATCCATCGTCCAGAACAAACATATCCAAGCCGATGTTCCTGGCTTCTTCTGCAATATGATACAGTTTGTCTGCATCAAAATCAAAATAGGTAGCTTCCCAGTTGTTTACGAGGATTGGTCTTGGCTGTTCTACGTATTTGCTGCGGATCAGGTTGTTTCTGTATGCATCATGATAAATGCGAGAAAGTTTTCCAAATCCTTCTGCGGAATATGACATAATCACTTCCGGAGTTTCAAATGTGTCACCTTTTTCCAGTGTCCATGCGAAATGATATGGATGGATTCCCATTACCACACGGGTATGTCCTACCTGATCTACCTCTGTCTCAAATGTAAAGTTTCCACTGTAAGCCAGTGCATATCCATAGCAGTTTCCATATGTTTCTTCTGTGTTTCTGTCGCAGAGGATTACAAATGGGTTATGATGATGACTGGAAGTGCCGCGAATACTTCCTACAGACCAGTTTGCATGACCCAGATGTGTTCTTTCCATCTGACGTTCTACGTTATGTCTGCCATAGAAATGAACTGCATCCATTTCTCTATATTCAAAATCCATTTCCATAGACATTGCTTTCTTTACTGTAACAGGTGTCTCACCAGTCTGTTCCAGACGAACTGCTCTGGTGATCACATCCAGATGTGGGAATACACTGTAGAGAAGATGTGCTTTCAGTCCGCTGACACGGTCTGCCAGGACAATCTCCAATGTCTCTGCCTCATCTTCTTTTGCAAACATTGCAGGGAGACCTTTCAGGCTGTATTTTCCTTTTGTGATCTCATAGGATTCAAATTTCAGATTTGCAGTGTCGCTGCCGTCTGCCTGCTCTACTTCCAGACCATTGATACGATAATCTCCGTTTCCGTAAGCTGTATATTCCTGCGGCAGAGTATCCAGGGAAAATGTTTTGTCTTTTCCTGCTTCATACGGATTTCCGGAGAATCCTCTGTCCACACATACAATCCTGTCCGTAATCAGGGAATCCCCTACCGGGCATCCATAATACAGATGAACCAGAGTATCATACTCTCTTACCTGCATCTGATAGGTGCTGTTTTCTGTTCTCAGGTCAAATACTTTTTCTGCCTCATGATACTTAATCCATTCCATACTCTGTACCTCTCATTTCTTTGTTGTTTTTTTGTTAAAAAGCATACTGATCCGGTTCTGTATCTACATAGTGATGTTCTTCTTCGTCCTCTTTGAAATACGGTTTGAACAGTTTCCACATAAACCAAGAATCTGCATAGGCTGTCAGGGAAAATCCCACCATCAGCCAGATCAGCAGATATACCGGGAAAAGTTTTACATCTACAAGTGTCATTGTCATTGGCAGGATTGTGATCACTGCCACAGCTAAGGCATAACCTATATGTTTAACCGCAAAATAAAATGCGTTTGTGATCAAAGTGATTCTTATTATACAGTTTTGTCTATTTTTTTCAATAGACTAATGAAATAAATTTATGTCATAATCGTTATGGAAAAACCGCTGAATTTATGGTAAAATGTCAACAACGACTTGAATTTATGCGTATTTGCAGGATATCAGTCCTTATGTCTTTATATCAACAATATCTGCAATCAACGAAAATAGAAAAAGGAATTACCCAAATGCCAAATGTAAAATATACGGACAGCGCTACTTTCCGCTGTCTTGAAAATCTGAAAGAAGGCTCCCTTGATATCAGTCTGATCCATACGGGCAAAGAACACTGCCCGCCCGGACATATCTGTTCCATGCCAAGAGATGAGTTCATCATCCATTTTGTGCTGGACGGTACCGGATTCTATTCTGCCGGAGGTCAGACCTGGAGCCTTACTCCCGGACAGATGTTTGTAATTTATCCAAATGAACCAGTCACATACGGTGCTGATGAAATCAATCCCTGGACTTATGCCTGGATTGGTTTTCGCGGAATCCGAGCTCACTCAATGGTAAAAGAATGTGGATTTTCCAAAAATCAATTAGTACTTCCTGCACCGGATCAGAAAATAATCCTGAAACACATCGATTATATGCTGAATCATAAGCAGCTTTCCAAAGCCAATGACCTGAGGCGCCAGGCTTATCTGATCCTGTTGTTAGCCGAGCTTGCCGGCTTTCATGAAAAGCAGTCTGCACAGAACAAAAAAAATGCCAAATATGCCTACAGCACCAGTGTCTACGTAGAGCTTGCCATTGAATATATTAAAGATATGTATCAAAAGGGAATCGGGATTTCTGATATTGCAGATAATATCGGAATCAGCCGTGCCTATCTGAATAATTCCTTTCAGAAAGAGCTTGGAATGTCCGCACAGACCTTCCTCATTGATTATAAGATGCATAAAGCAGCCAGTCTTCTGGTCAGCACCAGTCTGTCTGTTAAAGAGATTGCTAATAATGTGGGCTATGAAGACCAGCTTGTTTTTTCAAAAGCTTTTAAGAAGAAGTTTGGAATGAGTCCGAAGAATTATAAGACTCATAAAGAAATGATGGATAAATTTAACGAAAAGCAGGTAGACGATCCCGTGTGATCGTTCTGCCTGCTTTTTGTTGATTTTTTATTTCTGTCTATTGCTTTTCGTAACCTCCATAAGGAGCTTACCTGATTCGGTTATTATTTTGCAGTTAAAACATAAATTCTGGACTCATAGTCTGTGCATGGTTCGTCTTCACTTGTAGGTTCACCTGCTGTACAGTCTGTGGTGAGCAGTCCCAGATTCATCAGCTCATCCCCGTAGTTTTCTGTTTCATTATACTCATTTCTGTAGATAAGATCCGGATCCAGTCCCTGAAGCCGCACTCTGGTAAAATCTGCGTTTACTACATTTCTTTCCCTGTACCAGAATACCAGCGCTGTTTTTTTGTCCTCGCTGACTGTCATCCACACAGTTTCATTGCCCTCAAAAGGACTCTTCAGTCTGTAAAAAGTTCCAAACTGGATCAGTTCTCTGTATTCTTTCATAAAGGTAATCTGCTGTTTTACTTCACTGATTTCCTCATCAGACAGTTTATTCAGATCCAGCTCATATCCGAAAGTTCCAAAATAAGCTACATTTGCTCTTGTATGTAACGGAGTTTTGCGGTTTAACTGATGGTTTGGTACTACAGAAACATGACTTCCCATGGAGCTTACCGGATAACACATGCTTGTGCCGTACTGGATTTTCACACGCTCTGCCGCATCTGTATCATCACTGGTCCATCCCTGTGGCGCATAATAAAGGATTCCCGGATCAAAACGTCCGCCACCGCTTGCGCAGGACTCAAAGAGAATCTGCGGAAATGCAGTATTTAACCGCTCATACAGATCATAAACTCCGAGAATATATCTGTGGAACACTTCTCCCTGACGGTCTGCTGGAAGTGCAGCTGAATAACATTCCGTAATACTTCTGTTCATATCCCATTTGATGTAGGAAACCTTTGCTTCTGAGAGGATTTTGTACATCATCTCATAAATACAGTCCACCACTTCTTTTCTGGAGAAGTCCAGCACATACTGATTTCTGCCATGACAGGAATGCCTCTGGGGTGTCTGCAGGATCCAGTCCGGATGTGCACGGTAAAGGTCGGAATCCTTATTCACCATCTCCGGCTCAAACCACAGACCAAATTTCATACCCATCTCTTCAATCCTGTCTGCAATTCCCTTGATTCCCTGCGGAAGACGCTCTCTGTTTGCCGCCCAGTCACCAAGTCCTGCATAATCGTTGCTTCGTGCACCGAACCATCCGTCATCCAGCACAAATAATTCAACACCGCATTCCTTTGCCTTTGCAGCAATTTCCACCAGACGGTCCTCTGTAAAATCAAAATAAGTAGCTTCCCAGTTATTGTTAAGGATTGGCCTGGGACGGTCTCTCCAGTAACCTCTTGCCAGTCTCTTCTGATATAATTTATGGAAAGTCTGGCTCATTCCATTCAGACCCTTATCAGAAAATACTACTACTGCTTCCGGAGTCTGAAAGCTCTCACCACAGTCCAGCTTCCAGTCAAAATTCTGCGGATTGATTCCCACAGTGATACGGGTTGTATCATGAGTATCCACCTCTGCCTGCATTCTGTGATTTCCGCTGTAGATCAGGCTGAATCCCATCACTTCTCCTGCATTTTCTGTTGCTGACGGACGTCGGAGCACAATAAAGGGATTATGTTCATGGGAAGAATTTCCTCTGATGCTTCCCACAGACTGGATTCCCTGCTCTAATCTGCGTTCTTTCACATGACGTTCTCTGGACCATGCACCTGAAAACTGCATCCACACATAATCCTTGTCCGGCAGATCAAGGCTGAGGCTCATTGCATTTAACAGATGTACTGATGATGTACCCTCGTTTGTAAATCTGGCACTTCTGGTGATGATTCCCCTCTGTGTAAAAATAGTATAAAGCAATTCCAATACAATTCCTGTTACTTCATCTTTCAATTTTACACATAAGGTCTGGGCTTCTTCGTCTTTCTCAGTATAGGTAGCCGGAAGTCCCTGAAGTTTTGGTTTTCCAGCTGCAATTGTATAACTTACATAAGTAAAATCAGAAATCCTGCTGCCGTTTTCCTGAAGGATCTCCACTGCCGGATAACGGTAATCAGAACTACCATACACCGGATATTCCAGTTTCAGATGCTCCAGCGAAAATTTGCGGTTTCCCTCATAAACACAGGCTGTCATTGCTCTTTGCTTCATCTCAAGAAGATATGAAAAATCCTCTCTGTCATGGATTCTTTTCCCAAAATAGAGATTTCCAAGATGTCCATTTGGAAGCACACACATAATATAACTGATTTCATTGTTGTATAAATGGAATGTCTTTGAACTTTCGTGATAAATAATCATAATTTTTCCTTTCCGCATATCTGTTATTCGCTGATAATTCCAGAAAATAATGCAATTCAGATTACATTACTCTTTCATATCATTTAAGAAAACAGTCTGTCAAGTGGATGTTTATTATAATGCCAGTGAACACTCATCTATCTTCTTTAATTCCTCTTCACTGAAGGATGCACTGTCCAGCACTTTCAGATTCTCAAGAATCTGCTGTGGACGGGATGCCCCGATAAGCACACTGGTTACGATTCCGTCACGGAGAATCCATTTCAGTGCCATCTGCGCAAGACTTTCCCCTCTTTCTGCTGCAATTGCATTCAAACTGCGGATACTGTTAAGACGTTCCTCGCTGAACTGATCTGCATGGAGAAAACGTCCGTCTGTGTTGACACGGCTGTCCTTCGGAATTCCGTTCAAATAACGGTCAGTAAGCATTCCCTGTGCCAGAGGACTAAAAGAAATAATCCCCTTTCTCTTCTCTGCAGCAGCCTGCTTCAGACCATTTTTCTCAATCGTTCTGTTAAAAATATTATATGAATTCTGATTAATGATAAACGGACAGTGCAGTTCCTCCAGAATATCTGCGGCGCATTTCATTGTCTCACCATCATAGTTGGAAATTCCAACATACAATGCCTTTCCGCTTCTGACGATCTGTGCCAGAGCCTCCATGGTCTCCTCAAGGGGAGTCTCCGGATCCATTCTGTGATGATAGAAGATATCTACATAATCCAGACCAAGACGTTTCAGGCTCTGGTCAAGACTGGCGATCAGATACTTGCGGCTTCCCCAGTTTCCATAAGGTCCCGGCCACATATCATAGCCTGCCTTTGTGCTGACGATCAGCTCATCTCTGTATGCAGAAAATTCCTCTCTCAGGATTTTCCCAAAATTTTCCTCCGCACTTCCAGGCTGTGGGCCATAGTTGTTTGCAAGGTCAAAATGTGTAATTCCATTATCAAATGCTGTGAAGCACATCTGCTTCATATTCTCATAAACACCGGTGTCTCCGAAATTATGCCATAACCCCAGAGATAACTCCGGCAGCATCAGCCCACTGGCACCACAGCGGTGGTATTTCATAGTTTCATAACGTTTTTCATCTGCCTGATACATAAGATAATTTCTCCCTTTTTCTGTAA
>OGOX01001944.1_pt1 | contig 12423 bp, 8 predicted proteins | sample 1552761 | NCBI WGS metagenome assembly OGOX01 (sample SAMEA2580212, study PRJEB22360) | human gut metagenome | biome: human gut; feature: human-associated habitat; material: faeces | place: Denmark | collected 2008/2010
TTCAGACTCCTCCGAATCCTTAAGTATTTCCAGCCATTCCCGCGCTTTTCATCTTCTGTCTGATAGCTGCTTTTCTCCTTCGCTTGCATGATTGGCATAACTGCAAAGAAGGAGGTGTTCCCGTGAATAAATCAATGTTGGCGGGTATCGGGATTGGTGTCGCAGCTGCGCTGGGCGTAGCGGCAGTGGCCAGTCTGAACGTGTTTGAACGGGGCCCGCAATACGCTCAGGTTGTTTCTGCAACCCCAATCAAGGAAACGGTTAAAACACCGCGTCAGGAGTGTCGCAACGTCACAGTGACCCATCGTCGACCGGTGCAGGATGAAAATCGCATTACCGGGTCGGTGCTCGGCGCTGTTGCTGGCGGCGTGATAGGGCATCAGTTTGGTGGTGGTCGCGGTAAAGATGTCGCCACTGTTGTGGGGGCGCTGGGTGGTGGATATGCCGGTAACCAGATCCAGGGCTCTCTCCAGGAAAGCGATACTTACACGACTACGCAACAGCGTTGTAAAACGGTGTATGACAAGTCAGAAAAAATGCTCGGTTATGATGTGACCTATAAGATTGGCGATCAGCAGGGCAAAATCCGCATGGACCGCGATCCGGGTACGCAGATCCCGCTAGATAGCAACGGGCAACTGATTTTGAATAACAAAGTATAACAAGGCTGTACTCTGCAATTTGGCCCCTCATTCGCTCAGGCTGAGGGGCTTTTTTTGCGACTTATTTCACCAGTTCGGGCCATAAACGCAAAGTCGTTCCGGCAATCTGCATCAGTTTTTCCAGCGATGCACCTTCGCGTGCGCTGATCGACATCCCCTGAATAATACAATTAAGGAATTCTGCCAGATGTGTCACGTCACAGTGGGGCGGGATTTCCCCGCGCGCTTGTCGTTGACATAAAAACTGCTGCAAAGTGCGCTCTTGCATCGCATGGCGTGATTTCAACGTATTGGCGATATCTCCTGAATCTGGGGAGAGGGTGGTGCAGTTGTTGATCATGAAGCAGCCTGCCGGGGTGTCTTTGCTGGTAAAGCAGTTGGCGATGGCAGCAAAATAGTCAGCCAGCGCAGACTCCACGCTTTTCTCTTCACAAAACAGCTGTGCTTCATGCTTAGCGGCAAAACGATCGATATAGCGGTCGAGAACGGCACGAAATAACCCCTCTTTGTTGGTAAATTCCGCGTATAGCGTGGGCGCTTTGGCTCCGGTCGCTTCGACGAGGTCCGCAAGAGAAGTCGCTTCATAACCGTGTTGCCAGAACAATTTCATGGCCTTATCAAGCGCGGCATCCCTGTCGAACACTTTTGGGCGGCCACGGCTTTTTTTTACACATTGTGTTGAGTCAGTTGCCATGATGCCGTTGTACCTGGTGACTGTGAATGAAAGGTTATTATAAAAATAATCACCTCCGTTCACCAGTCCAGATCCCATAAAAATAATTGCTTTCTATTTAACTGAAATTTAAAGATTTTTAAATTAATTAATGATTGTTATAAAAAATATCTTGTATGTGATCCAGATCACATCTATCATTTAGTTATCGATCGTTAAGTAATTGCTTGCGACGTCATTCATCTGCATAAGGCCACTATTATGAAAAACGTAAAAACCCTCATCGCTGCGGCGATTTTAAGCTCCATGTCATTTGCCAGCTTTGCGGCTGTCGAAGTTCAGTCAACGCCAGAAGGCCAACAAAAAGTCGGTACAATCAGTGCTAACGCGGGGACAAATCTGGGATCGCTGGAAGAGCAGCTGGCGCAAAAAGCGGATGAGATGGGCGCAAAATCTTTCCGTATTACTTCTGTAACCGGTCCGAATACCCTCCATGGAACAGCAGTAATTTATAAATAAGCATTAACCCTCATTAATGCCTGCTACTGCTGATTTTTTCCCCGCGACATGCCGTGTCGCGGGGATTTTTTTATCCGGGCTTTACAGCGTTTGTGGGCTCACTTGATGACGGCGGACATCCACCGGCATCCCGGAACGGACATCCATCACATGTTGCATCACTTCAGCGTCAGTTTGTGCTGCATCTTTAAATGATTGCATTGCGCTATTCAGCGTAATTGGCAGCAGCTGCGGATCGTCATCAATCTTCTCTGACAGCGGCTGATGTACTTCAACCAGACGCGCACCGTTTGGTTCGGCAGAGACTTTTATCGGAGTGTTGATGATATTCACTTTGGTGCCTGGGGTGACCTGGCTAAAGAGTGTTTTGATATCGTCATCCCGCAGACGAATACAGCCAGAACTTACCCGCATGCCAATGCCGAAATCGGCGTTCGTACCATGAAGCAAATAAACGCCGCCATAGGCCGCCAGACGAATCGCATGATGGCCCATTGGGTTATCCGGTCCAGCCGGCACTACCGCAGGCAACTCAATTCCCTGTGCTTTATAACGGGCGCGGATGTTTGCCGTTGGCGTCCAGGTTGGGTTTGCACGTTTGTCTGAAACGGTGGTCACCATTGTCGGTGTCAGCGTGTCACCACCTAACTGACCAATACCTATTGGATACACGGTTACCGAATTTTTACCCGGCGGGTAGTAATAGAGACGCAGCTCCGCAATGTTGATCACAATGCCTTCGCGCGGCGCATCTGGAAGTAGGGTTTGCAACGGGATCGTTAACACGCTGCCCGCGCGCGGTACGTAAGGATCAACGCCGGGGTTAGCCTGTAACAGAGCGAGAAAGCCGACGTTGTATTTTTTGGCGATGGCTTCCAGAGAACCACCGTCATTTTCCACCACATGAAATTTGTTTTCGCCAACCAGACGACTGCCCGCTGGCGGCAGCGGCCAGGTGTTGGCTTTTGCCGGTAGCGCCAGCGCCACGGCAGCGGCGAACGTAAAAAACGTTAGCCAGCGAGAAAAACGCGTTTTGATCATCACCAAAAATCCATAATAAATATAAGGTTATTGTAATAAACAGATAAGCCTGAATTATGGATGGTGACAGTGTCGGATAGTGCAGGGAAGTGCAAAGAATTTGTAAATGTTGCAGATGGGGGCGCAGAAACGCCCCCGATTTACCATTAAGCGATCGCGTTCTCTTCCAGTTCACGCATAAACTGGCGTACCCATTCGATACGCGTTTTCCGCTCACTCAAATCCTGAATAAATTTCAGGCGCGTCGGACCATCAAGGCGGTAATGCTGCGGCTGTTTTTGCAGCAAACCAATCAACCAGGCCGGATTAACGTGATTCTTCTCGGCAAATTCGATCACCCCGCCTTTCTCATTACCTTCCAGCTTCCTGATCCCCAGTTTCTGCGCTTGCTGGCGCAGACGGGCAATATCCAGCAGGGTACGCGCCGGATCTGGCAGCAGGCCGAAGCGATCGATAAGCTCGACTTTGATCTCTTCCAGTTCGTTTTCCGTTTTGGCGCTGGCAATACGTTTGTAGAACGACAGACGCGTGTTCACGTCAGGGATGAAATCATCTGGCAATAGCGACGGCATCCGCAGCTCGACTTCTGTTTGCTGGCTGGTGAGATCTTCCAGCGACGGCTCGCGTCCGGCTTTCAGTGCATCGACGGCGTTTTCCAGCAACTCCATATACAGCGAGAAACCGATGGTTTCCATTGAGCCGCTTTGTTCTTCGCCAAGCAGTTCACCCGCGCCGCGAATCTCCAGATCGTGCGTTGCCAGCGCAAAACCTGCCCCGAGATCTTCCAGCGAGGCAATTGCTTCAAGACGTTTTTGTGCATCGGTAGTCATCGCTTTTGGATGCGGTGTCAGCAACCATGCATATGCCTGATGATGCGAACGTCCGACGCGACCGCGTAACTGGTGCAGCTGCGCCAGACCGAAGTGATCCGCGCGTTCAATGATAATAGTGTTGGCTGTCGGGATGTCGATCCCGGTTTCGATAATGGTTGTACAAACCAGCACGTTGAAACGTTGATGATGGAAATCATTCATCACCCGTTCCAGTTCGCGCTCGCGCATCTGCCCGTGACCGATGGCGATCCGCGCTTCTGGCACCAGTTCTGCCAGCCGTTCGGCGGCTTTCTGAATGTTTTCCACATCATTGTAGAGATAATAAACCTGTCCTCCGCGCAAAATTTCACGCAGGATCGCCTCCCGGACCACCATGCTGTCATACTCACGGACAAAGGTTTTAACTGCCAGACGACGGGCGGGCGGCGTGGCGATAATCGACAGGTCACGCATTCCGCTCATTGCCATATTCAGCGTACGTGGGATCGGCGTTGCAGTAAGCGTCAGAATATCCACGTTCGCGCGCATCGCTTTAATGCGCTCTTTATGACGCACCCCGAAGCGGTGTTCTTCATCGACAATCAGCAGGCCTAAATCTTTAAACTTGACGTCACTTTGCAGCAGTTTGTGCGTACCGATCAGAATATCGATTTTCCCTTCCGCCACTTCCGCAAGGATTTGCGTCTGCTCTTTGGCGCTGCGGAAACGGGAGATCATTTCGATACGTACCGGCCAGTTGGCGAAACGGTCGCGGAAGTTGTCGTAATGCTGCTGCGCGAGAAGGGTGGTAGGCACCAGCACCGCCACCTGCTTGTGGTTATCTACTGCCAGGAAAGCTGCGCGCATCGCCACTTCTGTTTTACCAAAGCCAACATCGCCGCACACCAGACGATCCATTGCCAGCGGCTGACACATGTCGCTAAGTACCGCATTAATGGCCTGCGCCTGATCCGGCGTGGTTTCAAACGGGAAGCTGTCGCAGAACAACTGATACTGCTCACGATCGTGTTTAAACGCGAAGCCCTCTTTGGCGGCGCGTTGCGCGTAGATATCCAGCAATTCCGCCGCCACATCACGCACTTTTTCCGCCGCTTTCTGCCGCGCGCGTGACCACGCATCGCCGCCAAGTTTATGCAGCGGGGCGTTTTCTTCCGCGCCACCTGCGTAACGGCTAATCAGATGCAGTGACGACACCGGAACATACAGTTTGGCGTCGTTGGCATAGGTGAGCATCAGATACTCGCCAGTAATGCCACCCGCTTCCAGCGTGGTCATTCCGGCATAACGACCGACGCCGTGCTCCAGATGGACCACCGGCTGACCAATATGCAGTTCCGCAAGGTTACGGATCAGTGTATCGGGGTTGATGGTGCGGCGAGAATCCTGACGACGACGGGCAACGCGTTCACCGAGCAGATCGCTTTCGCAAATCAGCGCCAGATTACGCACCGTATCGACAAAACCATGTTCGGCAGCGCCAATCATCAGATAACGCCCACGGTCGCTGGCTTCATCAAGACGCATAATGCGTTGCGGAGCAATTTTAATTCGTGCGAGCAGTTCACCCAGCGCTTCACGGCGACCTTCACTTTCTACCGAGAACACCACCGGACCGTCGAAAGTCTCGAGGAACTTACGCAGCGCATCCAGCGGCGCTTTTTGTTGTGCCTGAACGGCCAGGTCTGGCAGTTTCTGGAAACCTAAATTGGCATTCGCGGCTTTTGTCGGTAAATGTTCAGTTTTTAGCTGCACCCGGGGCCAGTTTTTCAGCTCTGAGAAGAGCTCGTCCACCCGCAGCCAGAGCGATTGTGGTGGCAACAGCGGGCGCATCGGATCGACGCCGCGATTCTCAAAACGCGCCAGCGTGTCAGCCTGGAAACGTTCGGCACTGGTTTCCAGATCGCCAGTATTCACGAGCAAGGTATTGGCAGGGAAATAACTGAACAGCGGCGGCAGTGGTTCGCTGAAGAACAATGGCTGCCAGTACTCGATCCCGGCAGGTAATGTGCCTTTACTCACTTGCTGGTAAATATGTTCTGGATCGCGCTTCACTTCGAAGGTATCGCGCCACTGGCTGCGGAACAGTTCAATTGCCGCTTTATCGGTCGGAAATTCGTGCGCGGGCAGCAGATTGATCGCTTCTACTTCCTCCAGCGTGCGCTGGCTGTCGACATCAAACACCCGCAGGCTGTCGATTTCATCATCAAAGAAATCAAGACGATAAGGCAGCTCACTCCCCATCGGGAAGAGATCCAGCAACGCGCCGCGCGTGGCGTATTCGCCGTGCTCCATCACCTGGTCAACATGGCGATAACCGGCGCTGTCCAGTTGGGTTCGTAATGCATCTCGTGACAGGCGCTGACCTTTTTTCATCACCAGCGCATGACCGTGGAGAAAACTGTGTGGGCAAACGCGCTGCATAAGCGTATTCACCGGAACAATCAGTACGCCACGCTGCATCGTCGGTAGCTGGTAAAGGGTGGAAAGGCGCGAGGAGATAATGTCCTGATGAGGCGAAAAACTGTCGTAGGGAAGAGTTTCCCAGTCCGCCAGATTCATCACCATTTGATCGGTAAACTGGCTGATTTCATCATGCAAACGCAGAGCATTTTGCATATCTGGTGCAATGAGTACCACCGGACCGGCGTGACGTTCGGCAATTTCCGCTACCAGCGTTGCACAGGCTGCGCCGGTTAACTCGCCCAGCAGACGCTGCTCACCCGCTTTGACGGGCAGCGTATAACGATATTGTTCAGGCATAACGGTTGTCAGATTCTCGTTAGGATATGCCTCAACATATGGGGGCATATCTCTGATAAGCAATGCTGTTCATTATCCGTAATCGACATGGTTTAGCAAATTGAATCGCCCCGGCTGGGGCGATGGCTTAGCGGGAGTAACTGACGGCAGCGGGCAGTGAAGGCGGGGAGAACAACAGATCGCTGAATGCACGCTGTGAAAGTTTTCTTACCAGCAAGCCCGCAACAGTACAGATGAACAAACTGACAAAGGGATAAACCAGCAGGAGTGTCAGTTCGACTTGCGGCGACCAGCGTGCTGCGTTCATTTGCGCAAGCAGAGTTAAGCTGAATATTTCAACCAGAATGCGATGGGTGGTGTAGATAGCAATGGTGTTGGAGCCAATCACATTCAGCAGGCTGGTGGAGCGCATACCGAATCGTTGCTCGTATTGATAAAACAGCTTCATGATCACCACAATCGATACCAGCGACAACAGCAGCGAGATAGTAAACAACCAGGCACCGACCGCCAGAACGGTAAGCAAAGAAGCCATCAGCAGATGGCGGCGCAACGGCACCTCTTTAACACAGGTCATTATTGTTGCGCCAAACCATGCGCCAAGGCTGTAATAAGGCAAATTGCGGATCACACTGTTCATTCCCCACCACGGCGTGGGAACGAAATTAACCGCCACACTCAGCAGTACAAACAAGGCGAATAGTGGCAGCGCCAGACGGCTAAAAATTTTACATACCACGAAATAGACAATTAACGCATACAGATACCACAAGCTGGTGCTGGCGGTGATCATCCCGTGCAGGAACTCACCGGTGGAATCGGCATAAGCGGCATTGGAGGCATTGCTTAAATCGCGCTCAGGTGCCAGCCACTGGTTCAGCGCACTTAACGCCAGCCACTGCACCACGCCCCAAAGCGCCAGCACCCAGAAGATGTTCCAGATCCGTTTATCGAGACAATTTCCCCACGGTACGCTGTCGATATAGCGGCGAATCAAATAGCCGGATATAAAGAAAAAAACCGGCATACGAAAGGGGGCAAGGTAAAGATTGAAATAGATCCAGCATTTGCTCAGGACTTCCGATAACGGATGCTGAAAAGTGGTCAGATGCGGATAAAAGGTAATGACCGAGTGATAAATCACCACCAGACAAATACATAACCCTTTGATCTGGTTAATCCATAGCTCTTTTTGTTTCATCAGGACAACACGCTCTTTTTTAATTTACATGCGGTTGATCCTGCGGGTTATGACCCGAGGTGTAATGGGTATCTGTCTGTATTGGATGATTTTTCAGATTAAGATCAGGCGGCAAGATTGATGATAAAACATGGCAATTTAGCCGATTGATTTACGGGGGCTTTTCAGATTAGCCCTGACGATCACTTACAGTTCAGACGTTTACCCATCTTGCTTTCGCTTATATACTCGTGTCTTTGCTACAGCAACCAGACGGATTTCATGTACCAACCTGTCGCTCTATTTATTGGCCTGCGTTACATGCGTGGGCGTGCAGCGGATCGCTTCGGTCGTTTCGTCTCCTGGCTTTCTACCATCGGCATTACCCTCGGGGTGATGGCGCTGGTCACAGTATTGTCAGTGATGAACGGCTTTGAGCGCGAGCTGCAAAACAACATCCTTGGCCTGATGCCACAGGCAATTCTCTCTTCTGAGCATGGCTCTCTTAACCCGCAGCAACTCCCAGAAACGGCAGTCAAACTGGACGGCGTTAATCGCGTCGCACCTATTACTACCGGTGATGTGGTACTGCAAAGCGCGCGCAGCGTGGCGGTCGGGGTGATGCTCGGTATCGACCCGGCGCAAAAAGATCCACTTACACCGTATCTGGTCAATGTGAAACAAACTGACCTCGAGCCGGGGAAATATAATGTCATCCTCGGCGAACAACTTGCCTCACAGCTAGGCGTTAATCGCGGTGATCAAATCCGCGTGATGGTACCATCTGCCAGCCAGTTCACGCCGATGGGGCGTATTCCAAGCCAGCGCCTGTTCAATGTGATTGGCACTTTCGCCGCCAACAGTGAAGTCGATGGCTATGAAATGCTGGTGAATATTGAGGATGCCTCGCGTCTGATGCGTTATCCGGCAGGCAATATTACCGGCTGGCGTTTGTGGCTGGATGAGCCGCTGAAAGTCGACTCATTAAGTCAGCAAAAACTGCCTGAAGGCAGCAAATGGCAGGACTGGCGTGATCGTAAAGGCGAGTTGTTCCAGGCCGTACGCATGGAAAAAAATATGATGGGTTTACTGCTGAGCCTGATTGTCGCCGTTGCGGCGTTTAACATTATTACCTCACTAGGGCTGATGGTAATGGAGAAGCAGGGCGAAGTAGCGATCCTGCAAACGCAAGGCTTAACTCCGCGACAAATCATGATGGTCTTTATGGTGCAAGGGGCCAGCGCCGGGATTATCGGTGCGATCCTCGGAGTGGCGCTTGGCGCCCTGCTTGCCAGCCAGTTAAATAATCTGATGCCGATAATCGGCGTCCTGCTTGATGGCGCGGCGCTGCCGGTGGCTATCGAACCTTTACAGGTCATTGTTATTGCGCTGGTGGCGATGGCTATCGCGCTGCTGTCTACGCTTTACCCTTCATGGCGCGCTGCCGCCACTCAACCCGCTGAGGCTTTACGTTATGAATAAGATCCTGTTGCAATGCGACAACCTGTGCAAACGCTATCAGGAAGGCAGTGTGCAAACCGATGTGCTGCACAATGTCAGTTTCAGCGTCGGCGAAGGTGAAATGATGGCGATCGTCGGTAGCTCTGGTTCCGGTAAAAGTACCTTGCTGCACCTGCTGGGCGGGCTGGATACGCCAACCTCCGGCGATGTGATTTTTAATGGTCAGCCAATGAGCAAACTGTCGTCGGCAGCGAAAGCTGAACTGCGCAACCAGAAGCTGGGCTTTATTTATCAGTTTCACCACCTGCTGCCGGATTTTACCGCCCTGGAAAACGTGGCTATGCCGCTGCTGATTGGCAAGAAAAAGCCCGCTGAAATCAACAGCCGTGCACTTGAGATGTTAAAAGCGGTGGGGCTGGATCATCGTGCGAATCACCGCCCATCTGAACTTTCTGGCGGCGAACGCCAGCGTGTGGCGATTGCCCGTGCGCTGGTGAATAACCCGCGCCTGGTACTGGCGGATGAACCTACCGGTAACCTCGATGCGCGTAACGCCGACAGCATCTTCCAGTTGCTTGGGGAATTGAATCGCTTGCAGGGCACCGCCTTCCTGGTGGTTACTCACGACCTGCAACTGGCGAAACGTATGAGCCGCCAGTTAGAAATGCGTGATGGTCGTCTGACGGCGGAACTGAGCCTGATGGGGGCGGAGTAATGGCGATGCCTTTATCGTTATTAATTGGCCTGCGTTTTAGTCGCGGACGGCGGCGCGGCGGCATGGTGTCGCTGATCTCCGTTATTTCTACCATTGGCATTGCCCTCGGCGTGGCGGTATTGATCGTCGGCTTAAGCGCGATGAACGGCTTTGAACGCGAACTGAACAACCGTATTCTGGCGGTGGTGCCGCATGGTGAAATCGAGGCGGTGGATCAGCCGTGGACTAACTGGCAGGAAGCACTGGATCACGTGCAAAAAGTGCCGGGTATTGCCGCTGCCGCGCCGTATATCAATTTCACCGGGCTGGTGGAAAGTGGCGCGAATCTTCGCGCAATCCAGGTGAAGGGCGTTAACCCGCAACAGGAACAGCGTCTGAGCGCATTACCCTCGTTTGTCCAGGGCGATGCGTGGCGCAATTTTAAAGCGGGCGAACAGCAAATTATCATCGGCAAAGGCGTGGCGGATGCGCTGAAAGTGAAGCAGGGGGATTGGGTGTCGATTATGATCCCCAACTCGAATCCCGAGCATAAACTGATGCAGCCAAAACGTGTGCGTTTGCACGTTGCCGGTATTTTGCAGTTGAGTGGTCAACTCGATCACAGTTTTGCCATGATCCCGCTGGCGGATGCCCAACAATATCTTGATATGGGTTCCAGCGTGTCAGGTATTGCCCTTAAAATGACGGATGTTTTCAACGCCAATAAGCTGGTACGCGATGCGGGTGAAGTGACCAACAGCTATGTTTATATTAAAAGCTGGATTGGTACTTACGGCTATATGTATCGCGATATCCAAATGATCCGCGCCATTATGTATCTGGCGATGGTACTGGTGATTGGCGTGGCCTGTTTCAACATCGTCTCCACCTTAGTGATGGCGGTGAAAGACAAGAGTGGCGATATCGCAGTATTAAGAACGCTGGGGGCGAAAGATGGTTTAATTCGCGCCATCTTTGTCTGGTATGGATTGCTGGCAGGGCTGTTCGGCAGCCTGTGTGGTGTGATTATCGGCGTAGTGGTTTCACTGCAACTTACCCCGATTATTGAGTGGATTGAAAAGTTGATCGGTCATCAGTTCCTCTCCAGCGATATCTATTTTATTGATTTCCTGCCATCGGAATTGCACTGGCTGGACGTCTTCTACGTACTGGTCACAGCATTGTTGCTGAGTCTTTTGGCAAGTTGGTATCCGGCGCGGCGCGCCAGTAATATTGACCCTGCGCGAGTCCTTAGCGGCCAGTAAAGGCAGTACATTAAAACAAGGAGCGGCAATGTATTACGGGTTTGATATTGGTGGAACAAAAATTGCGCTTGGCGTGTTTGATAGCGGTCGGCAGTTGCAGTGGGAAAAGCGGGTGCCGACACCGCGTGACAGCTATGACGCATTTTTAGATGCAGTGTGTGAGCTGGTAGCTGAAGCTGACCAACGTTTTGGCTGTAAAGGTTCTGTCGGCATCGGTATTCCGGGAATGCCGGAAACAGAAGATGGTACGCTGTATGCCGCCAATGTCCCCGCTGCCAGCGGTAAACCGCTGCGTGCCGACCTGAGCGCACGTCTTGATCGCGATGTACGCCTTGATAACGATGCCAACTGTTTTGCCCTTTCAGAAGCCTGGGATGATGAATTTACTCAATATCCACTGGTGATGGGGTTGATTCTCGGCACCGGTGTTGGCGGCGGGCTGATTTTCAACGGCAAACCGATTACCGGTAAAAGCTACATTACCGGCGAGTTTGGCCATATGCGTCTGCCGGTTGATGCGTTAACCATGATGGGGTTGGATTTCCCGTTACGCCGCTGCGGCTGTGGTCAGCATGGCTGCATTGAAAATTATCTGTCTGGTCGCGGTTTTGCGTGGCTGTATCAACACTATTATCATCAACCGTTGCAGGCTCCCGAAATTATTGCGCTTTATGATCAAGGCGATGAGCAGGCAAGGGCGCACGTTGAGCGTTATCTGGATTTATTAGCGGTTTGTCTGGGAAATATCCTGACCATCGTTGACCCTGACCTGGTCGTCATTGGTGGTGGCTTATCGAATTTCCCGGCAATCACAACGCAACTGGCGGACAGGCTGCCTCGTCATCTCTTACCTGTAGCTCGTGTTCCGCGCATTGAACGCGCGCGCCACGGTGATGCGGGAGGAATGCGTGGTGCGGCCTTCCTACATCTAACCGATTAAACAACAGAGGTTGCTATGCTGTCGCGTCGGGGTCATCGGTTAAGTCGTTTTCGTAAAAATAAACGCCGCCTGCGCGAGCGTTTGCGTCAGCGTATTTTTTTCAGAGATAAAGTGGTGCCGGAAGCAATGGAAAAACCAAGAGTACTCGTACTGACAGGGGCAGGAATTTCTGCGGAATCAGGTATTCGTACCTTTCGCGCCGCAGATGGCCTGTGGGAAGAACATCGGGTTGAAGATGTGGCAACGCCGGAAGGTTTCGATCGCGATCCTGAACTGGTGCAAGCGTTTTATAACGCCCGTCGTCGACAGCTGCAGCAGCCAGAAATTCAGCCTAACGCCGCGCATCTTGCGCTGGCTAAACTGCAAGACGCCCTCGGCGATCGCTTTTTGCTGGT
>OGOX01001946.1_pt1 | contig 12421 bp, 10 predicted proteins | sample 1552761 | NCBI WGS metagenome assembly OGOX01 (sample SAMEA2580212, study PRJEB22360) | human gut metagenome | biome: human gut; feature: human-associated habitat; material: faeces | place: Denmark | collected 2008/2010
AAACCCTCTTAGCCGGGAATTCCATGCAATGAAAATAGTGTGTAATTTTCAGATATGCCCTTATTTGGGGGACTAACAGTGTAAAAGTTTTTGCTTTTGTGGGTGTTGGTGTTGATTTTTCTTATTTTTACAGGCCAAGTCTGCGTTTCATATCCTTCATCACATAGAAATACATGACGATCAAAAGTCCTCCGGCAAGCACCCATGCCATCGGACTGGCCATACATGCTCCAAAGTAACTCTTATGAGCTGCCGCGGCCATAGCAGTGATTCCACGTCCTGCCAGTTCTGCAACACCGGCAAGCATGGGAAGCAGTCCGTATCCCATGCCCTGGATACCATTCCTGAGTGCATTGACAAAGTGAAGTGGTATGAAAAATACTGCCACGCATTTCACATAAGTATCAACCATAGGAATGACTTCTGCGGCATTATCTGAAATAAACAGATAAGACAGATATTTGCCAAAGAAGAAAATAATCACACCTGTAACAATGGCATAAGTAATTCCTATAATATGCGCACTGTTAAATCCCTGTCTGACTCTGTCCAGTTTACGCGCTCCTATATTCTGTGCATTATATGTTGCCATTGTTGTTCCGATTGCAACATATGCCTGGGTAAAAATATTCTCAATCTTATTTCCTGCCGTAAATGCCGCTACTGCATAGGAACCAAGAATATTCAGCGCAGACTGTACCATCATGGTTCCGATCGCAGTGATGGAATACTGCAGTCCCATGGGAATGCCCACAAGAATTTCTTTTTTGGCAATCTCTGAACGAAATCTCCAGTCATCCGCCTTCAGTCTCAATTCCGGTACGTATTTTATGATATAAATCAGGCAAAGCACTCCGGATACTCCCTGTGCTGTGATCGTTGCCCAGGCAGCCCCGGCAACTCCCATATGGAAAACAATAATAAACGTCAGGTCAAGTACTATATTCAAAAGTGCCGCCAGAATCAGGAAATACAAGGGTGTCTTACTGTTTCCCAGTGCTCTCAGAATACTGGCCAGGATATTATATAATACCTGTGCAAAAATACCTCCGCATATGATCATAATGTAGGTATATGCATCCTGAAAAATATCCTCCGGTGTATGCATTAATGTCAGAAGCGAGTGCATCCCCACCATACTGACAGCCGTCATTATAACCGAAATGATAATTGAAAGTAACGCCGCATTTCCCACTGACTGACGCATCTCATCCATCTTTCCTGCACCGAATTTCTGTGAGGTCAGAACTGTAAAACCGGCTGTCAGTCCCATAAGAAAACCTATGATCAGAAACATGATCGTTCCTGTTGAACCAACCGCTGCCAGCCCTTTTGTTCCTACAAATTTTCCTACGATTATGGCATCTGCCATGTTGTAAAACTGCTGGAATACATTACCTATAAATACAGGTATCGTAAAGTCAAGTATCATCTTCATTGGTTTCCCAACTGTCATGTCTGTCTGCATTCCAATAAACCCTCCCAATCCTTTTTTAATCCTCTTTATTTGCTGTTTTCGATATCTGTTTTATCAGATATCAGAGCGATTATAGTTGAAAAAATTTTCCATTTCAAGATGTGTTTTTTAATTCCATGATTTTCTACATAATCACCAAAAACAGACAAAAAACCCTCTGATTTGTGTCAGAGGGTTTCGTCAATATCACGAACTGCTGATGTCTGCAAAGCAGTTCTCACAGTTTTTGTATTATATTATTTCTCTACAAGAAGTGATTTTCCTGTCATTTCCGCAGGCTGTTCCATTCCCATAAGCTGGATCAGTGTAGGAACGATATCTGCAAGACATCCGTTCTCGCGCAGTGTATATTTCGGATCTGCATTTACAAGAATGAATGGTACAGGATTTGTTGTATGTGCAGTCCACGGAGCACCTGTCTCATAGTCGATCAGCTGTTCTGCATTTCCATGGTCAGCACAGATAAACATCTGTCCGTCCACTTCCTTAAGAGCCTCTACTGCTTTGCCAACACATTCATCAACAGTTTCCACTGCTTTGATGGCAGCTTCCTGTACGCCTGTATGTCCAACCATATCCGGGTTTGCAAAGTTGATCACGATCACATCATATTTGTCAGATTTAATCGCATCTACCAGTTTCTCGCAAACCTGAGGTGCACTCATTTCCGGCTGAAGATCGTAGGTTGCAACCTTCGGAGATTTAACCAGAATTCTGTCTTCTCCTTTGTTCGGCTCTTCCACACCGCCGTTGAAGAAAAATGTAACATGTGCATATTTCTCTGTTTCAGCAATACGCGCCTGAGTCATATTGTGTGCTGCAAGATACTCACCAAATGTATTGTGAAGCTGAACCTTGTGGAATGCAACCTGTTTATTCTGAATGGTATCATCGTAATCTGTGAAGCATACGAAAGTAACCTGTGGTCTTGCTTTTCTTTCAAATCCCTGGAAATCATCATCGCAGAATGCTCTTGTGATCTCACGAGCGCGGTCAGGACGGAAATTAAAGAATACAACAGAATCTTTATCAGATATAACACCTGTCGGCTGTCCGTCTTTCTCGATAACTGTAGGAAGAACAAACTCATCTGTCTTATCATTGTCATAAGAAGCCTGAACTGCTGCCGGTGCATCTGTTCCCTTTACGCCTTCTCCTGTTGTAAGAGCATTGTATGCAAGTTCTACACGATCCCAGCGGTTATCACGATCCATCGCATAGTAACGTCCGGAAACAGTAGCAATCTCACCTACACCGATCTTCTTCATCTCTGCTTCAAGAGCCTCTACAAACTCTTTACCTGATGCAGGAGGTGTGTCACGACCGTCAAGGAAACAATGTACGTAAACCTTCTCAACGCCCTCTCTCTTAGCCATCTCAAGTAATCCATAAAGATGTGTATTATGACTGTGCACACCACCATCAGAAAGAAGTCCCATGAAATGTACTGCAGAATTATTCTCTTTTGCGTTCTTCATTGCTGCAAGAAGAGCTTCATTCTTAAAGAAATCACCGTCCTGGATTTCTTTTGTGATTCTGGTAAGTTCCTGATATACGATACGGCCTGCGCCCATATTCATATGTCCTACTTCAGAATTACCCATCTGTCCGTCCGGAAGACCTACTGCCAGTCCGCTTGCGTTTCCTTTTACAAATGGATATTCTGCCATCAGCTTGTCCATAACCGGTGTTTTAGCCAAATATACAGCGTTTCCTTCCTTTTTGTCATTCAGACCATATCCATCAAGAATCATTAATACGGTTGGTTTTTTGCTCATAATGTTCTCCTTTTATGTTTATTCATAATTGATAACTGTTTTGCTGATATCAGGAGCAGAAAACTGATCATCTCTGCACAATAAAACTTTTATATCTGACATCTCTTATATAGTATCAAAATCTCAGGATTTTTCAATTCTTTTTTTGTATCTGTTTCATTTTCATTACTATATATATGAAAAGAACAGTAACTTATTTTCCATATACACGAATGATCGTGGAAATCTTTCTTACGGAATCCCTGTTTCTCAGTTCTTCGATGGCAGTTCTGAAATCACCTTCTCTTACCTTCTCAGTGATCACAACTACTTCCGCACACCCTTCCACCTTGGTATCTTTCTGGATAATCTGTGCAACACTGACCTGATATTTGGCAAAAATAGCAGTCATCTCGGCAAGAACACCGCAGCGATCCTCTACTTTGAGACGGAGGAAATAACGGTTATGTGTATCTTCCATTTTCTTAACAGGAATATTCTTGTAACAGGTACATCCGATTCTGCCGCAGCATCCTGCAAGAATATTTCTCACAATATCAAATACATCACCCACAACTGCACTGGCTGTAGGAAGTTCTCCTGCTCCTCTTCCGAAGAACATGGCATCCTCCACTGCATCTCCATGGACAAATACTGCATTATAGGAATCATTTACAGTTGCAAGCGGATGGGAACTGGGGATCAGCATCGGGCACACATATGCTTCAATTCCGTCTGCTTCGTTTCTTGCAACACCCAGAAGCTTGATATCACGTCCCATTTCTTTCGCATAATGAATATCTTTTGATGTGATCTTGGCAATTCCCTCTGTATATACATCGTTAAATACCACACGTGAGTTAAATGCCACAGATGCAAGGATCGCTACCTTACGTCCTGCATCCAGACCTTCGATATCAGCAGTCGGATCAGCCTCCGCATATCCAAGTTCTGTTGCAAGTGCCAGGGCATCCTTAAACTCCATACCTTCCTGAGTCATCTTTGTCAGAATAAAGTTTGTGGTTCCGTTTACAATACCCATAACTTCTGTCATGTGATTTCCTGCCAGACACTGTTTCAATGGTCTGATGATCGGAATACCACCTGCTACTGCTGCTTCAAACAGAAAATCCACTTTACTCTCATGTGCCGCATCCAGAAGCTCATGACCATGTACTGCGATCAGATCCTTGTTTGCAGAGACTACATGCTTACCGGCTTTTAATGCAGAAAGGATATACTCTTTTGCAGGATTAATCCCACCCATCAGTTCAATCACAATCTCAATCTCCGGATCATTTATAATCTCATCCCACTGGCTGGTGAGCAAAGAGGCGTCTTCTATCTTCGCTGCTGCCTTCTCTATATTTCTCACAAGGATTTTCTTTATCTCAACTTTACAGCCAATCTTGGCCGACATTTCCTTTTCCTGATTCTTCAGTACCTTATATACACCTGTTCCTACTGTTCCAAATCCTAACAGTGCGGCTTTGATGACATTTTCATTCATTTTGCAGGATTCCCCTTTCGTTTTCGTTGGTTTTTATAGTATGGCAGAATTTCCTATTTGTCAAGTTTGTCTGCATTTTTAAGCAAAATCTTTATCATATTTTCCAGTTCTTTGTTCCGTCTGCGAAGCCATCCCACATACCATAATATCCCCACTCCTGCCACCCAGGCAGAAATACAGAATATTCCATCCAGGATCATATAAACAGTTCTCTCTGTTCCCCCGGCAGGGGCTCCACTCAGGAAGCAGTAATACATTGCCACTGATATGCAGGCTGCGGCCACGCCTTCCATTATCTTTCTGATCGTCTTCATTATATCACTTTCCTTCTCAATAGTGTCTTTATAACGACACTGTTACAAGACCTATTTTAACCCGATAATAAATATGAATCAAGAACAAATCGGACGGTTATTACATATGATAAGCTATAGAAAATTATGGAAGACTATGAAGGAGCGGAAAATCAGCCAGTATGCCCTGTACACTCACTATGGCATAAGCACTTCTTTTCTGGATAAACTCCGTCATAATGAAAATGTGGAAATCCGCAGTCTTGATATCTTATGTTCAATCCTTGACTGCGATTTCGGTGATATTGTAGAACACATTCCGGATAATGCTGAACCTGAGGAAAAATAATTTTTTCGGGTTCAGCATCAATAGGGTGTAGTTGTACCCTTTTATAGAACTATTTGTTCTTTTTATGTTAGGGAAAAAGTTATTTTACCCCTAACCTGATATCTTCTCATATCTATAATACATTTTGCTTATCATATCCTGCAGAAAGTCAGGCGGATATTCGCAATCTCCACAGGGGACTTACCTGACTCGGTTAAAACATTATTTATAATGTTATCCTATAAGTCCATTCACAAAAACATAAGATTTTTTCATTTATTTATGATATACTTATTACTGTATCCTTCGTTCTCAGTAACGCAGACTTATCTATGGCATTCTCTTCAGACGCATAATATCATCCGCTTCGCAATTTATCAGTTAAATAGTGCGTTCAGGAGACTTGCTGCAGATTTACAAAATATTTTTACCTGAAAGGATCGTAGTATATATGAAATATGATGTAGTGATCATCGGCGCAGGACCTGGCGGTATTTTCTCTGCCTATGAACTGATGAAGCAAAATAACGATTTAAAGATTGCTGTTTTTGAGGCTGGAAATCCTCTCAGTAAAAGACATTGCCCAATTGATGGTGACAAAGTAAAAACCTGTATCAAATGTAAAACCTGTGCCATTATGAGCGGCTTTGGCGGTGCCGGTGCTTTCTCTGACGGCAAATACAATATCACAAATGATTTCGGCGGAACACTTTATGAACATATTGGAAAGAAAGACGCTCTTGACCTGATGCGTTACGTAGATGAGATCAATGTTGCCTACGGCGGACAGGACACAAAAATGTATTCTACAGCCGGAACCAAATTCAAAAAACTTTGTATGCAGAACAAATTAAAGCTTCTGGATGCTTCCGTACGTCATCTGGGAACAGACATTAACTATGTGGTTCTTGAGAACTTATATGCAAAATTAAAAGAGCATGTTGATTTTCATTTCAACACTCCTGTAGAACGTCTGGAAGTACTTGAAGACAGATACCGTATCATCACAAAGAATGATACCACTGACTGCAGCAAATGCATTGTATCCGTAGGCAGAAGCGGAAGCAAATGGATGGAACAGATCTGTAAAGAACTTGATATCCCAACCAAATCAAACCGGGTAGACCTGGGTGTACGTGTAGAACTTCCTGCTGTTATCTTCTCACACCTGACAGACGAACTGTATGAGAGTAAGATTGTCTACAGAACAGAAAAATTCGAAGATAATGTGAGGACTTTCTGTATGAATCCTTATGGCATCGTTGTAAACGAAAATACAAACGGCATTGTCACAGCAAATGGCCACAGCTATGAAGATCCGTCCAAACAGACAGAAAATACAAACTTCGCACTGTTGGTAGCCAAACATTTCTCCGAGCCATTTAAAGACAGTAATGGATATGGCGAAAGCATTGCCCGTCTTTCCAATATGCTGGGCGGCGGTGTGATTGTACAGCGTTTCGGCGATCTGGTGCGCGGAAGAAGGAGTACGGTTGCACGTATCGAAGAAGGTATGGTACGACCTACTCTCGCAGCTACTCCCGGTGATCTGAGTCTTGTTCTCCCGAAACGTATCCTTGACGGAATCATTGAAATGATTTATGCTCTGGATAAAATCGCTCCCGGGACAGCTAATGACGACACCCTCCTCTATGGTGTGGAGGTTAAGTTCTATAATATGGAAGTTGATATTGATGAAAATCTGGAAAGCAGATACAAAGGCCTGTATATCATTGGAGACGGAAGCGGTGTAACCCATTCCCTGTCCCATGCTTCTGCAAGCGGTGTATATGTAGCACGCCAGATTGTTGAGAATCTGTAAAAGACCGGATTTCTTCTGATGGATACCTCTAACTACAGCAATCAATAACCTTAAAGTCCCCATCTGTCTCTTACAGTTGAAACAGATAGGGACTTGTTTATTATATTTTCTGGTATGCCATCCATTTATCCATTCCCAGACGTTCAAATGAACCGCAGTACTGAAATCCGCATTTTTCCAGAAGTTTCTGCATGGGGATGTTATCGCTGTATGTATCCATACGGAGATTCAGTGTCTGAGCATAGGCCCAGTCCAGACAGAATGATGCGGCTCCTCTTACTATTCCTGTGGACGCTACCCTGTGAACTACTCCATAGGGTTCTTCATTCAGCCATTTTCCATTAATTTCTTTATAATCTTCATCTTCTTCCGCCGCATAATAGAAAACACAGGCAATCCGCCCTTCTGACATACACAGATACATTTTATCAATATCATGCTCTATCAGTTCTGCTGAGGGGTAATCTTCACCCCACTGTTCTGCATTGCCATTTTCTCTCATAAATTTGCGGGCTTTATCATAAACTTGCATGATCTGCCCAAGATCCTGCACTGATGCTTTTCTTATTTCCATGAAACCTTCCTTTTCTTTTGGTATTTATATTCTTTTAGTATTTGTATTCGTTTTGATTTTTCGTCTGTTTCTCAAATTTTTTCGTCAAAAGACAAATATTTTCACAATGGTCTGTAAAACTGAACATATCTACCGGCTGTATTTTTCTCACATCATAGCCATGTTTTGTCAAATACTCCAGATCTCTTGCCAGTGTTTCCGGTCCACAGGAGATATATACGATTCTTGATGGATTCAGTTTGATAACAGAGGACATAAACTTTTTATCACTGCCTGTACGGGGTGGATCCATAAACACAACATCTGCATGTTCTCCGTTTTCTGCCATATTTTCCATAAATTCTCCTGCATCTCCCTGATAGAAACGTGCATTTGTAATCTTATTTTCCTTTGCATTGATTCTGGCATCGCGGACTGCATCCGGATTTAATTCCACACCAATGACATTCTTTGCCCGCTTTGCAGCTACAAGTCCGATTGTTCCTATTCCGCAGTATGCATCTATCACTGTTTCTTTTCGTCCAAGCCCCGCATATTCAATTGCTGTCTTATACAGAATTTCTGTCTGTACAGGATTTACCTGATAAAAAGACTGCGGAGAAATGCGGAATGTACATCCGCAGAGCGTATCCCGGATATATCCTTTTCCATAAATGACGATATCACGCTCACCCAGTACCATACTGGTCTTCTTATCATTGACGTTAAGCACAACTGTTGTAATCTGTGGGTATTTCTTTCTCAGAGCTTTCACAAAATTATTTTTTGAAGGAAAGATCGGGGAACCAATCACAAGAACCACCATGATCTCATCTGTGGAAAACCCTCTTCTCACCAGCACATGGCGCAAAAGTCCATATCCTGTGTCCTCATCATATGTTTTGATTCTAAAAGATTTCAGCATATCCCGAATTGTACGGATGATTTCCTGACTGATCTTATCCTCGATCATGCACTCTTCTATCGGAACAACCTTATGTGTTTTCGCTTCGTAGGTTCCACAGATAATATTACCTTTTTTATCCCTGTCAAATACTGCATGAACTTTATTTCTATAATAAAAGGGATCATCCATTCCAATGATTGGTTTTACATTTGCAAACTTTCCAAGAAGCTTCTTCATCCTTTTCTGCTTGGCGGCAAGCTGTTCTTTATAAGGAACACCCTGATACTGGCAGCTTCCGCATTTCTTTGATACACTACATTTTGTTACTTTTTCTTCCATAAAATATTAACCTGCTTTCTATAATTACACATTTTTTACATTATATCAGCGAAAATGGATTCCCGCAATCAGACAATCTTTATTTATCTGTCAATTTCCTCTCCGAATGTCGAAAAAGCAGGGATTCTGTCGAAATGTTTTTGACTGATTTCTGTTGAAACTTGTAGACGAATGTAGAAAAATATGATATAGTTTGTACATACAAAAGAGAAAATCATCGAATTGCCAAAGAGAAAAAAATTTATATCACCAAGGATAAAAACTCAGAAATACTCCAAAATACAAAAGATAAAATACATGAACTAAATACACCTGATAAATAGTCAAAATACAAAAGTATCGAGGCATTCCTTTCGTACAAAAGAGATTGACCCAAAGTACAAAAGAAACAGCTTACAGCAGATTTTTACACCAGATAAAAAAGACAGTTTCAGTAATGAAGCTGTCTTTTTCTTTATACATATTAATTTCATAAGATACTATGTGTCTGACATAGCCAAACAAATATTCGCAACAGCAATTAAAGCAGGTAACTTACCTGCTTCAACTATAACAATCCCCTGAATACAATCCAATCAGTAAAATTACCAATTTTCCTGTATTCAGGGGCATTATATTATTTCTCGTTTGGACACAAAGATTATCTGCTTATAATCAGTTTTTTATTCTTATTTGTAGTTTACGATCTTTCCGAAATCAGCTTTCAGAGAAGCACCACCTACAAGGCCGCCATCGATATCGTTCTGAACGAATAAGTCAGGTGCTGTTGCAGGATTTACAGATCCGCCATACTGGATACGGATTGCTTCTGCTGTTGCTTCATCATAGATTTCAGCGATGCATGCACGAATACCTGCGCATACTTCCTGAGCCTGCTCAGTTGTAGCTGTTTTACCTGTTCCGATTGCCCAGATTGGCTCGTAAGCGATAACTGCTGTCTTAGCCTGATCTGCTGTAACACCCTGGAATCCAACTTTAACCTGCTGACGGATGAAATCCATTGTCACGCCCTGTTCTCTCTGAGTAAGAGTTTCGCCACAGCACATGATAGGTGTAATTCCATGTTCGAAAGCTTTGAGAACTTTCTTGTTAACATCTTCGTTTGTTTCTCCGAAGTATTCTCTTCTTTCGGAATGTCCAAGAACAACATATTTAACTCCGGCATCTACGAGCATTGCAGGGGAGATTTCTCCTGTGTATGCACCTTTCTCTTCAAAGTACATGTTCTCAGCACCAACCTGGATGTTTGTTCCCTTAGCAGCTTCTACAACCGGGATGATATCGATTGCAGGTACGCAGAATACTACGTCTACTTCATCGTTAACTACTAATGGTTTTAATGTTTCTACTAATTTAACGGCTTCGCTTGGTGTCATGTTCATTTTCCAGTTACCAGCGATAATTTTCTTTCTTGCCATGATGATTTATCTCCTTAGTATCCCTGTGGGATGTTATTATATTCTTATTTATCGTTTGCTGCTGCAACACCCGGGAGTTCTTTTCCTTCCAGGAATTCAAGAGATGCACCGCCACCTGTGGAGATGTGTGTCATCTTGTCGCCATAACCAAGGATGTTAACTGCAGCTGCAGAATCACCACCACCGATAATAGTTGTGGCATCTGTTTCAGCAAGTGCTTTTGCAACAGCTTCTGTACCATGAGCGAAGTTTGGCATTTCGAAGCAGCCCATCGGTCCGTTCCATACAACTGTCTTAGCATCTTTTACAGCATCAGCAAAAAGCTTCTCTGTTTCCGGTCCGATATCCATTCCTTCCCATCCGTCCGGAATCTCGCCACGTTTTACAACCTGAATATTGCAGTCATTGGAGAAGCTGTCACCAATTCTGTTATCTACAGGAAGAAGAAGTTTTACGCCTTTTTCTTCTGCTTTCTTCATCATGTCCAATGCATACTGAAGATAATCATCCTCACAAAGAGATGTTCCGATATGTCCACCCATAGCTTTTGAGAATGTGTAAGACATACCACCACCAATGATAAGAGTATCTACTTTATCAAGAAGGTTATTGATTACAGAAATCTTGCTGGAAACCTTAGCTCCGCCAAGGATAGCAACAAACGGTCTCTCAGGATTGTTCACTGCATTTCCAAGGAAATCGATTTCCTTCTGCATTAAGTAACCAACAACTGCTGTATCAACATATTTGGTCACACCAACATTAGAGCAGTGTGCTCTGTGAGCTGTACCAAATGCATCATTAACAAATACATCACAAAGAGAAGCAAGTTCTTTGCTGAATTCATCACCGTTCTTAGTCTCTTCTGCACGATAACGAGTATTCTCAAGAAGAATGATCTCGCCGTCTTTCATGTTCGAAATGTCGGCGGTGATGATCTTCTGCACGTTGGCGACGGCGTCAGGGCCCTTGAGGCGAAGCTCGCCCATGTGGGAAACGTCGAACAGACCGGCCTTTTCACGAACGGCCATGTGCTCGGCAATCACGCCGGTGGGATACTGCACGGGCATCAGGAAGCCGCCGAATTCGACAATCTTGCCGCCCATGTCCACATGCGTTTGGTAAAGTGGGGTCTTCTTTTCCATAGTGCGCATCCTCCGAAAACAATAATTTTAATGAATATTATAAAAATTATTAAAATTAAGCATCAAAAAAGAGACACAAAACTCCCTTTTGAGCTTTGTGCCTCCGTTGATCACCTGAGAGATTCCCCGCCCGAGTCATCGCGGCGGGTTGCACCTTCGGCGTGCGTAAACGCACTTTTCGGAGCGTCGTCCGAGTTCGGCCCTTTTGCCTGAGAGCTTCTGCGTTCCCCTTCGGCGCCGCGGCAGAATATTCCGCGGTCTCTCCCGAACTCATCATCCGATCGGTTGATTCATTTTGCTTTTTAAAGCTAACATAAGAATGGGCCTTTGTCAAGAAAGAAAAAATAATATTTTGTTAAAATATTTTAAACGGAAATTCGGCAAACCGAAAACTGCCGAAACAGGTCAAAATTTGAAAGCATCCCGTTGTTATGACTGCGTTGCCGGCCAGGTTCCATTTCGCTTCGGCATAGCTTTATTTGTATTTCGCATTTGCATTTTGCCTAAAGCGGCGGCGGAGAAGTGATGGGGCGTCTATTTTCTTCGACGAAATCCGTCCTGCACGGACAAAATTGTATTGACAACGGCGTAGGATGGGGCTATTGTACACACATCATTCGTCAAATGCTTTGAGCAGGACACGACTTCCCCGGATCACCGCTTTCAGAGAGCCGTTGGTGGTGCAAAACGGCAGCAAGGAACGGGCAGGCCATCCCCTGTGAGCAGCCGCGGTGAAAGGCGCAAACGCCGAGTAATCGCAGCCGGTCCCCCCACCGTTAACAGGGTGCGCTCTCCGATCCATTCGGGCAGCGGTCGAGCGGCCGGCTTTTCGGCAAGCAAAGTGGTAACGCGGAAGTTGAGATCTGCGGCGG
>OGOX01001955.1_pt1 | contig 12367 bp, 8 predicted proteins | sample 1552761 | NCBI WGS metagenome assembly OGOX01 (sample SAMEA2580212, study PRJEB22360) | human gut metagenome | biome: human gut; feature: human-associated habitat; material: faeces | place: Denmark | collected 2008/2010
CCCTGACGATCAGGCAGAGAAAATCTCTACAGTTGGCGACGCTATCGCTTACATCGAGAACGCAAAATAAATAAACCGATGGTTTATAGTTTATGGTATGCACAACCATAACAAACATTCTTTGTTATAATTCCATTGCGCGCCATAAACCATAAACCATTTTTTTTGACATTTTTCAGTTACATGGAATTAAAAAGAGTAGTAGTAACAGGTCTTGGCGCAGTAACTCCGATTGGCAATAATCCAGAAGAAACATGGAACAACATGCTCAACGGCGTAAGTGGCGCAGCACCTATTACATTGTTTGACGCTTCTTCGTTCAAGACACAATTCGCTTGCGAAGTGAAAAACCTTAAGGTCAACGACTACATCGACCGCAAGGAAGCACGCAAGATGGACCGCTACGCACAGCTCGCTATCATCGCAGCTATGCAGGCAATGCAGGACAGCGGTTTAAATCTCGACGAAGAAGATAAGAACCGCATCGGCGTAATCTACGGCGTAGGCATCGGTGGTATCAAGACCTTCGAGGAAGAGGTGGGCTACTGGGCAACACACCAGGAGCTCGGTCCGAAATTCAATCCCTTCTTCATTCCGAAGATGATTGCCGACATCGCAGCCGGACACATCTCTATTATGTACGGTCTTCACGGCCCCAACTTTGCCACAACATCGGCTTGCGCTTCTTCTACAAACGCACTCGCCGACGCATTCAACCTCATCCGCTTGGGTAAGGCAAACGTAATCGTAAGCGGTGGTGCAGAGGCAGCCATCACACCAAGCGGCGTAGGCGGCTTCAACGCAATGCACGCCCTCTCTACACGCAACGACGACCCAGAGCACGCTTCACGTCCGTTCAGCGCATCACGCGACGGCTTCATCATGGGCGAAGGTGCTGGCTGCCTCATCCTCGAGGAGCTGGAGCACGCTAAGGCACGCGGAGCGAAGATATACGCCGAGATGGTTGGCGAAGGCATGTCTGCCGACGCACACCACATCACAGCATCACACCCAGAAGGACTCGGTGCTTGCCTCGTTATGCAGAACGCACTCGAGGACGCAGGCATGAAGCCAGAGGATATCGACTACATCAACGTACACGGTACATCAACACCTGTAGGCGACATCTCTGAGGCAAAGGCAATCAAGCAGGTGTTCGGCGAAGCAGCTTACAAGCTCAACATCAGTTCAACAAAATCAATGACTGGTCACCTCCTCGGTGCTGCCGGAGCTGTCGAGGCACTCGCATCAGTGCTCGCAGTGAAGAACGACATCATCCCGCCAACTATCAACCACGTTGAAGGCGACGAGGATCCAGAAATCGACTATACACTCAACTACACGTTCAACAAGGCTGAGAAGCGCGAGGTACGTGCAGCACTGAGCAACACGTTCGGTTTCGGTGGACACAACGCATGTGTAATATTCAAGAAATATGCTGAGTAATCTCATCGACAGAATGAAGCTCCCTTTCCGCAAGGACAAGGAGCTTTATTTGTCTTTACGCAAAATCATAGGCTTCTACCCACACGACATTAGCTATTACAAACTCGCGCTGATGCACAAGAGCATGTACAAGCGCAATGCGAAGGGCAAGCCCGTGAACAACGAGCGACTGGAGTTCCTCGGCGATGCCGTGCTCGACGCTACCGTTGGCGACATTGTCTACCGCCACTTCCCTGGCAAACGCGAGGGCTTCCTCACCAACACTCGCTCAAAACTCGTACAGCGCGACACGCTCAACCGACTGGCACAGGAGATGGGCATCAACCAACTCATCCTCTCAAGCGGACGCTCACAATCGCACAACTCATACATGGGCGGCAACGCTTTCGAGGCTCTCGTAGGAGCCATATACCTCGACCGCGGCTATGATGCCTGCATGAAGTTCATGCGCAAACGAATACTGACACAAATGATAAACATCGACAAGGTTGCTTATAAGGAAGTGAACTTCAAGAGCAAGCTCATCGAATGGAGTCAGAAGAACCGTGTGCGCATCGACTTCAAGTCGATTCTGGAGGAGAAAGATAAGACAGGTTCACCCGTGTTCATCTATCGTGTGATGCTCGAAGGCGTGGAAGGCTGTGACGGCAAGGGATATAGTAAGAAGGAAAGCCAGCAGCTCGCCTCTAAACTCACACTGGAGAAGCTCCGCCGCGAACCGCAGTTCATCGACCAAGTGTTCGCTGCTAAGACCAATCGCACAAAGATGGAGGAGGAACCAGTGGAGAACGTACCGTCGACAGAACAACCAGACGATTTTATCATAGTAAGCTCAGGAATGGAGGTAGAGGCAGAAGGCTCTGGTGCTTCAAATGGTTCTAATTCAGATAGTGATTATAGAGGTTCTAGAAATTCTAGTGATTCTAGAAACTCTAGTGATTCTAGAGATTCTATAGATTCTAATAATCCCAAGGCTAAGCGCAACCGCCGCTCACCTATGTACCGCAAAGACGAAGCAACCGAAGCAGCTACAGCCACGAAAACAGAGGCAACAAAATCCGTAGAGCCCGTTTCTTCAAAACTGACTTCAGCCGACCTCAACCTCTCTGACGAAGACTTCGACCTCAGCCATATCTCGGCTAAGGAACAGACTCGAGAGGAAATCATCGCAGCCGCCGAAGCCGCAGCCTTCGGAGATACTTAACAATAAAGTTTGGTGCAGTTATCTCAACTGCACCAAACTATTTACCACTATACACCTAACAACTATGAACCGATTTAAGACCCAACTTCTTGCCCTCGCCACCTTATTCTTCCCATTCACTGCGAGCGCACAATACACCATTTATCCCATTCCGCACACACAGACTGCGGGCAATGGCAGCAAGGTAGCGTTCACAAAGAACGTAAATATAGTATGCGACGATGCAATTGACACATACACACGTCAGCGTGCTCAGACCATTCTCGCAGAGCATGGCTTCACATCTACCATCTCAACCACCGAATCGAACACACTCTCGAACATATACCTCGGTGTAGCTTCAGGCAACTGCTTGACAAAAGCGGCTGCTACAAAGCTCCAACTCAACCTCAGCGTACTCACCAAGAGCGGCAAGTTCGACCGCCACGTGCTCTCGCTCACCAATGCACACGACGGAGTAGCTCAGCTCATCATCATCGGCGAGAATACCGATGCCACATTCATGGGTCTCGCCTCGCTCGAACAGATGCTCGATGCCGAAACAAAGCAGATGCCCACCGTCACTATCAACGACTACGCCGACCTTAAGGAGCGTGGCATCATCGAAGGTTTTTATGGAAAGCCCTACTCCAGCGAGGTGCGCAAGGACTTACTGCGCTTTATGATGCGCAACAAGATGAACTGCTACGTATACGGACCAAAGAGCGACGTATACCACTCGGGCAAATGGACAGAGGCATATCCTACAGAGCTAACAGAAGCACAACGCAAGTCGGGCTTCGTGACACAGCAGGACTTGCGCGAATTCACCGACGTGGCACACCAAACCAAGGTGAGCGTGGTGTGGGCGATACACCCAGGCGACGACTTGCTCAACGACAACGATGTAGTAGAGAAGATAATGGGTAAGTTCGCGAAGATGCACACCTTAGGTTTCCGCCAGTTTGCAGTCTTTGCCGACGACGTGAACAGACCCGAGAATCAGAACGACATGAACCTCACCGCCTCACGCATCGCTGACATACAGCGCAGCATAGAGAGCCGATGGAACACCAATAGCACCAGCCCTACCGACATCGTAAAACCACTGCGCTTCACGCCACAAATCTACTGTCGCAACTACGCTGCATCACAATGGCAGTTCAATCAGTTCTTCAAAGCACTCTCCAGCATCCCGAAGGATGTCACCATCTATTACACCGGTGGCGGCGTATGGTCGGTGCCCAACAACTACGATCTGAATACTGTACAGTATCAGTTCGGACGTAACGTCATTTGGTGGTGGAACTACCCGTGCAACGACAACGGCAGCGGACCAAGCGAGATATACCCACTCGATATGCGCTCCAACTTCTTCGACATGCCGAACGTAGACAACAACGCACGCCTGGAAACCGAGCTAACAGCAAGCAATCAGGGTATCCTCTGCAACCCTATGGAGCAGGGATCGGCAGCACGCACCGCTGTGTTCTCGGCAGGCGACTACAGTTGGAACAACCGCGGTTTCGACAACAACGCTTCATGGGAAGCATCGTTCAGAGCCCTCTTTCCAGGTCGCACCGAACTACAGAATGCCTATCGCTTCCTCGCTCCATATCTGAGCAAGAACGACCCAACGGCACTCAACACAGCGATAGAAGCATATAAGCGCGACCCGAAGAACGACCAACTGACTGCGCTGATGACACAGATTGTGGACAACTGCGACGTGCTCACCACTATGGAGCACTCGAAAGTGACGAGCGACAGTCTGCTCTACGTCGACATACGCCCATGGGTACTGCGTCTGCGCGCCATGGCAGCTGCCACAAAGGGCTTCATAGCATCGCAGAAAGCCGACAACATCATAGAGGCATGGGCCGATTACCTGCCCAGCGTGAAACTTGCAAACACGCTCACCTCGTCGCCCGACTACATGACAAACCACATGTCGGGTTTTGGTAGCGACGGAATCAGCACCGACCAGCGACTCACTCACGCCTCATGGCGATACCTCACACCCTTTGTTACCACCTACCTCAGCAAGCACATATCCAATCAACTCTTCCCTACCACAACCAATAAGAACACCGTCCTGACCAACGCCGAGAGCACACAACTCAACCTGAGCCAGAGCGACGAGTGTATATCACTAAAGGGATCAGCTACGCTCCCCGAAGGCGGCTACGCCGGTATAGCACTTGCCAAGCCCGTGCAGCTCAAACAGATAACCATTGCCTCTAAACTTTTCGCCGATACCGACTATAAGTTCATGTATAGCACCGACGGCAAGACATGGAATGAGATGGAGACAAATAACGTTACAACCGACGAGTACGTACACTACATCGTGGTGCTAAACGTGAGCAACAAACAGAAAAACCTGACGCTCGACGCAGCATCCGTACAACTCTTCGTCTACAACAACACGCCAGAGGAAGTGAGAAGCATAACTCCACCAGCCTACAACTATTGGAACAACCACACGGCACAACTGATGACCGACGGCGATTACACCACCTACACCTGCCTGAACCGCGACATGGTGGTAGGTGACACCTATACACTCGAACTCTACGAACCAACAACAATAGAGAACGTACGCATCTGCATGGGCACCACCAACGGCGATTATCCCAAGACAGCACTCCTCAGTGTGTCGACAGACAACCACAACTGGACCGACCTCACCGTCAAGGGAACTCAAACACGTGAGTACGACATGTCGCTACAGCAGAACTTCTATGTGGCTACAGAGCCAGAGGCAGGCACCGACGTGATGGCACTCGACTTTGTGCCAACCGACCACAACTTCAACCCGATAAAAATAGAAGCAAAATACGTACGCCTGAAGATTACAGCCATCTGGGGACAACCTAAGTGGATGCGCCTGCACGAGATAGAAATCAACGGACTACCTGCACCGGTACTCACACCGATGAGCGACGCTGAGGGCAATAATGTAGAGGCAGCAACCGATGCCGACGCCACCACCTTCACCAGCACCAACCTCCCTACAACCGCCGACGGCAGCAAGTTCGTATATCGCTTCCTCAACGTGGCAAAAGCCAAGAGCCTCACACTCTTCTGCGACGACACAACAATGCAAAACGCAACCTACTCGCTCACACAGAACGGCAACACATGGAAGCCCATTACTCCTGAAAGCAAAAACGGTGTAGTGACATTCAGCTTCGATGCCAACACAAAGCCGGTAGCTCTACAGATAGCATGGACGGGCAACACAACACCAGCCATCTACGAAGCTATAGAAGATGCCGACGAGAGTACGGGCAAACCCGTTATAACCGACGTTCACACCATAGCTGACAATAGCAATAAGGCAGTAGTGCTCACCCTGGAGAACGGTGCTCTCATCGCACGCTCCGACATAGGTATCAACACCATACATATCAGTACCATCAACGGACGCAACATATTTAGTCAGCAGCTCAGTGGAAAACGCGAAGCATACATACCTGTATTTACTACCAACACGCAAGCGGTGGTGGTAAATATAAAACTAACAAACGGCAAGAGCACCACATATAAACTCATAAACAAGTAGAAAAACAAAAAGGTGTGTGTGTGTCAAAATGCCACTTTTATACAAAATTAACCCTTGTAATGCACACGCAAAAGGGTTTTTATTTAATTTTGCAACAAAATACTTACGACTATGAAGAAATTATTACTTGCAACACTGCTTTTGCTTGGTATCGTTACCACAGCAAGCGCACAGCTGCCGAAAGTGATGCTTAAGAGCATCGACGGCAAATCAGTGTCTACCGACACACTCTCAAACAACGGTAAGCCGTTCATCATCGACTTCTTTGCTACATGGTGCAAGCCTTGCAACCGCGAGCTCACAGCCATCAGCGAGGTGTATGAGGAGTGGCAGGAGGAGACTGGCGTGAAGGTAATAGCCGTATCTATCGACCAGGCTCAGAATATTAACAAGGTGAAGCCACTCGTTTACAACCACGACTGGCAGTACGAGGTGCTCCTCGACCCGAATAGCGACTTCAAGCGCGCACTCGGCATTCAGACCATCCCTTACGTAATCGTATGCGACGGCAACGGCAAGATTGTGTCTAAGCACAACGGCTATACCGAGGGCGCTGAGGAAGAGCTCATCGAGGAAGTACGCAAGCTTGTGAACAAGTAGACGAGTTGATATGTTGACATGTTGACGAGTTCGCAGTTATCACTCTCACCGACAACCCTAACAACATTAATATGAACAAAAAGCTTACGCTCGCTCTCGCTGCCCTCACTCTGTCGGCAGCCACAGCGAGCGCACAAACAATAAAGGTCGCTAAGGACTACGACGTACAGATTACGGGTAGCTTGCAGACCGACTTCCTCGTTCCGCAGGAAGACAACAAGATTGGTACGGGAACCTATGACGATAAAGTGCTCAACAACACCTACGCCGAGGTTCACGCCCTCTCCAAGTATGTAGACGCTGGTGTGCGTCTCGAATATCTCGACCATCCGCTCCCAGGCTTTGACAAGGACTTCAAAGGCTGGGGTGTGCCGTTTTATTACATCAAGGGCAAACTGAAGAACGCCGAACTCACACTCGGCAACTTCTACGAGCAGTTCGGCTCGGGCTTCATCCTCCGCACATACGAGGAGCGTTCACTCGGCATCGACAACTCGCTGCTCGGTGGCCGCGTAATGGTGCGCCCGTTCAAGGGCGTGCAGGCAAAGGTGATCGTAGGCACACAGCGTCGCTACTGGGACACACAGTCGCTCATCGGCGGTGCCGACCTCGAACTCAGCGTGTCTGAGTGGTCGCAGAAGATGCAGCAGTCGGGCACAAACCTCACGCTCGGCGCATCATGGGTTGTCAACCACCAGCACCAGAAGGAGGACATCTACGCCGATGCCACACACAAGTTGCGCTTCGTTGAGAACACCAACGCCTTCGACGTGCGTGCCAACTTCCAAAAGGGCGGCTTCAGCGTGCTCGGCGAGTATGCACAGAAGACTGAAGATCCTACGTTCGACAAAAACTTCCCGTATATCTACCGCAAGGGCTACGTGACGATGCTCTCTACGTCCTACTCGCAGCGCGGCATGAGTATCCTCTTGCAGGCAAAGCGTTCGGACAACATGAACTTCCGATCACGCCGCACAGAAAGCGGTACGGCAGGCTTCATCAACCACCTGCCGGCGTTCGCCATGCAGCAGACATACGCCTTGGCTTCGCTTTATCCTTACGCCACACAGCCTAACGGTGAATGGGCTTACCAGGCAGAGCTCGGCTACAAGTTCAACCGCAAGACATTCCTCGGCGGCAAGTACGGTACAAGCGTGAAGCTCAACTTCTCGCATATCCGCGCCATTGAGAAGAACGTACACAACGGTGGCACACCGGGCACAGACGGCTATGGTTCGCCTTTCTGGAAGAGCGGCGAGAAGTACTACCAGGACATCAACGTGCAGATTGAGAAGAAGCTCACCAAAGACTTCAAACTCAACCTCATGTATATGAACCAGTATTACAACAAGACCGTTGTTGAGGGCGAGGGCGGCATGATTCATTCTGACATCTTCGTGGCAGAAGGCAAGTACCGCTTCAACAAGAAGATCACACTGCGCGGCGAGGCTCAGTATCTGAACACAAAGGACGACCAGGGCGACTGGTGGTTCGGTCTGCTCGAGCTTTCTGTTCTGCCTAACTTCATGTTCACCATCAGCGACCAGTATAACGGTGCGGAGCACTACTATACATCTACCGGCTCCATCGACGAGACAAAGGGCACACATGCCGAGCACTACATCAACGGCTCCGTAACCTTCACTCACGGTGCACACCGTCTGCAGGTTGGCTACGGCAAGACACGCGCAGGCTACAACTGCTCGGGTGGCGTATGCCGCTACGTGCCGGCAAGCAAGGGTGTAACAGTATCTTACAACTATAACTTCTAAAGCCACTATTATGAAACTGAAGAATATATTGTTAGGCGCAGCAAGCGCCATCGCCATTTTCGCAACAGTGGCATGTCAGGAAGTAGACCCCAACGACCGACTCATCTATGTGAAGCCGGCTGAGGTGGGACGCGCAGTGCTCATCGAGGACTACACCGGTCAGGAGTGTATCAACTGCCCTAACGGCACAAACGCCATCAACAATATCGTTGAGACTTACGGCGAGAAGAACGTTATCGCAGTGGGCATACACAGCGGTCCGCTCGCATCAAAGGGCAAGACCTCGTTGGCAACAGAAATCGGCGACGAGTACTACAAGCACTGGGACAGCCAGAGCAAACTCGGACAGCCGTGGGCACTCTTCAACCGCGCCACAGCTCCTAACCAGGACTATAACACATGGGCAAAATACGTAGGTGTGCTCATCTCGAAGAAGGCTACGCTCTCGCTCAGCGTCAACAACGTTTACGACGCCGCTTCGCGCAAGCTCACCATCGACGTAAAGGCTTTCGGCACCGACGGCACAACAACAGGCAAGCTGCAGGTGTGGCTCATTGAGGACGGTATCGTGGCTAAACAGAAGATGCCCAATGGCAAAATCAACAGAGAGTATGTACACAACCACGTATTCCGCGATGTTGCCAACGGCACTTGGGGCGAGGACGTAACCGTGAACGAGGGCGAGACCACAGAAAAGCAGTACGACTACACGCTGCCTGAGAAGTGGAACGCTGAGAAGGTATCGGTAGTGGCTTTCGTTTACGACAACAACGAGGTACAGCAGGTTACTAAGAAGGCTGTCTTCGCAGAAACCGCTGCCGAATAGCATTTTTTGAGACTGTGTGCATGCGTCGGTCGCACACACAGCCTCATACTTCTTTCAATACAGTATTACCCCTAAACGCTAATTTTAAAACAGAATCATATGAAGAAAATCTTTACACTTTGTGTTGCTCTTTTCGCTGCAGTGTCAATGTTTGCGCAGGAGACTAAGGGCATGTTTGAATTCGCTACAGCAGACGGTACAGTTGTGCCAAGCGGATCGGTTATAACAAAATCGGACGTTGAAGACTACACAGATCCAGAAGAAGGAGTAGACTACATGCAGATTCCGACAGGTCTGTGGATTAAACCCGTAAAGACTGAATTGAACGGAGAGAAGCTCGCAGTAAAGCTGCGTGTTGACGTAGAAAAGATTGACCACGGCAGCATCGGCTTCTGTCTGCTTGGCAACTGTAGCACCGCAAAGAGTGAAGGAACATACGAATCTAACGGCGGTTTCGTAGACCAACTCAACGACCTTGCAACCGAATGGGTGATCGGCACCGACGATAATGGCAAAGCTATGTACGGCGAGGCAACAGCCAAGCTCACATTGGTAGCTTGCCGCAAGGTATCTCTTGGCAAGGACGATTTCAACGTAGAGCATTTCGGCTTTGAGAATGTCGGCGAGAGCTCAACCGTAACAGTAAAGTTCGTGTATAACGAGAAGTCTACCGGCATCAACGGCATCAGCAACACAAACGCTACAGTCGTAGCACGCTATGCTGCCGACGGCACACGTCTCTCTGCTCCACAGAAGGGCTTGAACATCGTGAAGCTCTCTAACGGCAAGACCGTGAAATACATCAAATAAAAAAATAAGTTTTACATTTTTCAGAAAGGGAAATTATTATGAAGAAAATCTTGCTTTCTGCTTTTGCGATGCTGTTAGCAGTGACTGCTAACGCGCAAAACTTCACCGTAGAAAAGCTACAGAGCCCGCTCGGTGTTCAGACAGAGGCTTTCGGTGCACACAAGGCTCCTGCAAAGGCAAACCTTGCAGCCAACCAGCGACTCGTAGGCTACTTCAACACTGACGATTGCGACAACTACTTAGGTGCAACATCTATCACCGGCAACAACAAGGTAGCCATGGTACTTACAGCAGACGACCTCGTTCCCTATTACGGCAAGAAGATTGTCGGTGTGCGCTTCAACCTGGGACAGGGCGAAACATCTACCGGTGTATTTGTAGAGAATGTGAAAATAAATAATGGTACAATCACTGAAAACACCGCCATTGTAACTTCAGACAAGAGCGTCACATCTGCAGCAGGTGCAAAAAACACAGGCGAATGGCATGAGGTGATGTTCGACAACAAGGTGGAGATTAACTCGTCGTTTGAAGCACTGCTCGTAGGCTACTGCTACAAGCAGAAGAGCAACAACTACCCTATCGGCGTAAGTTCTAAGGTTGAAGGTCCGTTTTACGTATTCGCCAACATCCCCGCTTCAAAGGGCGGCAATGGCGAAAACTGGTATCAGATAGATAGCGGTGGCTACGGCCTCTCTATCCAGCTCATCGTGGAGGGCGACTTCGCGCCAAACGCTGTACAGCCTCTCGACTTCGGCAAGTTTATGGTCGTTAAAGGCAAATCAAAGAACGTAGCGGTAAGCCTCTTCAACCTCGGTTCAAAGCTCAGCAGCATCGACTACACCATCGCTCTTGACGGCAAGGCAGGCACTGAGCAGCACCTCGACTTCGGCAAGGACTACGGCGTAGGCGGCACACACACTGTAGAGATTCCGTTCGCAGCAGACTCTAAGATTGGAACAAGCACTGTTACACTCACCGTAACAAAGGTAAACGGCGTAGAGAACGCAAACGCAACAAAGACAGCTACCGGCACACTCTATACAGTAGAAAGAGAGTTCGTGAAGAGATCTGTAGTAGAAGAGGGCACCGGCACTGATTGCGGATACTGTCCAAGAGGTCACGTTGTTATGCATAACATGCATAATCTTTATGGCGACCAGTTCATCGGCATCGCTCTGCACCAGCGTAGCTCAACGGACCCGATGTATAACGTCTCATACGATTTGGGGTTCACGAATTTTCCACAATGTATGGTAAACCGTTCAAATGGTTTTTGGGATCCATACGATCAAATGCCAGCAGTGCTCAAGGCTTCTCTGAACGAAATTGCTCTGGCAGAAGTAACCGTAGCCGGTACATTCACAGATGAGGATACAAAGGTCAACGCAACAGCCTCAGTAGAGTCGTTGGTAGCAGGCGACTACGATATTGCATTCATGCTTACAGCAGATGGTCTAACCGGCAAGACAACCTCATGGAAGCAGCAAAACTACTTCTGCAAGGGACATGCAATAAATCCATACAAGTCAAAGTCAAGTATGCCTGAGGACATCCAGTTCCTGTGGGATAAGGGTTCATCATATTACGAGACATACAACGATGTGCTCATCTCAAGCTCTTACGTAAGCTACAAAAACAAGGCGACCCTGCCGACACTCGTTGCTAACGGCACTGTAAGCTCAGAGTACACGCTCAAGATGCCTACAAAAACAACTCTGAAGAAGGCTCTCAAGCTTGATCAGGTTTATGTTGTTGCAGTGCTTCTCGACAATAAGACCGGCGCTATCGTCAATGCTGGCAGAGCTCGCGTCACTGGTTCTACCGGTATCGAGGACGTAACAACTGGCACTGAGGCTACAGTTGTGGCTCGCTACACTGTGAACGGCGTTCAGGTTTCGGCTCCTGTGAAGGGCGTGAACATCCTGAAGATGTCTGACGGCACCACACGCAAGGTGCTCGTTAAGTAATCGACGAAACAGTTACAAAGCAACAGAATAGCTTATATAAATGAATATTAAGGCGTTGCCCTCTATGGGCAGCGCCTTTTTTGTTGCTTTTGTTTTGTGGAGTCGGCGGTTTGCAGTACCTTTGCAGAAAGAATCATTAGGGGGTGCTTAGGGGGTGCACTTGTCTCAAGTGCACCAACAGATCTGTACTGC
>OGOX01001956.1_pt1 | contig 12366 bp, 7 predicted proteins | sample 1552761 | NCBI WGS metagenome assembly OGOX01 (sample SAMEA2580212, study PRJEB22360) | human gut metagenome | biome: human gut; feature: human-associated habitat; material: faeces | place: Denmark | collected 2008/2010
GGGGGCTTTCCTAAAGAAAGAAGCACTGACCGACGAGACGCTGCAAAAAATCAAGGCACTCAACGAGGTTGCTGCCTCACGCGGGCAAACCCTTGCCGAGATGTCACTTGCCTGGCTGTTGAAGGACGACCTGGTGACAAGCGTCATCATCGGAGCGAGCTCCATTACCCAACTGGCAGATAACCTGAAAGCGACTGAAAATACAGACTTCTCTGCCGAGGAACTGGAGAAGATAAAGAAAATCATTCAAAAATAAATCAACATGAAAAGCCTCCTTATTCAAACCTTTTGTTTATTATTCCTTTGCTTGGGCACGGTCCGTGCACAGCAATACCAACTTGCATCACCCAACGGAAAACTATCCGTTACGGTAGATGCCGGAGAAGCCCTCACCTGGCAGATAGCACACGACGGAACCACGGTGCTGCAACCCTCTGCCATCGCCCTGCAAGGCAGAGATGAAAAATCAGCCAAGAAAGCAATAACTTTCGGTAAAAATGTAAAAGTAATCCGTGCAGAACGCAAGTCCGTGGAGTCCTCCTTCCCCACTCCCCTCTATAAAAAAGCAAGTGTGAAGGATGTCTACAACCAGCTGACACTGAAATGCCGCGGAGGCTACAGCGTACAGTTCCGCGCATACGATGACGGCGCTGCCTACCGCTTCATTTCCGAACAGAACAAGCCGTTTATCGTCCTCAACGAAACTGCGGACTTCAATTTCGACAAGGATTACCAGGCATTTGTACCTTACATAAACGACAACCGCAACGGTGAGCGCTATTGCTTCTCTTTCGAGTCTTACTACGACGAAGCCCCGTTGTCCAAAATGCACACCGACTCACTCTCCATCACCCCACTGATGGTTTGCCTGGACGGAGGAAAGAAAGCCGTTATCATGGAAGCCGGATTGGAAAACTATCCCGGCATGTTCCTCACTGTAAATCCCCAGACACGTCAAGGAGTGCAGGCAGCATTTGCCCCCTATCCGCTGGAGGAAATAATCGGCGGACACAACCGGCTGAACCTGATACCGACAAAACGTGCAGACTACATCGCCCGTTGTGCCAAGCAGGAGCTCCCCTGGCGTGTGGTGCTCGTCACCGAAAAGGACACGCAGCTTGCCGACAATGACATGGCACAGCGTCTTGCCCCCGCCTGCCGCATCAAAGACATTTCCTGGATTAAACCCGGCAAAGTGGCTTGGGACTGGTGGAACACCTGCAACCTGACTGGCGTAGACTTCAAAGCCGGCATGAACACCCCGACTTATAAGGCATTCATCGACTTTGCCGCCGACAACAACCTGGAATATATCATCATCGATGACGGCTGGAGCGGAAACGAATCCTTATTGAAAGACCTGAATCCGGATATCGATTTAAAGGAACTGGTAGCCTACGGAAACCAGAAGGACGTCGGCATCATTCTCTGGGCAAGCTGGCGAAATTCTGCCAAAGATACGGAAGCCACATTCAGCCACTATGCACAGATGGGTATCAAAGGCTTCAAGATAGACTTCTTCGACCGTGACGACCAGCCACTGGTACAGTCTGTAGAACGCATTGTAGCCTGCGCCGCCGAGCACCGCCTGGTATTGGACCTGCATGGCCTCAAACCATACGGTATACAGCGCACCTATCCCAACGTCCTGAACTTTGAAGGTGTAAAGGGATTGGAGAACGCCAAATGGGAACCGATAGTGAACGGAGCCCCCCTCCACAACTTCCCACGCTATGACGTGACTGCTCCCTACCTGCGTATGCTTATAGGCCCGATGGACTACACACCGGGAGCCACAATGAACGCAACCCGCGAAACCTTCCGTGCCGTCAACGACCATCCGATGAGCCAGGGTACGCGCGTCCACCAGATGGCGATGTACACCCTCTTCGAAGCCCCGCTGCAAATGCTTGCCGACAGCCCCAGCAAATATATGAAGGAGCAGGAATGCACGGACTTCATTGCCAAAGTGCCTACCGTTTTCGACGAGACCGTGGCACTGGACGGTGAAGTAGGCGAATACCTTACACTGGCACGCCGCAAGGGAGACGTCTGGTACATCGCCTCCATGACCGACTGGACACCACGCGACTGTACCATCGACCTTTCCTTCCTCGGAGAAGGAAGTTACGAAGCCGAAATCTTTTCCGACGGCATCAATGCCGACCGGGAAGCAACCGACTACAAGAAAGAAGTACGCACCGTGACCTCGGGAGACAAGCTGAACATACACATGGCACCCGGAGGAGGATGGACAGCACGGATATGGAAAAGATGATAGGGTGATAAAGTAATGACATGATAAGTGCAATAGGGTGACAGTTACGTTAAAAGTGCTGTCACCCTATTCCTTTATCACTTTTAACATACCTCTACGTGAACCTTTTATATCCTATCTTGTTTTTTCTCACAAAAGCCTAAGGTACCATAGGGCAGGAATTTATATTAAACCTAAACAATTATAAAAGTATGAAGAAATTTATTCCCCTATTATTAGCGGTCTTTGCAGTGACGCTTGCATCTTGCGAAAAAGACCCTGACATGGATAAGCTGGACAATAATTATCTGGTTTATACCAACTATGACAAGAAGGCGGATTTCAAAACCTTCGAAACTTATTACTTGCCGGACAGCATTCTGGTCATCGGTGATAAGGAAAACGCCGAATACTGGAAAGATGAGAATGCCCAGGAAATTCTCAGCGCTTATGTTGCTAACATGAACAGCCGCGGCTACATCCGTGTGGATGACCGGGAAGAAGCCGACCTTGGCTTGCAGGTAAGCTATGTCAGAAGTACCTATTACTTCACCGACTACGGACGTCCCGAATGGTGGTGGAACTATCCTGGCTACTGGGATGCTCCTTACTGGGGCAACTGGGGCGGATGGTATTATCCTTATGCCGTGAACTATTCCTACAGTACCGGTTCCTTTATCAGCGAATTGTTGAATCTGGAGGCGCCGCAAGGCCAGAGCGAGAAACTTCCTGTTCTGTGGACCAGCTATATGAGCGGCTTGCTGAGTGGTTCTACTTCTGTCAATACCAAACTTGCCGTGCAAGGTGTGAACCAAGCTTTCACTCAATCAACTTACCTGACTAACAAGTAGTGACAAGCTACGAGCTATAAGTGACAAATGACGGGTTACCCAATATTAAGGTAACAAGAATAATACGGCAGCATCCTTTCCGGACTGGGAAGTTGCCATTGAACCAAAAAACAAGAACAAAGTATGAAAACAATAAAATATCTTTCCTTGAGAGTATTTGCGGTTGCCGCTCTTGCTCTCGTCTTCGCCCTACCGACGAAGGCACAGATGACCGATAACGGTTATGCCAATATCGACTGGCAATATAACTTTCCCCTCAGCAACAACTTCGCCGACAAATCAAGCGGCTGGGGTATGAATTTTGAAGGCGGTTACTTCCTGACAGACAATTTTGCATTGGGAGCTTTCTTGAACTACCATAGCAACCATGAGTATTTCGGTCGCCAGACACTTCCCGTAGGCGAAGGCGGCAGTCTGAATACCGACCAGCAGCACACTGCATTCCAGTTGCCTTTCGGTCTGGCCTCCCGCTATGTATGGAACCGTGGAGGTGCATTCCAGCCGTATGCCGGTGTAAAACTGGGTGCTGAATATGCACAGTTGAAGTCAACCTTCAACGTATTCGAAGCCAACAAGGATACATGGGGTTTCTATGTATCTCCTGAAATTGGTTTCAATGTGTATCCTTGGGCTTATGGACCGGGCTTGCATTTCGCAGCCTATTACAGCTACGGTACGAACAAAGGTGACCTCTTTACGTACAGCGTAGACGGTTTGAGCAATTTCGGTCTGCGCGTAGGTATTGCGTTCTGATAAGACACACACTTAAAGCTTAACAGATAGAATTTAATTGTTTCAAAATTGAAGAAGAAAAGAGCCTTTCCTGCGTGAGCAAGGGAGGCTCTTTTTAATTCTACCAGTTATTTTTTTCCTCCCAGCATCGCCTTATATACAGCTTCCTGAATCCTCGTCCTTATATCCAGCCTCATCAACTTGTTATTCCACACATCCGGATAGGTGCGGTTGCTCAAAAAGACATAAACCAAGCCGTTCTCCGGGTCTGTCCAGGCGCAAGTACCCGTGAAACCGGTATGACCATAGACAGAAGCAGGGGCAGACTCTGCGCAGGGACTCTTCTGGGGATTATGCCGGTCGGGCTTATCAAATCCCAGCCCCCGGCGGCTTATCCTTGAGACAGTGGTAGTAAATACCCTGCAGGTCTCCTTGCTCAAATAGCGTTTACCGTCCAGTTCACCCCCATTCAGCAACATCTGATAGACTTTTGCTACTTCTTCGGCAGTGGAGAACAGCCCGGCATTACCGGAAACGCCACCCTGAAAAGCTGCGGATTCATCATGTACAAATCCTTGCAAGGTAGTCTTACGCAAGAAAGGATCTGTTGATGAAGGTACAATATCTTCCTTCTTCAAGAAGCGCAGAGGAAGATACCCCGTACGCTCCAATCCCATCGGAGTATAGAATTCCTTGGCCAAATATTCGTCCATAGACATGCCGGTGCGCGCCTCGACCAACTGCTGCAACAAGATAAAGCCCACACAACTATAACGGTAACGTTTATCTCTAAGCGGAGTATCCACAATCTTCTGCAAGTACTCCTGCTTGAAAGAACGGTTCAGCCAAAGGCTGTCGGACACTTGCATCGTATATTCCGGTGTCTGCACCTTCGACATCAGTCCCTGACGGAAGCGGAACTTAGGGTTCGCCCAAGTCTGCCGTCCGATGCGTGCGGAATGCCGGGCATCGGGACGTGCCTTGAACAAAGTGCCGGTGTAGCTCTCTTCATCAATCGCTTCCTGATAGAATAGCAAGGTAGAAGGTAGACCGGATTCATGCATCAGCAGTTCGCGTACCGTAATATTCTTCTTGTCCGTATCCTGTAGGAAAGGCAGATAATCCGACACCCGGTCTGTAAGATTGAGGCGTCCGCCATCGTACAACTTCATCACAGCAAGCAGCGTAGCTGTGGTCTTTGTCAGCGAAGCGATGTCGTATACATCCGTCTTCTTTACGGGAAGCGCCTTGCTTCCGGCCTCGTTCCAGACGTGGGTACCGAAAGCTTTATTATACATCTCCCTACCATCCTTCAGCACCACCACCTGGCAGCCGGGGTAAGCCCCTTCACGAATGCCTTCTTCAGCTATCTTGTCTATTTCAGCCAGCAGACGGGAATTCATACCATGCTCTTCGGGTACAAAGCGGGGGGCGCTTTGAGGAGTCAGCGTCACTCCCGCACCGGCAGCAAACCGACTACCGATACTGGCAGACAAGCGTCCCTCTGAACAAGCGCTGCCATAAACAATCCGGGCAACCTGCCGCTGTACCTCCTCGTTGGAGGAGTGTGCCAAAATCACCGCTTCAGCAGCAGCGTCCCCTTGTTTTATCTGCAATACCTGCTTGCCAGGAATAAAGAACAGATAAACCACCGGTACGTCAGGAGCGAACTTTGCAAAGAAATTCTGATAGGGCGTCAAACGGTGTTCGGTGACACAGACCAGAATACGTTTGTACTTGGCCAGCGCATTCCTCAAACGGTTCCCGTCAGCCTCCGGCAGATTCTTGCCCAAATGGAACTCCACAGGACGGGTATACTGCGACAGTTCCTTGAGGAACGGCCGGATTTCCTGCGCTTCTCCCACATTGAGCACGGCAACTTCACCGATGGAAGGGTCCAGCGGAAGTACCTCGTCCCGGTTATCCAGCACAGTGATGGCTGCCAAGTTCAGCCGGCGCATCAAATCACGCGTTTTCGGAGTATTGATGCGGGTCCCCAAACCTGAAAGCTGTACATGGGGTTTCTTTTCCAACCCAAGGGCATATTTATATTTCAGTACTTTACGGCATTTCGCCTCTATCTCTTTCTCTGTCAGCTCCCCTTTTTTCACAGCGGCAAGCACAGCCTCCACTTCTTCCTTAATACGCCGGGGGACAAGCAGCAAATCATTGCCGGCTTTCAGCGCCTGCAAACAGATGCTTTCATTGCCCGATACCCCTTTCATGGCAAGGGCATCTGTAAAGACAAGCCCCTGAAAGCCGAGGTCATTCACCAACAGACCGGAAACTACCTTACGCGAAAGCGAAGACGGGAGCCCCTTTTGCGGCTCTATGGTAGGCACCTCCAAGTGCCCCACCATCATTCCTCCCAATCCGGCACGAATGGCTTTTCTGAAAGGATAAAGCTCTATACTGTCCAGACGGGCACGGGTAAAAGGCAGCACGGGCAACGCCTTATGAGAATCCACATCCGTATCCCCATGCCCCGGAAAGTGCTTGCTGACAGAAAGTACACCACCATCCTCCAACCCTTTGGAGTAGGCAACAACCTTGTTCGCCACATTGAACGGACTTTCACCGAAGGAACGGGTATTGATAACCGGATTCTTGGGATTGATATTCACATCCGCTACGGGAGCAAAATTCACTTGCACCCCCAGTTCACGGCATTGGCGGGCCACTTCGCGCCCATATTCATAAATCAGTGTATCGTTCTGTATACAGCCCAGCACCATGTTTCGCGGAAAGTTCGGAGTACCGCGAAGGCGCATAGCCAGCCCCCATTCACCGTCAAAGGTAATCATCAGCGGAACTTCTGCCATCCGCTGCGCCTCATTGGTCAACATCACCTGGTTCTGCATCAATCCGCCGGAAAATAACAGACCGCCTACCTTATAGTCCTCCACCACCTTACGCAGCAGTTCCTTGTTGGCCTTGTCCTGCTGGGGGGCAATCGTATAGATGAACAGTTGTCCGATGCGTTCTTTCAGAGTCAGACGCTGCATGACGGAATCCACCCACTGCCTGCACCGCACGTCACTGTTCAAGAGACGTACAAGCGAAGGGTCGTTCGGCGGCACCGGAGTAAACGGCATCGGGCCAAGCTGCGCTTTCAGAAGCGGACAAAGACAACACAATATAGTGATATAGGCAAGCAGGTATATTCTCTTCATTCCTTATAGATAGATTGTTTTTAGGGGATTTGCGGAATAATACTTTTATAAATCAATTCCTGGATATCTCTTCTTATATTCATGTCACCCAGTTTCGTGTTCCATACATTGGGGCACAAGCGGTTGCTGAGGAATACATACACTGTCTTGTTTTCCGGGTCCACCCAAGCACAAGTACCGGTAAATCCGGTATGTCCATATACCGCTTCCGGAGCGGAAGGAGCACAAGGGCTGCGCTTCACAATGGATACATCCGGCTTGTCGAATCCCAGACCGCGACGGCTGATGGCGGATTTCTCCGTCGTAAACAAACGGCAGGTTGCCTTACTCAAGAAACGCTTGCCATTGAATTCACCGCCGTTCAGCAACATTTGATAAACCTTTGCCACCTCTTCGGCCGTAGAGAAAAGTCCTGCATTACCGGACACCCCACCCATGCAGGCAGCAGTCTCGTCATGCACATATCCGCATATATCCTGGCGACGCAGGAAGTCATTGGATGCCGTGGGCATGATTTCCGCTTTGGTGAACTTCGTCAAAGGCAGAAACATAGTACGTTGCAATCCCATCGGGGCATAGAACTCACGGGCAAGGTACAAATCCATCGGCAGCTCCGTCACCTTCTCCACTACCTGCTGCAACAGCACGAAGCCAAGGTCGCTGTAAACATAACGTTTGCCGTCCAACTCGCACTTGGCTATTCGCTGAAGGATAGAATTCTTGAAACTCTTGTTCAGCCACATGCCATCTGCCATGTGCAGGGTATAGACCGGTGTATTCTTGTCGGACACCATCCCTTTCCGGAACTTAAAATCGGAACAATAATAGCTATGCTCGCTTACCTGCGTACGATGCCACTCGTCCACCCAACTCTGGGAGTACGGGCCGTGTACCGAATTCGGGTCTATGATGTCCAGGTAGAAGCGGATATAGGGAGGAAGCCCCGATTCGTGGAACAAAAGTTCGCGGATGGTAATGTTCCGCTTGTTGCCATTGCGCAAGAAGGGCAGATAAGCGGAAACCTTGTCATCCAGTTTTATCTTGCCCTCATCATACAGTTTCATGACGGCAAGCAACGTAGCCGTAGTCTTGGTCAGCGAAGCCAAATCAAAAAGGTCCGAAGAACGGACAGTAGTGGTATCCTTATCAGAGTGGGTTCCGAAGCCTTTGTCATATACCGGCAGTCCGTCTTTCCACACCAGCACGCGGCAACCGGGATAAGCTCCCGCTTCCAGTCCCTTTCGGGCAACGGCATCGATACTTTGCAGCACATACGACTTCATGCCGTAATCTTCCGGAACAGTCTTCCCCGGTTTCATGCCCGGCTCAATCATACAGCCCGTTCCCGCTGGAAACAGTTTACCGATACTCATCGACATTCTGCCACTGGCCGGCTTTTTGGCAAAAAGAACATCAGCCACGTATTGCTGCAAATCCGTCTCTGCCGAATGTGCCAGCACCACAGCGCTGGATTTGGCAAGTGCGGGCATCAGAGGTTGCAATGTACGGTAAGAGGTAAAAAAAGTATAGACCAGCGGAGCACGCAGGTTCAAGCCTTCCAGAAAGGCCACATCACGGTCGCTGACATAAGCCGAACCGGTGATGCTGATAACCACGCGACGGAAAGCAGCCAACTGCCCCTGCACTTCCTGCCAGAGAGCCTCATCGGCATTCCAAGGCAAGTGGAAATGGCTGATGCCTGCATTCTTTTTCATAGCTTCCACAAAGGGAGCATCCGCCTCCTTCTCTCCGATGCTGAGCACGGCAATATCACCTTCCACCGGTGCCAGCGGGAGGACATCGAAATAATTGTTCAATACAGTCACTGCCGAACGGCGCAACTTGGCAGCCAACGCCTGCGCTTCCTCCGTATTGATGCGATAGCTCATTCCGCTGACCCGAAGTTGCGGCTGGCGGTTTCTCAAACCAAGCATATACTTGTACATCAATACCTTGCGGCACTTGGCATCAAGTTCGTCCTTACTCAGTTGTCCCGACTCCACTGCATCTACCAGCTCCTGCACCGCATTCTTCGTATTGAACTGTACCAGCACCATATCATTTCCCGCCAGCAGCGCTTTGGTAGTTACCTGCGGAATGGCAGACACCCCCTTCATGTCCAAGGCATCGGTAAACACCAGCCCTTTAAAGCCGAGTTCATCCTTCAACAACCCGGTCACCACATTCCGCGACAAGGAAGAAGGAGTCACCCCGTCCGGGTCCAGCGCCTGCACTTGCAGATGGCCTACCATGACACCCCCCAATCCGGCACGTACCATTTCCTTGAAGGGATAAAGTTCCACACTGTCCAGGCGTGCACGGTCGTAGTGCAAGGCAGGAAGCGCCTTATGAGAATCCACATCCGTATCGCCATGCCCGGGGAAATGCTTGCAAACGGAAAGTATGCCCCCGCTTTCGAGCCCACGGCTGTATGCCACCACCTTTTCCGCCACCCGCTGCGGGTTCTCGCCAAAGGAGCGTACGTGTATCACCGGGTTCAGCGGATTCGTATTGACATCCGCATCGGGTGCAAAATTGACGTGTACCCCCAATTCGCGGAACTGGCGGGCCACCTCACGTCCATATTCTTCAATCAGGCCATTGTCCTCGATACATCCCAAGGCGGCATTACGGGGATAGTCCGGAGCGCCTTTCAGCCTCATTGACAGTCCCCACTCTCCATCGAAAGTAACCATAACGGGAATCTTGGCATCCTTCCGGGCCATATTGGTCAAGATAGCCTGCTCTTCCGGAGTACCTTCGGAAAACAGCAAGCCACCGACCTTGTATTTCTTTACCAGCTCGCGCATCTGCTTTTTCGTGGCCTTGTCTGCTCTGGCCGGAATGGTGGCAACGATGAGCTGCCCCACTTTTTCGTGTACATTCAGACCTGACAACACGGAGTCCACCCATTGCCGGCACCGGTTGTCTGCAGCCGAAGGAAGAAACGGGCCTCCCGTCTGGGCGTGAAGTGAAGATAATCCCAATATAAACAATCCTGCAACCCATAAAAGGAGGGTGAGTCTTTTCATCATGCTATTTTTCAGTTAAAGTAAGTACCATTTCTCCTACGTAGATGCCACTCTTTCCGGTGTGCAGCACGGGAACGCTCTTGCCGTCCGCATTCAGATAAACGGCAGGCTTTTCCATAAAAGTATGCGAATGTCCTCCCAAAATGACATCAATGCCACGCGTCTTGCCTACCAGGTTCTCGTCGGAAGCGCCTTCGGGATTTGCACTGCGGATACCCAAATGAGACATGCAAATCACAACCTCGCAATTCTCCTTCTCCCTGAGAAGGTCTGTCATTTCCTGGGCCACCTTTATCGGGTCGTTGTAGACAATGCCTATGCATTTATCCGCCTGCACCAGCCCTTCCATCTTAGGGGCCAGGCCGAAGATTCCGATTTTCACCCCTTCGCGCACCAAGGTGATATAAGGCTTCACCAGCCCTTCGAGTACCGTACCCGTCACGTCATAATTGGAACAGACCACGGGAAAATCCGCCATACGGAACAATTCCGCCATATTCTCAAGTCCGAAATCAAATTCATGATTACCTATCGTCATGGCATCATAGCCCATGAGGTTCATCATCTTGACCTCCAGCTCGCCTTTGAAAAAGTTATAATAAGGGGTACCTTGCGAGATGTCTCCGCAATCCAGCAGCAACATATCCGGATGCTTGCCGCGAAACTGCTTTACAAAACCGGCACGGCGCACCACACCGCCCATCCCGGCATACTCGTCGGCAGCCTCGGCGCTGATGGGTTCTATACGGCTGTGCGTATCGCTGGTGTGCAGGATAAACAGTTGTTTTCCGGATTGGCCGGACGATACAGAATCGGCGGACACCAGGCAAAGGGGTTCTTCAGTAATGACACGCTCCTCTTGCTGTGCCGATGCGGGGAGCATGAAAAGCAGCAGGGCTGCCAAGGAATACATATGTTTCATAGAACTTCTGTTTTTTTAATGCTTACTCTTTAACGACCACTCTTCCCTCCATGCGCGAAGTCACCTTCTTGCCGGCTGCCGTCTGCTTCTCCACATACTTCATGAACAGACCACGCAGTGTAGCCCCATCCGGGCACTCCCTTTTATCCGCCTGCAGGAAAGCCGTCATTCCATCGTTTCCATCAGCCAGATAATCAATCGTGGCAACCGTATAGTCACGGTCATCCTCCACCGGCTTGCCGGCAATGGAAGCCTGGAGCAGCTTGCCATCCTTGCTGATTTCCAACTGTATACCACTCACCCCTTCACCAAGTCTCACCGCAATGTTTTCAAACAAGTGCTTCATGGCAGAGCCTTTCATCGTCAGCACACAGAGCGAATTCTCAAAAGGCAATATCTCATAGATGTTTTCGGTAGTGATATCTCCTTCCGTCAGGGAATTCCGGATTCCACCGATATTGATTAGCCCCATATCGGCCGGTTTGCCCAGCACTTCCACCGCAGCCTCACGCAGTACATCTGCAATCAGATTGGATAAAAGGCTTTCGGGCCGGAATCTGTCCATCGACATTTCTGCGGTTCCCACCACATGATACATAACGCTGTCCATCCGGGCCTTGTAGGGCGCCAGCAGAGCCACGGCTTCGGCATCCGGCTCGGCATCCCAGACAGAGTTCATGGGAATTCTGCCTCCCTCTACCTTGGTCACTTCGTAGGAAGAATGGCAGGAAACCAATAGAAGTGCAACCGCCAACACTGCCCCCGCAAGGAGACTGAAAGTTTGTTTCTTCATATTCATTTAGTTTTAAATTGCTACAAATATACTTTTCTTTTGCGACTGAGCCACACAATTAACCGATTATTTAGACTTGCGTTTAGCAGAATGAAACGCTCAAAAATCATCCCAACTGGCGAAAAAAAGCTTGAAGCACTTGTGTATCTGGCAAATAATTCGTTCCTTTGCACCGCTTTCGCGCAATCGCTGTCAGGACACCAAGAGAGAAGCCTGGTATGTTGCGTTGTAACGATGAAACAATTTAATAATAAAAACAATGGATTTAATTAAAATTGCAGAAGAAGCATTTGCTACCGGAAAACAGCACCCGAGCTTCAAAGCAGGAGACACTGTAACAGTAGCATATCGTATTATCGAAGGTAACAAAGAACGTGTACAGTTGTACCGTGGTGTTGTTATCAAAATCGCCGGTCACGGAGACAAGAAACGTTTTACTGTACGTAAAATGTCAGGAACTATAGGCGTAGAAAGAATTTTCCCAATCGAATCACCGGCTATCGATAGCATCGAAGTGAACAAGGTAGGTAAAGTTCGTCGCGCTAAATTGTATTACCTGCGCGCTCTTACTGGTAAGAAAGCTAGAATCAAAGAAAAAAGAGTTAA
>OGOX01001962.1_pt1 | contig 12347 bp, 8 predicted proteins | sample 1552761 | NCBI WGS metagenome assembly OGOX01 (sample SAMEA2580212, study PRJEB22360) | human gut metagenome | biome: human gut; feature: human-associated habitat; material: faeces | place: Denmark | collected 2008/2010
AATGCGTCTGGCGGCGAACGCCCGGGTCTGGAGTTCGATGCCCGATTATCCGAAAATGGAGGCGCCTGATGCGGCGTCGTTCGATTCCAAAGCCGTGATCACTGCGATCGAGAGCGGCAAGAGCTACCAGCTGGGAGCCAGTTGGGCTTTTTACGCCGCTCCCGAATACCTGATCCCTGCCGGGGCGGAGGTTGCGGGCGAATTGGATCTCAACGGCGGGTTCAGCCCCTATCAGGCCCCGATCCTCTATGTCGCCGGCAAACTGACGCTTTCGTCGCTCAACATCGGACGGGCCAAACTGGCTGTATTGCCGGGCGGCGAGGTGAAGATCGGGACCCTGAAAATTCAGCCTTCCGCTGCCGACGGGGCTGCGGTCTACGTCTTTGCCGATGGCAAGCTGTCCGTCGGGAAACCCAATGTCAGCGGCAAATGCATCGTAAACAACGGTACGTTGACGGTCGATGGCAGCCTCGACATGAATAACGGTCTGACTGTCTACAACACGGCGACGGGCGTGCTGACCGTGACCGACGAGATGAAGGTTTCGAACTCCGCGCGGATCTACAACGACGGCGCCGTTACGGTCGACGACCTGAAGATCAATTCCGACGGCGAGTTCCACAACTGCGAGAACGCCCTGCTCGTCGTGAACGACGAGTGCGAGTTGGAGCGCAGTACGGCCATTTACCAGCGCGGCCGGGCTTCGATCGAAGAGATGACCGCCCGCGGTACGATCTGGGTGAACTGCCACACTTCGGTGAACGAGCTGGAGGCCCAGGGGGCGGAGTTCAATTTCAGCGCGAATGCCGGACTCGATGCCGGAAGGGTCGAATTCAACAATACGAACGTGTCGATGGCCCGAGGCGCGATCTTCACGATGGAGGAGTATAACGCCGACGAAAAGGGCGGCGGGAACAGATTCGCGTTTACCGGCGACGCCGATCCAAGGGCCGTGGTCCTGATTTCGGAGAAGGCGTATACCCGCAAAGGGCATGAAACCTATTTCTCGGGAGCGATCGAGGTCGTTTATGACAACGACCGGGATAAGGATTACACGATCCGGAAGGATTATCTGACCGACGGAGCCGTGATGTCGGCGTCGCAGACGACGATCATCGCAGAAAACGGCTGCAACGGCGGCAAGGACCCCGTAAATCCTGATCCGGAGCCGGAACCCGACGAGTATGCGAACGTTCCCGGACATACCTATACTTATTGCTTCGAGGACAACTGGCCGTGGCTGGGCGATTACGACATGAACGACGTGGTCATCGTGAGCCGTATCGACCGTATGATGTCGAAGGACGGCGGCAAGGTCTCGGCTCTTACGATCAACTGGGAACTGCGTGCTGCGGGAACCACCTACGACATCGCCGGAGCTGTGCAGATGGACAAGGTGCAGACGTCGGACGTGGCCGGCGTCGTCTCGTCGCACGAGGGCTTCGGCAGCGGTGCGTTCGCTTCGCGGGGACTTGACGCCGACAGCCCCTGTGCCGTGATTCCGTTCTTCAACAGGACGGAGGAGCTGTTGAGTGCCTCGAACACCTGGAAGGGACAGCCCGCCGCCGCAATCCGGAAACACACCACGACGGTGACCTTCTCGCAGCCGGTGGACATCGCCTCGGTACTGGATTCGGAGATGAATTTCTTCATCGCGCCGAAGCAGCGCACCAGCGAGATTCACATGCCGGGCTATGCGCCGACCGCTTCGGGGATTATCGGCAAGGGTTCGTTCCTGCCTTCGGATCCCTACAAGTTCTTCGTGACGGAGGGCGACCAGACCAAGAACAACTACATGATGTGGGCGCTGATGATTCCGGGCGAGTTCCGCTACCCTGCCGAGACGAACGACATCCGCGGCGTCTACGAATACTTCATGGCATGGGCCTCGTCCAACGGCGCGGAGCACGCGGAGTGGTATCTGGAGAGCGCCGATGCCGGTAGGATCTATTGAGAAAACGACCTGTTATGGGAAGAGGCTGCGAACGATTCGCAGCCTTTTTCGCATCCGGAAGATGCCGGCGGACCGAGGGCTGCGCGGGTATCGAGGACGGCCGGGCCGTGCGGGGCTTCCGCAGGCCCGGGGACCGCAGGCTTTGAAACTCCGCGGGAACCCGCGGCTTCGCTTCGCAGAGGTCTGCGGGCCTCGGGCGTCCGGCGGCCATGTCGTTTCCGGGCGTAAAAAAGCCCCGCAGTTCGGCTGCGGGGCTTTTTTACAGGCGTATTGCGAAACTCACGGTTTGCGGTCGATCAGTTCGATGCCCTTCCGGGTCCCCGCGCCGCGGAGTATCGTCCGGCAGAAGAGCCGGAGTTCCTCGCGGACCGTGCCGTTCAGGCGCAGGTCGAGGATCGTGTTCATCAACTGTTCGGCAAATGCCGGGGCGTCGATTTCGGGCAGCAGAAGCTGTTCCTGGCGGCAGGTTTCGAGGTAGTCGGTCAGTTCCCTGCGCCAGAATTCCCGGTGCTCGTCGTAGTGCTCCGCGAAGATGATCTTGCGGCTGATGTCCGACAGGAAACGGTGGTCTACCGTATAGAGGTTGTCGATGTATTCGTTCGTCAGCCGGAGCACCTTTTGCAGCGGATTGCCGCCGCGCCGTTTGCGGCAGGCGACGATGCGTTCCCGCTGCTGGTGGCTCATGGCGTCGAGGCATGCGCTTACGAGGTCATTCTTGTCGGTGAACATTTCGTACAGGGTGCGTTTCGAGATTCCCAGCGTCTGCGCGATCTCATCGACCCGGACGGCACGGATGCCGTTCCGGGCGATAAGCTCCTGCGTAGCGTGGATGATCTCCTCTTTGGTCACTCCCCGTTTCATTATTTTTCCTCCGTAATGTCACGTCCGCCGCCGAGAGCCTGGTAGAGGTTCACGGTTCCCTGGATTTCGTCGAAACGGTCTGCGATCTGCGACAGCTGTGCCGAAAGCAGCGATTGCTGTGCGGTCAGCACTTCGAGGTAGGTGGTCGAGCCGTGCTGCATCAGCAGTTCGGTCGACTCCACGGCGCGCTCCAGCGCTTCGATCTGCCGCACGCGGAGGTCCGCCTTGGCGCGGGCCGACTGGCACTGCGTGAGGGCGTTGTTGACCTCGGCGCCTGCGTTGAGCAGCGTCTGCTGGAACGACAGCTTCGATTCCTCCTGCTGCGCCTTGGCGATCTTCACGCGGGCACGGTTGGCGTTGGCGTTGAAGATCGGTTGCAGGAGCGATCCTGCGGCGTTCCAGATCAGCTTGCCGGGATTGACGATGCCTGCGCCGCTATTGTTGGTCCAGCCCACTGTGCCGCTCAGCGTGATCGAGGGATAGAGGGCCGAACGGGCGCTCGCCGTGGCGTAGTACGACTGCATGAGCGAATACTCGGCCGAACGTACGTCGGGACGGTTCGAAAGCATCAGCAGGGGTACGCCGACCGTCAGGTCGTCGGGCAGCTGCTGGTTTTCGAGACGTCCGCGTGCGATGGTGTGCGGAACCTCTCCCAGCAGCGAGCAGAGCGAGTTCTCGGCCTGCGTACGCTGGTAGCCCAGGTCGTGCAGCGATGCCTCGATGGCCAGCGTGTTGGCCTCGTACTGGGCCACTCCGGCCTCGTTGGCGTAGCCCGCCTCTTTCAGGGCGCGCATCGCCTCGACGCTCTGGCACCATTTGGCGGCCGTCTCCTCCGTCACCTCGTACTGGCTGTCGAGCATCAGCAGCGTGTAGTAGAGATTGGCCACGCCCGAGATCAGCTGCGTCTTCACGGCCTGCTCGTACTCCTTGCTCTGGGCGTAGAGCGCCTTGGCCTTGCGCTTGGCGTTGGTCAGTCCGTTGAAGATGTCGATCTGCCAGCTGGCCGTCACGGGAATCGAATAGGTTTTCGCCGTCGGTCCGCCGTCGAAGCTGCTCAAGCTGCCCTGCGGGGCGAAGTTGAACGACGGCAGGTAGGCCAGACGCGCCGATTTAAGTGTCGCCTCGGCCTCCTTCACGCGCCAGCCTGCCGACAGCAGGTCGGTGTTGTTCTCCAGCGCAAGCGCGATAAGCGCCTGCAACTGGGGATCGGTGAACATTTCCTGCCAGCGGATGTCGCCCAGGGTGGTCGTGTCGGCGGTCTCCGCCGATCCGTACAGTCCTGCGGTCGTCACCTCGGGACGGGTATAGGGTTTGTAGATGCCGCAGCCGGTCAGCGCCGCCGCGGCGCATATAATCAGGATCTTTTTCATGTGTTACTCCTCCTCTTTCTCGTTTTTACACTCTTCCAGTTCGGCACGCACGGCCCACTGCGGATCGGGATCGAATTCCAGGGGCTTGACTTTCTCCTGCAACGTCTGGAAGACGATGAACAGCGTCGGCACGAGGAACAGCAGCGCCAGCGTACCTACGATCATACCGCCGATGACACCTGCACCGAGGGTCGAGTTGCCGTTTGCGCCTACGCCGTGCGAGAGCACCAGCGGGATCATACCGAACACGCAGGTGAGGACGGTCATCAGAATGGGACGCAGACGGGCTTTGGCGGCCGACACGGCGGCCTGCGAGAGGCTCATGCCCGCGGCGCGGCGGTCGGCGGCGTACTCCGTGATCAGGATGGCCGTTTTCGACAACAGACCGATCAGCATGATGATACCCGTCTGGAGGTAGATGTTGTTCTCCAGTCCCATCATCTTGGCGAGCAGGAACGAACCCATCAGACCGCACGGAACCGACAGAATGACGGCGAACGGAATGAGGAAACTCTCGTACAGCGCGCTCAGGATGAGGTAGATCAGCAGGATACAGATACCGAAGATGATGACCGTGTTGCTGCCCGTCTGGGCCTCCTCGCGCGTGATGCCGTCGAACTCGTAACCGTAGCCCTTCGGAAGCACCTGCGCGGCCGTTTCCTGAATGGCCCGGATGGCGTCGCCCGACGAATAACCGTCGGCGGCCGTACCGTTCACGGCGATCGAACTGTACATGTTGAAGCGGTTCAGCACCTCGGAGCTGTAAACCCTCGTCAGGTTCACGAACTGGCCCAGGGGAGCCATCTCGCCGCTGCTCGAACGCACGTAGACGTTGTTGAGCGACTCGGTGTCGAGGCGGTATTTCGGATCGGCCTGCATCGTCACGTAGTACATCTTCGAGAACCGGTTGATGTTCGAAACATACTGGCCGCCGTAGTAGCCTGCCAGCGTCGAGAGGATCGAGGTCGGCGATATGCCGGCACGCTTGGCCTTCGCCGCGTCGATGTCCACCATGTACTGCGGGAAGTTGATGTTGAAGGTCGAGTATGCGCGGGCGATCTCCGGACGCTGGTTCAGCGCGCCGATGAATTGCAGGTAAATATTGTAGAATTCGGTCAGGTCGCCGCCGGTCTTGTCCTGCAGGTGCATGGAGAAACCGGTCGAGGTTCCGTAACCCGAGATCATCGGCGGAGCCACGGCGAAGATCTGTGCGTCCTTGATGTCGGCGGTGCGGCCGTAAATCTGGCCGATGACGGCGTTCACGTCATCCTCCTTGTTCGGACGCTCGTCCCAGTCCTTGAGTTTGATGATGGCCATACCGTACGACGAACCCTGTCCGGCGATCATGCCGTAACCGGCCACCTGCATGTAGTCGCGAATCTGCGGAATGCCGTTGATGCGCTGCGAAACCTGCTCCATGACCTTGTGGGTCTCGGCGAGCGAGGAACCCGGGGCCGTGGTGACGTTGACCATGATCGTACCCTGGTCCTCGTCGGGAACCAGACCCGTCTTGGTGGTGTTCATCAGCAGAACCAGCGCCGCGATGGTCAGGCCGAGCGTCGACCACATCAGCCACTTGTGCTTGATGAAGAGCATCACGCCGTGCTTGTACTTGTTGACCAAGGCTCCGAATGCCGTGTTGAAGGCCTTGCGGAAACGCGCCGCGAAGTTGTCGCGCATCTCGCCGTTCTCGTCGAGGTACGGCTTCAGGATCATGGCGCAGAGCGCCGGCGACAGCGTAAGGGCGTTGACGGCCGAAAGACCCACGGCCACGGCCATCGTGATACCGAACTGCGTGTAGAAGACGCCCGACGTTCCGCCCATCATGGCGACGGGGATGAACACGGCCATGAAGACCAGCGTCGAGGTCACGATGGCCGATGTGATACCCGACATGGCGTCGATGGTCGCCATGTAGGAGGATTTGTAGCCCGCGTCGAAGCGTGCCTGCACGGCTTCGACGACGATGATGGCGTCGTCGACGACCGTACCGATCGCAAGAACCAGCGCGAAGAGGGTCAGCAGGTTGATCGAGAATCCGGCGAATGCGAGGAAGCCGAAGGTTCCGACCAGCGCCACGAGAATCGACACCGTGGGGATGAGCGTCGAGCGGATGTCCTGCAGGAAGACGTACACGACCAGGATCACGAGGAGGATGGCCTCGAACAGGGTCTTGACCACCTCTTTCATCGAGGCGTAGAGGAAGTCGTTCACGCTCTGGAGATGTGCGATGGCGATGCCTTTCGGCAGTTCGGCCTGCAATTCGTCGAGCAGGGCGTTGACGTCGTTCACGACCTGCGTGGCGTTCGAACCGGCCGTCTGGAAGATCATCGTGCTGACGCCCGGATGGCCGTTGGTGTAACCTTTGTAAGCGTAGGATTCGCTGCCCAGTTCGATGTCGGCGATGTCCTTCAGACGTAGGAGCGTGCCGTCGGGCTTCGAGAGCAGCACGATTTCACCGAACTCTTCGGGCGTCTGGTGGCGTCCGCGGTATTTCATCGTGTACTGGAACGTGTTCTGGGAGTTCTCGCCCAGCGTACCGGTCGCCGATTCGATGTTCTGCTCGGCCAGCGCCGCCGTCACGTCCGACGGGATGAGCTTGTACTGGGCCATTACGTCGGGCTTCAGCCAGACGCGCATCGAGTATTCTGCGCCGAGGGTGAACACTTCGCCGACGCCGCGGATACGCTGGATGCGCGGCTCGACGTTGATCTTCAGGTAGTTCGACAGGAAGGTCTCGTCGTAGGAGTCATCGGGGCTGTAGAGCGAGAAGATCTTGACCATCGAGGTCTGGCGCTTCATGGTCGTCACACCGATCTGCGTGACCTCGGGAGGAAGCTGGCCGGTGGCGCGTGACACTTTGTTCTGCACGTTGACGGCCGCCATGTCGGCGTTGGTTCCCTGGCGGAAATAGATCGTCACGGAGGCGCTGCCGACGGCTGCGCTGGAGGTCATGTAGGTCATGTCCTCCACACCGTTGATGGCCTGTTCGAGCGGTACGATGACCGACTTCTGAATCGTTTCGGCGCTGGCTCCCGGATAGGAGGCGCGCACCATGACCGTCGGGGGCGCGATGTCGGGATACTGCTCGACGGGCAGTGTCGCCAGACCGATCAGACCGGCGATTACGATTACGATTGATATGACCGACGCCAATACGGGTCGTTCTATGAAATGCTTGAGTGTCATAGGTTATTCCTCCTTCTCGGTTTGGGTTTGAGCGGCGGACTCGTCGGTTGCGGGAGCTGCGGCAGCGGCTGCTGCGGCCTGGCCCTTCGGAACGATGGGCGTGCCTTCGCGCAGCAGCCCCACGCCTTCGGCAACGATCACGTCGCCCGGCACGAGTCCCGCGCGTGCTATATACTCGCGGCCGTTCGAGATCTTCTCGACGTCGATCATCGCCGAAGCGGCCTTGCCGTCCACCACTTTATATACATATACTTTGTCCTGGAGTTCGAACGTCGCGGCCTGCGGAACGGCGATGCAATCCTTGTAGATGCTCGGCAGGATGACGTTGCCCGCGCCGCCGCTGTGCAGCAGCCCGTTCGGGTTGGGGAACGCCGCGCGCAGCGACACGCTGCCCGTCGAGGTGTCGATGACGCCGCTGATCGACTCCACGCGGCCCGTCTGGTCGTAGGTCGAACCGTCGCTGAGCTGCAACTGTACGCCCGGCATGCTCTTGAGCGTTTCGGCGATCGAGCCGTACTGGCGTGTCAGGGCCAGGAGCTGGTTTTCGGTCATCGAGAAGTAGACGTACATCTCCGAGTTGTCCGATACGGTGGTCAGCGGCTGCGGGATCGAAGCGCTCACCAGCGCGCCGACGCGGTACGGCAGCGTTCCCACCACGCCGTCGGTCGGAGCCTTCACGACCGTGTAGGAGAGGTTGTTGGCGGCGTTCACGCGCTGTGCCTCGGCCTGTGCGAGCTGGGCCTTGGCTGTCAGCAGGTTGTTGTTGGCCGTCGAGAGGTCGAACTGCGAAACGACGTTGCGGGCGAAAAGCTCCTTCTTGCTGTCGTAGGTGAGCTGTGCGGTGGCTACGCCGGCTTTGGCGGCCTCGACGTTGGCCTCGGCGGTCTGCAAGGCGGCTTTGTAGGGAACCTGGTCGATGATGAAAAGGGTCTGTCCCTTGGCGACTTTCTGACCTTCGTTGACGCAGAGCTGTGAGATCGTTCCCGAAACCTGCGGATAGATTGCGATGTCCTGACGGCCGCGGATCGTCGCCGAGTAGTTGCTCGGGATTTCCCGGTCGGTGGTGGCGATGGTCATTACAGCGTATTCGCCGGGGCCCATTGTCATCGGAGCCTGTTTGCATCCGACGGCCGCCATGCAGCATGCCAAAACGGCAGCTTTCACAAATGTTTGCTTCATAACAATTCCTTTAACTGATTGGACTAAAAAACTTTTTCAGGTGCAAAAGTATTTTAAAAACGGTATCAATGTACCCTTTATTGCGAACAGAATTGGTACTTTTCGGAATAAAAATGGAACATTTATCGAAAATTTCATTATTTTTGTTCGAAAAAAGAATTGTATGCCACAGGTCAATCCGCTAATCACCACTCCCGAGGAGCAATTTGTTGTGGGCGAATCCGATTTCGCCTTTTTCGGCAATTACGCCTGCCGTGTGGAAGGAGGTGCGATTCTCTTCTGTCGCAGCGGCAGCGCCGACGCCACCGTCAACCAGTACCAGGGGCAGGTGCGCCGCAATACGATGGTGCTGCTGCTGCCCGGATCTATCTTCATGCTCACCGACCGCACGGAGGATTTCAGGGCGGCCTACTGCTCGTTTTCGCTGGATCTCTTTTCCGAGGCGGCCTTCCGGATGGACCCTTCGTTTTTCCACGCCCTGCGCGAGCGTCCGATCTCCCATCCGCCCCAGCGGATCGTCGAGGGGGCTTCGATCTGGCTCCAGATGGCGGCCTACACCTACCGCGACCGCGGCAACGTGTTCCGCAATACGATCATCAAGAACCGTTTGCAGAATCTGCTGCTGGAGAGTTACGACAAGATGCAGCGTTTCGCAGCCCGGCAGCACCGCGTGCCGGAGACGACCACGCGGCAGTCGGAGCTGTTCCACCGTTTCGTCGCTCTCGTGCACGAGCATTGCGCCCAGGAGCGCGAAGTGTCGTTTTATGCCGACAAACTCTGCATTTCGACCCGTTACCTGTCGACCATCGTGCGCAGCGTGGCGCACAGTTCGGCCAAGGAGTTCATCGACCGTTCGGTGATGCTGGAGATCAAGATGATGCTCCAGTCGACCGACCTTTCGGTGCAGGAGATCGCCTACCGGCTCCGGTTTCCCGACCAGTCCTACCTCGGGCGTTTTTTCAAGAAGCACGCGGGGGAATCGCCCACCGAGTACCGCAACAACAAAAAATAGGTATCCGGGTTTCGGATTTTTGTCCGCTCCGGGCGGTAAATTCTCCGTCCGGGACGGTTTGTGTCCCTGCGTAGTCCGGCCCGCAGCAGCCGGAACGCTTTGAACGGGCCTCGCCGCATGCCCTGAACGGGCGCGCCCGCTTCGCATTTCTGTCCTACCTCTGTACCATTCGGTCCGAATCCGCGCTCCGCCTCCCGCGCCGGGAACAACCTCCCGGATTTTTCGGTAACTTTTAGGCCGTAAACGGGACCTGATTGGACCCGGAATTGCACGGGATTCGTAAAATGACCAAAAACACAGCGATTATGAGCAAGACAGTTGAAATTTTAGGGGAGCAGGCCGGCTACTACCTCTCCCACGTATGCCGCACCATCGACAAAAAGTCGTTGTACCTGCCGGGACCCGACACCGTGGACCGCATCTGGGCCGAATCCGACCGCAGCGTCCGTACGCTGGGCAGTCTGCAATGGATTCTCTCCAACGGACGGCTGGGCGGCACGGGCTATGTCTCGATCCTGCCCGTGGATCAGGGCATCGAGCACTCCGCGGGGGCTTCGTTCGCCCCGAACCCCGCCTATTTCGATCCGGAAAACATCGTCAGACTCGCCGTCGAGGGCGGCTGCAATGCCGTCGCCTCGACTTTCGGCGTGCTGGGAGCCGTGGCGCGCAAATACGCGCACAAAATCCCCTTCATCGTCAAAATCAACCACAACGAGCTGCTGTCCTACCCCAACACCTACGACCAGGTGCTGTTCGGCACGGTGCGCGACGCCTGGAATATGGGCGCCGCAGCCGTCGGGGCCACGATTTACTTCGGTTCGCCGGAGAGCCGCCGGCAGCTGGTCGAGATCGCCCGCGCGTTCGACCTGGCGCACGAACTGGGCATGGCGACGATCCTGTGGTGCTACCTGCGCAACGAGGGTTTCAGGAAGGAGGGTGCCGACTACCACGCTTCGGCCGATCTCACGGGGCAGGCCGACCACCTCGGTGTGACGATCAAGGCCGACATCGTGAAGCAGAAACTCCCGTCGAACAACGGCGGTTTCCGGGCCGTCGGCTTCGGCAAGACCAGCGACAAGGTCTACACCGAGCTGACTTCGGACCACCCCATCGACCTCTGCCGCTATCAGGTGGCCAACGGCTATATGGGCCGCGTGGGCCTGATCAACTCGGGCGGCGAGTCGCGCGGGGCCTCGGACTTGCAGGAGGCCGTCACGACGGCCGTGATCAACAAGCGCGCCGGGGGCATGGGGCTTATCAGCGGCCGCAAGGCCTTCCAGCGTCCGATGAAGGACGGCATCGCCCTGCTGCACGCCATTCAGGACGTTTACCTCGACGATGAAGTGACCATCGCATAATATCCGGGTCCCCGAAGACGTTTTTATATTAAAAAAGTGCAACTATGAAAATAACGCTATTCGGCACGCAGCCCTACGACCGGGAGTCGTTCGACCGCATCCGCGACACCTACGGGTTCGACATCTGCTACCACCGCAGCCACCTGAACGCCAATAACGTGGCCCTTGCGCAGGGTTCCGATGCGGTCTGCATCTTCGTCAACGACACGGCCGACGCCGGGACCATCCGCCAGTTGGCCGGGATGGGCGTGAAGCTGATCGCGCTGCGCTGTGCGGGCTTCAACAACGTCGACCTGAACGCCGCGGCCCGTTACGGGATTCCCGTGGTGCGGGTTCCGGCCTATTCGCCGCACGCCGTGGCGGAACACGCCGTGGCGCTGATGCTGGCGCTCAACCGCAAGATACACCGCGCCTACTGGCGCACGCGCGACGGCAACTTCTCGCTCCACGGGCTGATGGGCTTCGACATGTACGGCAAGACCGCGGGGATCGTCGGCACGGGCAGGATCGCCCGCGAGCTGATCCGCATTCTCAAGGGGTTCGGCATGGAGGTCGTGGCCAACGATCTGTTTCCCGATCCGCAGTACGCCGCGGAGGCGGGCATCGCCTACGTGCCGCTCGACGAGCTTTACGCCCGTGCGGACATCGTTTCGCTCCACTGTCCGCTGACCGACCGGACGCGCTACATGATCGGCGACGCGGCCATTTCGCGCATGAAACCGGGCGTGATCCTCATCAACACGGGCCGCGGTCAGCTGATCCATACCGAGGCGCTGATCGACGGACTGAAAGAGAAGAAGATCGGCGCTGCCGGACTGGACGTATACGAGGAGGAGGCCGGGTACTTCTACGAGGATACTTCCGACCGCATCATGGACGACGACGTGCTGGCGCGCCTGCTGTCGTTCAACAACGTGATCGTCACCTCGCATCAGGGCTTCTTCACACGTGAAGCAGTGGATAATATAGCACGCACCACGATGCAGAACATCAAGGACTTCAGCGAATGCCGGCGTCTGGAGAACGAGGTGCGCGCCGAACCGGAAAACGCAGTCGGACAGTTATGAAAAAGATCGTTTTGCTCCGCCACGGCGAGAGCGTCTGGAACAGGGAAAACCGGTTCACGGGGTGGACCGATGTGGATTTGAGCGAGAAGGGCGTCGCCGAGGCCGTCAAAGCCGGGGAGACGCTCCGCAAGGAGGGTTTTCATTTCGGCCGCGCCTATACCTCCTATCTGAAACGGGCCGTGAAGACCCTCGACGTCGTGCTCGACAGGATGGACCGGGACTGGATTCCGGTGACGAAGACCTGGCGGCTCAACGAGAAGCACTACGGCATGCTTCAGGGATTGAACAAACGCGATACGGCCGAAAAATACGGTGACGAGCAGGTGTACGTCTGGCGCCGCAGCCACGACGTGGCCC
>OGOX01001970.1_pt1 | contig 12296 bp, 11 predicted proteins | sample 1552761 | NCBI WGS metagenome assembly OGOX01 (sample SAMEA2580212, study PRJEB22360) | human gut metagenome | biome: human gut; feature: human-associated habitat; material: faeces | place: Denmark | collected 2008/2010
ACCTCGCGGGATAGTGGTGTGTGAACAGTAACTCACACACCACTATTCCGCTGAGAATGAAGTGAACTGTAACTATTCTACTCCCAGAACCTCACCTGTTAATGTATGTTCTTCCAGGAATTCTTCAGCTTTTACAGTAATGATGTCATTCACACTATAGTTGTCCTGTTTTTTCACTGCTGTTTTAATATATTCCATACTGTGGCCGATATACCACTGCTCTCCGTTAATCTCTACTTCTTCCTCAAGAAGTATTTTCAGTTCACCGCCGAGCATGGATTTCTCATATTCTTTCGCATGCTGTTCATTTAAAGCAAGCATCTTGTCACTTCTGACCGCTTTCTGTGCTTCAGTGAGCTGTCCGGACATGGCTGCAGCCTTTGTTCCATGGCGGCGGGAATATTTGAAAATATGAGTTTCATAAAAATGAATGCTCTCTACGAAATCATAGGAATCCTGAAAATCTTCTTCTGTTTCCATCGGAAAACCAACGATCACATCTGTGGTAAGTGCAGGATTTCCCAGATATTTTCTCAGAAGCCCGCATTTCTCTGCATATTCTGCGCTTCTGTATCTGCGATTCATTCGCTCCAGTGTGGTATCACATCCGCTCTGCAGGGACAGATGGAAATGCGGACACATTTTCGGCAATGCGGTAATGCTCTGCACAAATTCTTCTGTGATGATTCCCGGTTCCAGGGAGCCCAGACGGATTCGTTCGATTCCTTCTACCTCATGTACTGCCCGGATCAGGGAAAGCAGTGTTTCTTTCTCTTCTGCCGGGAAATCTACACCATAAGAGCTTAAATGAATTCCTGTCAGAACGACTTCCTTGTATCCTTTTGCTGCAAGTGCATGAACCTCATCCATTACATGCGCGATCTTACGGCTTCTGACACGACCTCTTGCATAAGGAATGATACAGTAAGTACAGAATTGATTACAGCCGTCCTGAACTTTGATATATGCGCGTACATGCTCTGCTGTATGATCAATTGCCAGTTCTTCATATTCTTTTGTCTGGTTGATCTTGAGCACATGTTTCTGTTTGGTGTGCTGTTGCTCATATTCCTCGAGTACCTGGACAATATTTCCCTTCTGATTGTTTCCAAGGATCAGGTCTACAGCCTCATCTTTATCCAGTTTCCCTTCATCTGTCTGTACATAACATCCGGCTGCGATCACGATAGCATCCGGGTTCATTTTCTTTGCTTTGTGCAGCATCTGTCTGGATTTACGGTCTGCAATGTTGGTTACTGTACAGGTATTAATTAAATATACATCAGCCCCCGGTTCAAAAGGTACGATCTCGTAGCCCGCTTCTTCCAGAAGCTGCTGCATGGCTTCTACTTCATAGGCGTTTACTTTACATCCTAAGTTGTGAAGTGCAACTTTTTTTCCCATTCTTTCCTCCTAATTGATTTTTCTGTTTTTATAATTCTATACCTGCATACTCATTTTCTGTAGTCTGGACTTTGTATACATGCTGACATTTCGAAAACTTATATGCTTACAGAATAGATTTTGTTTTCGCTCTAGTTATTGTTCATTTTCTACAAAACAGTCTGATATTTTAGCACTGTTCTACATTTTCACTAAATCTTTCTGGAAATTTTATCCGTTTTCACCTTGACTTTTATGGTCTCTGCCGTTAAGATGAAAACTGTAAGCTGACAGACAATCAGGTCAGCAAATAACTATTATTAAGGGAGGTTCTCATAATGAAAACAGTTAAAATTTCACTGAACTCTATCGATAAAGTGAAAGCGTTCGTTAATGAAATCAGCAAATTCGACTGCGATTTCGATTTAGTATCCGGAAGATATGTAATCGACGCAAAATCTATCATGGGTATTTTCAGCCTTGATTTATCCAAACCAATCGATTTAAACATCCACGCTGATGGCGCTGCTCTTGATACCGTTATGGCAATCGTAGGCAAATACGTTACAGAATAATTTTTTCGCAGTCATTGAGGAACTGTTTACCAGTTCCTCTTTTTTTGTATACCAGAGTTTCAAGTTCAAACATAAGGAAGTAGCGTCAGCAGATTCCGAATGTTTGTAATCGATATTAATCAATCTCAATAATCTCAACAGTCTCCAGCGCTGTCTTCATGAGTTCGTCAATTTTTTCTTCCAGTTTTGTTTCAGAACGGTGGATCACGTTCAGGTTTGGTTTGGTAACCGGATGTTTTGCCACGAAAATAGTACAACAGTCTTCGAATGGCTGAATGGATGTTTCATAGGTTCCGATTTCCCAGGATCTTTCTACGATTTCCTGTTTGTCGAATCCGATAACCGGACGGTATACAGGGAGTGTGCAGACTTCGTTTGTTGCTGCAAGGCTCTGCAGGGTCTGGCTGGCAACCTGACCGATGCTTTCTCCAGTGATCAGACCGAGACATCTGCTTTCTTTTGCAAAATGCTCTGCAATACGCATCATGTAACGACGCATAATGATAGTCAGCTCATCGTGCGGACACTGATCGTAAATATAGAGCTGGATATCTGTGAAGTTCACTACATGAAGGCGGATTGGTCCACTGTATTTTGCTACCTGTTTTGCCAGATCTACAACTTTCTGTTTTGCTCTCTCGCTGGTGTATGGCGGAGCGTGGAAATATACAGCGTCAATTTTAACGCCACGTTTTGCGATCATGTATCCTGCTACCGGGCTGTCGATGCCGCCTGAAAGAAGAAGCATGGCTTTTCCGTTTGTGCCGATCGGCATTCCTCCTGCGCCCTTGATAGTCTGGGAATATACATAAATCTTGTCTCTGATTTCCACAGAGAGAGTCAGATCCGGTTCATGTACATCTACGCTTGCATCCGGAAACTCATCCAGGATACGACCGCCGAGTTCTGCACTAACTTCCATAGATGTGATCGGATAAGATTTCTTTGCTCTTCTTGTATATACTTTGAAACTTCCGTCGTAGTTCGGATGGCAGTTCTTCATGTAGGAAACTACGTCCTTTGCCATCTGCTCGAATCCCTGATCTTCGTAGATCACTACAGGGCAGATTCCAACAATACCGAATACATGCTGCAAGGCTTCTACAGTTTCATCATAGTCATACTGCTCCGGGCAGAATACATAGATTCTTCCCTGTTCTTTCTTTACTTCAAACTCACCTTCTACTTTGGAAAGGGCGATGTTCATCTGCTTTACAAGGGCATCTTCGAAGATGTATCTGTTCTTGCCCTTGATGGCGATTTCTGCGTATTTTATTAAAAATGCGTGGAATATCATTTGTTTCTCCTTCTCTTATTTTGCTTATAATAAATTGTTTTATATAATATTAGAATTAATATTTTTCTGGATTTAATATCTGTAATTTTCAAATAGAATTCATATAAATGCTATTAACAACCTTTTCAAATATTCCTGAGCTTATCTCAGGTTCCATTCCAAATATCACTTATAACTATTATTTGTTATCTGCGTGCATAGCGTTTCAGCATCGGCAGTACTTCATTCAGAACTTCCAGGCAGTAGTCAACTTCTTCGAATGTATTCTCCTCTGAGAAGCTGATACGTACAGTGTTCTCGATCTGTGCATTGCTCATTCCCATTGCTGAAAGTGTTGCGCTTGGTTTTCTCTTATGGCTGGAGCATGCGCTTCCTGCTGATACGTAAATGTTTCTGTCCTCTAAGGTATGAAGCAATACCTCGCTTCTGATTCCCAGAAAGCTGACGCTTAAGATATGCGGTGCGCCTTCTCTGACAGGCATTCCGTTGATTACTACATCGTCAATCTTAGAAAGTCCTTCTGCCATGCGTTCTTTGAGCTGGTAAAGATGCTCTACTTTCTCGTCAAAGTTCTGGTACATCATCTTTGCTGCAACGCCAAGTCCTGCGATTCCCGGTACGTTGTCTGTTCCGGAACGCATGCCGTTCTGCTGGCCGCCGCCGAGAATGAGAGGCTGTACTTTTGCCTTGCTGTTGATGTACAGGAATCCAACTCCTTTTGGTCCATGGATCTTATGTGAGCTGACAGACAGAAGATGGATATTCCATTTCTTCGGATAAATACGATATTTGCCGAATGCCTGGATCGCATCTACATGATACAGCGCCTTCGGACACTTCTCCTGGATTATTGCACCGATTTTCTCTACAGGCATAACCGCACCGGTCTCATTATTTACCATCATTGTAGATACGAGAATAGTATCCGGCCTTAATGCTTTCTCCAATGCGTCAAGTTTTACTACCCCATGCCCGTCTACAGGAAGAATGGTCACTTCAAATCCCTGTTCCTGCAGAAAAGCTACCGGCTGGCTGACTGCAGCATGCTCTACTGCAGTTGTGATAATGTGATTACCGCTTCGTTTGTTGGCAAGCGCACCACCGATCAGAGCCAGGTTGTTTGACTCTGTTCCGCCGGAAGTGAACAGGATTTCTTTTTCTGTTACTTTCAGTATCTGTGCCAACGTTCTGGCAGATTCTTTGACATACCCTTCTGCATCTACACCTTTCTGGTGCATAGCAGATGGATTTCCAAAATCTTCCATCATTGTTTTTACCACGATGTCCTTTACTTCTTCAAAGCAACGGGTCGTGGCTGAATTATCAAAATATGCTTCCATTTTTGTTCTCTCTTGTTTCTATTATTCATTTTCCAACTGGAACATCAAAACTGAAAGAATCGCAAGTCCTGCTGTCTCAGTTCTGAGGATTCGTCTTCCAAGTGTAATCGCATGGGCACCTGCTTCCAGTGCCTTTGCTACCTCTTCTTCCTCGAATCCACCCTCCGGTCCGATAAAGATACCGACAGACTGTCCAGGCTTAATCTCGCTGAGGATTTCTCTGGTTTCTTTCATTCCTTTGGCAAGTTCGTACGGGATCAGTTTTACATCTAACTGTTTCGCAAATTCCAGTGCCTGTTTGTAGGTCATTACTTCATGGATTTCCGGGATCAGCATTCGCTTGGACTGCTTTGCTGCACTCTCTGCGATCTGCTGCCAGCGAACCACCTTCTTTGCTGCCTTCTTAACATCCAGTTTCACCACACATCGCTTTGTCTCTACCGGGATTATAGAAAAAGCTCCCAACTCTACTGCTTTCTGGATGATCAGTTCCATCTTGTCTGCTTTCGGCAGTCCCTGGAAAAGATAAATTTTATTTGGCAGCTCATATTCCGGCTCCTGTGCATAGAGGATATGCAGCAGAACCTCATCCTCTCCCAGTTCTTCAATCTGGCAGTGGTATTCTTTATCTCCTCCGTCACTGATCCACACATCCTCCCCACATTTCATGCGGAGAACGTTTTTAATATGATTTACATCTGTCCCATTGATGTGGATACGGTGTGCCTCTTCCTCAATCTGATAAGGCTCCACAAAAAAACGCTGCATAGGATCAGTCCTTTCTTGCTGTTACGGAAACCCACTCGCCCTGATGTGTCACTTCTACGACCGTCAGGCCTGCTGCTTTTACTGCCTCCACTACAACTTCTTCTTTCACATCAAGAATACCGGAAGTAATGTAGTAAGCGCCTTTTTTCATCTGGTTTACAATTACCGGTGTCAGAGGGATCAGAACATCTGCAAGGATATTTGCTGTTACGATATCATATTTTTCATATCCTGCCTGATCCTGAATCGCTTTATCGTCAATGATGTTTCCGATCACCATATCAAAAGTTTCATCCACGATCTGGTTTGCTTCTTTATTCTCTGCAACTGCAGGAACTGCACATGGATCAAGGTCTGTTCCCAGTACATGTTTCGCACCAAGTTTCAGGGCAACGATACCAAGGATACCGCTTCCGGTTCCTACGTCAAGCATCTCTGTATCCGGTGTTACATATTTCTTTAACTGGCGAATCACAAGCTGAGTAGTCTCATGCATACCTGTACCGAAGGCTGTACCCGGATCAATGTGGAGGATCATCTTGTCTTTATCCTCTGCTTTTACTTCTTCCCATGACGGTACGATAAGGATATCATCTACATAGAACTGGTGGAAATACTGTTTCCAGTTATTAATCCAGTCCTTGTCCTCTGTCTGAGATTCTTCAATGGTAGCTTCCCCGATGTCCATAAAATTCTTCAGGTCATCTAATGCTTCACGAACATCTTTCAGGATTGCTTCTTTGTCTGCATCTTCTTCCAGATAAAAATTCAGATAGGCAACGCCGTCATCTGCAGGTCCTTCCGGCATAATATCTACAAACATCTGAGCCTTGTCTTCCTCAGTCAGAGGCTGTTTGTCCTGAATTTCCACGCCTTCAATGCCGACTTCTGCAAGTGTGCTGATAACGATATCTTCTGCTTCTGTTTTCGTTTTTACTGTAAAACGGTTCCACTTCATGTAATTGTCTCCATTTCTTTATGTTATATAATTAACTATTATCATCCAAAAATATGTCTGACCCATTCTCTGTTACTCTGCAGCTATTCCCATAATGTAGCATCTCACCACATCCAGTCAATTCTTATTTACCCACCGACTGCATGCTTCACTTATTTTTTCAAAAAAATGTCTGAATATCTCGTGGCGGTTTCCTTTGCTGTAAAATCTCCACGCCAGTTCTACCAGTGCAACTCCGGCAATGGCATCCACCAGATAATGCTGTTTAAGCACCTGGGTAGAAATAATGATCAGTATTGCAAAAGTCAGTGAAAAATGCTGATACCATTTTGGAATATTCTCTGATTTACTGACTCCGCGCCAGCTCAGCCAGCTTACATAACAATGGATTGACGGAAATAAGTTAGACGGACTGTTTCCACCATCCATGAGATAAACAAACTTAAGCATCTGCTGGGACCATGTAGTTCCTGCAATCTCAGGTCTGACATTGGTAGTTGGCAAAACCAGAAAAATAATAAAACATGTAATATGAACAGTCAGATCAGTTGCCACAAACCGATAAAATCCATCTTTTCCTCTCTGTGCAGCCAGAATATAATTCACAGCCCAAAAAGGAAATGCCAGAATATAAATCCAGATAAACTGTGGTATTAACGGCACTGCCCTGTCCAGTGACATGGTAAAATCAAAATGATATCTGTCTGCTGTCAGTACTCCGCTTCCCCAGTAAATAAGACAGTTTAATACAAAAATGCTTATCAGCGGCAAAATTACCCATACAGGGAGATACTTCTCCCGAAAAGCTGCGATCTTCTCTGTTTTTGTCAAATATCTCTCCATTTCTCAGGAAACTTTTATTCCTGTCTGTTCATCTGATTTTTACCGTTACTCTTCAATATACACGACTATACAAAAAAAGAAAAGAGGGTAAACCTCTTTTCTTTAATTTTCTTTTATAATTAATCCTCAAAAGTCTCTTTTAATTTATCCATGAAACTCTTTTTCTTCTTTTCCGGTTTTTCAAAATCATCAGAATCTTTTGATTTCGGACGGTTACCACACGCCTCATCGAATTTGCGCAGTGCTTCTTTTGCTTCTTCGTTGAGGTTTGTAGGAACCTGCACAACGAAAGTCACATAATGATCGCCACGTACATTCTTATTTCTCAGAGACGGTACACCTTTTCCCTTCAGACGGATCCTTGTGTCTGTCTGAGTTCCGGGTTTCACTTCATATTCAACCTCTCCATCCACTGTGTTGATACGTACAGTACCGCCCAGTGCTGCCTGCGCGTATGTAAGAGGCGCAGTAGAGAAGATATTCATATCCTGTCTCTGGAAGATCGGATGACGTGCAACATTTACTTCTACAAGCAGATCGCCTCTCGGACCTCCGTTTGTACCCGGTTCACCCTTCTCACGGATGCGGATGCTCTGACCATTGTCAATACCTGCAGGTACAGATACCTGAATCTTCTTTCTTGAAGATGTATATCCGGTTCCACGGCAGGAAGTACATTTATCCTTGATGATCTTACCTGATCCATGACAATCCGGACAAGTCTGTACATTACGCACCATTCCAAACATGGACTGCTGTGTATAAACAACCTGACCTTCTCCATGACATTTCGGACAGGTTACCGGTGAAGTACCCGGCTTCGCACCTGTTCCATGACAGGTGGTACACTCGTCTTTCAGTACGATCTCCAGTTCCTTCTCACAGCCAAAGACAGCTTCTTCAAAAGTAATATTTACGCGTGCGCGGAGATTAGCTCCCTTCATCGGACCATTATTGGCACGTCTGCTTCTGCTGCCACCGCCAAATAAATCGCCGAAAATATCGCCGAAGATATCACCCATATCAGCACCGTTAAAATCAAAACCTCCGAAGCCGCCGCCGGCACCTCCGCCACCGTTTTCAAAAGCCGCATGGCCAAACTGGTCATACTGTTTTCTCTTCTCCGGATCGCTTAAGATGGTGTAAGCCTCTGTTGCCTCTTTAAATTTCGCCTCAGCCTCTTTATCTCCTGGATTTACATCCGGGTGATACTTCTTGGCCAGCTTACGATATGCTTTTTTAAGTGTTGCGTCATCGGCGCTTTTGTCCACGCCTAAGACTTCATAATAATCTCTCTTATCAGCCATGATTTTAATCCTATACCCGTTTTATTTATAACACAACTATTCAGTGAGAGAGACTCTCCCACTGAACAGTTATTATTGATATTTCCGTTGCAAATCTCTGCTTTTACAGAAATGTCACATTATACTTCTTTGTAATCAGCATCTACAACATCATCGTTGTTTCCTGCATCTGTGCTGCCTGCTGCACCGCCGCCCATATTCATGTCCGGTCCTGCCTGGCCGCCTGCCTGCTGTGTCTGCTCATACATTTTAGCGAAAAGCTTCTGAGCACTTTCCATCATCTTCTCCTGAGCAGCTTTGATATCTGCTACCTGAGAATCTGTCATCTCTTCTGCATTTGCAGTCTGAGACAGTAAATCTTTCAGTGCGTTCAGGTCTGCTTCTACAGCAGCTTTATCATTAGCATCGATCTTGTCTCCGGCTTCTTTCAGTGCATTCTCAACCTGGAATACCATGGAATCAGCATTGTTTCTTGTATCGATTGCTTCTTTACGTTTCTTATCCTGTGCTTCAAACTCAGCAGCTTCTTTTACTGCCTTGTCGATATCGGAATCAGACATGTTAGAACCAGCTGTGATTGTGATGTGCTGTTCTTTACCTGTTCCAAGATCCTTAGCAGATACATTTACGATACCGTTTGCATCGATATCAAATGTAACTTCAATCTGCGGAACACCACGACGTGCTGGCGGGATTCCGTCCAGACGGAACTGGCCAAGGGATTTGTTGTCTTTTGCAAACTGACGCTCACCCTGTACAACGTTGATATCTACTGCTGTCTGGTTGTCTGCTGCTGTTGAGAAAATCTGGCTCTTTCTTGTAGGAATTGTAGTATTTCTCTCAATCAGTCTTGTTGCAATACCACCCATTGTCTCGATGGACAGTGACAGTGGAGTAACATCCAGAAGAAGGATATCACCTGCACCTGCATCACCTGCAAGTTTACCACCCTGGATAGAAGCACCAAGTGCTACACACTCATCCGGGTTCAGGTTCTTGCTTGGCTCTTTGCCTGTTAACTGTCTTACTTTATCCTGAACAGCCGGGATACGGGAAGATCCACCAACCAGAAGTACCTGGCCAAGTTCAGATGCTGTGATACCTGCATCTGAAAGTGCACGACGTACCGGTTCTGCTGTCATTTCTACTAAGTCATGTGTTAATTCATCGAATTTAGCTCTTGTAAGGTTCATATCGAAGTGTTTCGGGCCTTCTGCTGTAGCTGTGATGAATGGCAGATTGATGTTTGTAGTTGTTGCGGAAGAAAGCTCTTTCTTTGCTTTCTCTGCAGCTTCTTTTAATCTCTGAAGTGCCATCTTATCATTGCTTAAGTCTACGCCTTCTGCTTTCTTGAACTCTGCAAGCATGTAATCTGTAACTTTCTGGTCGAAGTCATCACCACCAAGACGGTTGTTACCTGCTGTGGAAAGTACTTCGATAACGCCGTCACCGATTTCGATCACAGATACATCGAATGTACCGCCACCTAAATCGTATACCATGATCTTCTGTTCTTTTTCATTGTCAAGACCATATGCAAGAGCTGCTGCTGTTGGCTCGTTGATGATACGTTTTACATCAAGACCTGCGATTTTACCGGCATCTTTTGTTGCCTGACGCTGAGCATCATTGAAATATGCAGGAACTGTGATAACTGCTTCTGTAACTTTCTCACCAAGGTATCCTTCTGCATCTTTTTTCAGTTTCTGAAGAATCATAGCGGAAATTTCCTGTGGAGAATATTTCTTGTCGTCGATTGTTACACGATAGTCAGTACCCATCTCTCTTTTAATGGAAGAGATTGTTCTCTCTGCGTTTGTTACTGCCTGACGTTTTGCAGGTTCACCTACAAGACGTTCTCCTGTCTTTGTAAATGCTACTACAGATGGTGTTGTTCTTGCGCCTTCTGTGTTGGCGATAACTGTTGGCTGTCCACCTTCCATTACGGCTACACAGCTGTTTGTTGTACCTAAGTCAATACCAATGATTTTTCCCATAATCTTGTTCCTCCTGTTTATTTTCAACTAGATTTGATATATTCTATATTTTCATGTAAATTAGTTGGCTACTTTTACCATACTGTGGCGGACTACGAAATCCTTGTAGGTGTAACCCTTCTGGAATTCTTCTACCACAATATTCTCACCAGCTTCTTCATCCTCCACATGCATTACTGCATTGTGGAAGTTCGGATCAAATGGCTGACCAACCGCTTCGATTGGCTTTACACCTGCATCGCCCAGTGTTTTTACGAGCTGCTTGTAAACCTTATCCATGCCCTCGGCGAAAGCACTTTTTTCTTCGCCCTCCGGGATGGTCGCCAGACCACGCTCGAAATTGTCCACCACCGGGAGAATCTTCTCGATGATGTCCTTTGCGCCAATCTCATACATCGCTGATTTTTCTTTCTCCGTTCGTTTCCGGAAATTGTCAAATTCAGCCATCGTGCGCTTCAGGCGATCCGTCAGCTCCTCGATCTGCTCATCTTTCTTATCCTTCTTCTTGGAGAAAAATCCTTTTTTCTCTTTTTCTCCCTCCGGCGCTTGTGCGTCTTCCGAAGAAGCTTCCTTTTCCTTCACTGCCTCAGCTTCTGCCTGGGTTTCTGTTTCTTTTACCTGCTCCTCATTTGCCGCCTCGGCTGCTTTGGAATCTATCTCTGTCTTTGCCATGTCTCTCACCTCTTTATTTTGCACATCCGTGCTACTCGGTATCTTTATGATTGAATGTCTGATCGAGCTGGCTCTTTAATGAGCGCAAGGTCGATACAACTTTGTCATAATCCATTCGTTTCGGTCCAACGATTCCTATCGTTCCCCGAAGTCCGTCTCCCAATTCATAATTGGCAGTAACGATACTGCAGTCCTTCATCGACTGCACCTGTGTCTCACTTCCGATGTAGACCTGAATCTCATTTTTCTTATCGCTGTCCGCATCGTCCTCGGTAAGAATCTCTCTCCAGAGGTCTTTCTGCTCCAGTGTCCCGATGAGCTGGCTGGCTTTCGCGCCATCGCTCAGTTCCGGATATTTGAAAATGTTCGTCGTACCTTCGGTGTAAATCTGTAAATCTTCCTCGCCGGAACGAATCGCCTCGGCCACCTCGCTTAGTACCACATCCACGATGTGGCTGCGCTCGCCTGCCTGCCCTTTCATCCGGGTAATGACATCCAGATTAATCTGCTCCATCGTCAATCCGTTGAGACCGCTGTTCAAAAGGATGTTCAAATTCAGGATGTCCTCATCGGTAAGTTCCGCATCAAGTGTCACAATCGAGTTCTTGATAATGTTGCCTTCTAAAACAGTGACAATCAGGAGTTTCCCGGCTTCCACTCTGGAAAGCTGTATAAACTTGATCTTCGTCTGGTGATACTGCGGTCCGCTGATCAGCGTCGCATAATTCGTATTGCTCGCCAAAAGCTTTGCCATCTGCTTTAACAGAAGCTCCACCCGATCCACTCTCTGGATGACCATATCACGCACCTGCGTGACCTCCGTCTCTTTCTCATGAATCAACTGATCCACATAGAAACGATATCCTTTATCTGAAGGAATCCGGCCTGCCGATGTGTGAGGCTGAATGATATATCCCAGTTCTTCCAGGGAACGGGTATGGCTGGCAAGATTGCCGTCTGTCAGAGAGAGCTGCTCTTTCAGAAAATTGAAGTCGGCTTCCTCATTTACCATCAGAATAGCCATGATACCGAGCCGGACCTTGCTTTCGAATGCTTTATTAATATATTGGAATGCTTCTATCATTTATGATCTCTTTCTTTCGTAGTGTAAATAGAACAATATGCCATAAAGAATATGGAAACCGCCGAAACCGAT
>OGOX01001971.1_pt1 | contig 12296 bp, 13 predicted proteins | sample 1552761 | NCBI WGS metagenome assembly OGOX01 (sample SAMEA2580212, study PRJEB22360) | human gut metagenome | biome: human gut; feature: human-associated habitat; material: faeces | place: Denmark | collected 2008/2010
TATCACGATACCCCGATACATTCTGCTCGCCCCCTCGGGAGAAATCGTCTGTCCCGACCTGCCGCGCCCGAACCGATATGAAGCGCTTGCAGCGGCGCTGGCCTCCTGCCTCGAAGACGAGGGGCAGTAATCCCGGCTACAACCCGCCGTTCCGGCCGACCGTCGGACAAGGAGTTCCCCAAAACCGGAGAGCATTTCGGACCACCGCACACCTTCCGCGAAAACCGCTACCTCTACAACCAACCTCCGTCCACGGCACCCGCCGAAAAAGGGCTGCCCGCCGGAGGACATACGTCCGACACAGAACGAACTCAGATGAACATCCGCGTCGTACCCTACAATCCCGAATGGCCGGCCGCCTACGAACATGAGGCGGCGACGATTGCACGCATTCTCGGCAACGAACTCGTGGCCATCTACCACATCGGCAGTACCTCCGTACCGGGCCTCGCGGCCAAACCCGTCATCGACATCATGCCGACGGTCAGAAGTATAGAGGCCATCGACCGGTTCGACGCCTCGTTCGAGGTGCTGGGTTACGAATGCATGGGCGAATTCGGCATTCCCGGCCGGCGTTACTACCGCAAAGGCGGCGACGAAAGGACACACCAGGTACACATTTTCGGCCGGAACAATGTCCGCGACATCGAACGGCACCTCGCCTTCAGGGATTATCTGCGCGCACACCCTGCGACGGCACACCGCTACGGAGAGCTGAAAAAGTCCCTGGCCCGGCGGTTTCCCGACGATATCGAAGGCTACTGCGATGGCAAGGAGGTCTTCATGCAGGAGCTCGAAAGGGCTGCCCTGACCTGGTATCGCTGCGGAAAAGGCATCCTGTAAATTCCCCGTCCACGCCCCCGTTCCGACCGGTATCCGCAGCCTATTTTAACGACCGGACAGCGATTACGGCATTTCGCGCCCCGGTGAAAGAAAAAGATTAGTATATTTGTAAATTGATTGGGGAATCAGATGCCAATCGGTAAAATCAGGCAGGGAATACAATACAAAGACCGGACAAATGGGACTATTTTCATTGACACAGGAGTTGGCGATAGACCTGGGAACCGCCAATACCCTTATTCTATATAACGGCAAAGTCGTCGTGGACGAACCCTCCATCATCGCCATGGACATACACACCGGCAAGGTGGTAGCCATCGGCGAGCAGGCCCAGCAGATGCACGGCAAGACACACCAGAACATACGGACTATCCGACCGCTCAAAGACGGAGTGATAGCCGATTTCAATGCGGCCGAACTGATGCTGCGGGGCATGATAAAAAAGGTCAAGATGAGCGGCCACCTCTTCAGCCCGTCGCTGCGGATGGTGATTTGTATCCCGTCGGGTTCGACCAACGTCGAAATCCGCGCCGTGCGCGACTCCGCCGAGCATGCCGGCGGCCGCGACGTTTATATGATTTACGAGCCGATGGCAGCAGCCCTCGGTATCGGTCTCGACGTCGAGGCACCTGAAGGCAATATGATTGTCGACATAGGCGGCGGCACAACTGAGATTGCGGTAATCTCTCTTGGCGGCATCGTCACCAACAAGAGTATCCGTGTGGCAGGCGACGTGCTTACCGAAGACATCCAGGAGCACATGCGCCGCGCGCACAGCATGAAGGTTGGCGAGCGCATGGCCGAGCTGATAAAAATCAACGTTGGCTCGACGCTCACCGAGATGGACAACCCGCCGGAAGACTACATCGTGCACGGTCCGAACCAGATGACCGCCCTTCCGATGGAAGTGCCGGTGTCGTATCAGGAAATCTCCCACTGCATCGAGAAATCGATACTCAAAATCGAGGCAGCTATTCTGAGCGCATTGGAGAGCACACCACCCGAACTTTATGCCGACATTGTCAGAAACGGCATCTATATCTCGGGCGGCGGCGCGCTTCTCCGAGGTCTCGACAAGCGTCTGTCGGAGAAAATCGGCATCAAATTCATTGTAGCCGACGATCCTCTGCACGCAGTGGCGAAGGGCACAGGCATCGCGTTGAAGAACCGCGACAAGTTCTCGTTTCTCATCCGATAGCGTTCACCCATCGGCATAAAAATTCACCAAGAAGGCGTCAACCATTTTGTTTGCGCCTTCTTGTATGTATAAACAAGGTATATTGACCGCAAACTGGTGAATTCACCGCAACCGACTGACTGTGAATAATATAATTAGTTTTTTTGTGCGACATTCGTCGTGGATTGTGTTTGTGCTGCTTGTCGTGGCAAGCTGCTGGATGCTGTTTCAGAAGAACCCATACCAGCAGCATGTGTTTCTGACATCCGCCAACCGGGCGTCGGCCGTAGTCTACAAGGGCGCCGGTGAGGTCACATCATACTTCAACCTGCGTTCAATCAACTCCGACCTTCAGGAGCGCAACGCCACGCTTGAGATGGAGGTGATCAACCTGAAACGCCAAATCGGCGAATACAAGACGCTGCTGCAGCCCAGCGGCATCGCCCTACCCGACTCCGTGGCACAAAACTACGAATATCACTTTGCCAACGTGATCAACAACAGCGTCACCCACCCGAAGAATTTCATCACCATCGACAAGGGCCGCCTCGACGGCATCGCCCCCGAGATGGGCGTCGTTGACCAGAACGGAGTGGTTGGCATCGTGAGCAACGTCAGCGACCATGCCTCGCGCGTGCTGTCGCTTCTCAACTCCGACATGCGTCTGTCGTGCAAGGTGAAGAACACCGACTATTTCGGCAGTCTGGTGTGGCACGGCACCGACCCCTACCACGCCACGCTCGAGGAGATGCCCAAGCACGTGAAGTTCCACCGCGGCGACACCATCGTCACGAGCGGCTACTCGGCGGTGTTTCCGCCGGGTCTTATCGTCGGCGTGATAGAGAGCAACCAGCAGGCCACCGACAATAATTTCTTCTCTTTGAAGATACGTCTCACCACCGACTTCACCCGCCTCGGCACCGTGCGCGCCATCAAGAGCAAGATGGCAGGCGAGCTGAAGCGTCTTGAACAGGAAGGAGGAACCGACAATGAGTAAAAACATCTTCCAGACACTGGCGTTGTTTGTGCTGCTTGCCATCGTGCAGGTGCTCGTGTGCAACAACATCAGCATCCTCAATTTCGCCACTCCGTTTGTGTTTATCTACGTCATCGTGCGCCTTCCGCTCACGCTCCACCGCAACTGGGTGATGATTATCGGCTTCCTTGCCGGTCTGATTATCGACATCTTCGGCGACACCGCCGGCATGAATGCCCTTGCATGCACCATTCTCGGCGCAGTCCGCGAAACGGTTGTGAAGCTCTACGTGACCCACGACGACGAGATTGCCGACCCCGTGCCTTCGGCGAAGACCCTCGGACCTGGCGCCTACATCAAGTATTTGCTGACGATGACGTTTGTCTACTGTCTTTCGGTGACCTTCATCGAGGCTTTCACGCTTCATGATTTTCTGCTATCTTTGTACCGCGTTGTAGGATGCACCGCACTGACATTCGTCATTCTGCTCGGCATCGACGCGCTTGTCAACGCCAAGAAATGAGAGAGTACGAACTGGAGAAACGCCGATTTGTCATCGCCGGACTGATAATTGTCATTTCGGTGCTTTACATTGTGCGCCTGTTCAATCTACAGGTGGCCGACGAGACATTCAAGAAAAACGCCGACTCCAACGCCTTTCTGCGCAAGACCATCTATCCCTCGCGCGGTATGATCTACGACCGCAAGGGGCGTCTCATCGTGTTCAACCAGCCGGCATACGACGTCATGGTCATCCCCAAGGAGATACACGACCTCGACTCGCTCGACCTGTGCAGCACGCTGCAAATCACGCTTCCCGAGCTTCGCAAGAAGTTTGAGGAGATGCGCGACACTCGGCGCAACCCCGGCTACTCCTCGTTTACCCAGCAGGTGCTTATCCGCCATCTGTCGCTCGAGGACTATGGCCGCCTTCAGGAGAAGCTCTACCGCTTCCCCGGATTCTTCATTCAGAAAAAGACACTCCGCAAATACAACAGCACCAGCGGCGCCAACATCCTCGGCAACATCCGCGAGGTGAACCAGAACGATATCGACAACGATCCCTACTACCGCGCCGGCGACTACACCGGCGACCTCGGCATCGAGAAGAGCTACGAGACGTATCTGCGTGGCAAGAAGGGGCAGGAAATACTTATCCGCGACGCCCACGGACGCATCCAGGGACGCTTTGAGAACGGAGCGAGGGACGTGGCTCCCGTGTCGGGCAAAGACCTGACACTCAGCATCGACTACAACCTTCAGGAGTATGGCGAGAAGCTGATGCAGGGCAAAATAGGTGCAATCGTTGCCATCGAGCCGGCAACGGGCGAGATTCTCGCCCTCGTGTCGAGTCCCGGCTACGACCCTTCACTGCTCATCGGGCGCGACCGCGGCAAGAACTACCGCGAGCTTGTCAACAACCGCTACAAGCCGCTGTTTGACCGCGCCATAATGGCAGCCTATCCTCCCGGCTCCCAGTTTAAGCCCACCCAGGGACTGATATTCCTGCAGGAAGGCATGGTTGGTCTCGGCACGATGTTTCCCTGCCACCGCGGCTACATCAACGGGCGTCTGAAAGTGGGCTGCCACGGCCACGAGTCGCCCATCTCGCTGAAGCCCGCCATCCGCACGTCGTGCAACGCATATTTCTGCTGGGGCTTCAAGACGATGATCGACAAGCGTTCGAAATACGGCACCCCCGCCAAGGCGTTCGAGATTTGGAAGAACTACCTTGTGGAAATGGGCTTCGGCTACAAACTCGGCGTCGACCTTCCGGGCGAGAGCCGCGGATTCATCCCCAACAGCAAGTTCTACAACAAAGTGTACGGCGAGAACCGCTGGAGCGCCAACACGGTCATCTCGGTGGCAATCGGACAGGGCGAGATACTCGCCACCCCGCTTCAGATAGCCAACCTGTCGGCAACGATAGCCAACCGCGGCTGGTACTACACGCCCCACGTTGTGAGACGCATCAGCGGCACCAAGCTGCCCGCGCAGTACACCACACGCCACACTCCGCACATCAACAAAAACTACTATCAGGACATTGCCGAGGGCATGCGCATGGCAGTGGTGGGCGGCACGTGCCGCCAGGCGCAGTTCGGCGACATCGAGGTGTGTGGCAAGACGGGCACGGCGCAGAACCCCCACGGACGCGACCACTCGGCGTTTATGGGCTTCGCCCCGATGAACAATCCCAAGATAGCCATCTGCGTCTATGTGGAGAATGCCGGCTTCGGCGCCACCTTCGGAGTGCCTATCGGCGGACTGATGATGGAGAAATACCTGACGGGGCAGATTTCGCCCCACCGGCAGTATATCGAAGACCGCATGCTGGAGTCGAACACGATTATCTACAGTGGCGTTAAGAAACATTGACATAAAAAAGGACACAACAATATGCTGAAAACAGACATTAACGAAAGGAAATGGGAACTTGTGAGCAGCGAATATCTGTTCCGTCGTCCGTGGCTGACGGCACGCCGCGATGTGGTGCGTCTGCCCAACGGCACCGAGATACCCGAATTTTATGTGCTTGAATATCCCGACTGGGTCAACATCATCGCAGTGACCGCCGACGGAGAGTTTGTGATGATACGCCAGTACCGCCACGGCATCGACCAGACACGCTATGAGCTTGTGGCAGGCTGCGTAGACCCCGGCGAGGACCCTCTGACGGCAGCCAAGCGCGAGCTTTATGAGGAGACGGGATTCGGCGGCGGCGAATGGCGCAAGATTTCTGTGATTTCGGGCAATCCCAGCACCACCACCAACTGGACCCACTGCTACGTGGCAGAAGGCGTGGAGCGCGTAGGCAGCCAGCATCTTGAGACGTCGGAGGACATCAGCGTGCATCTTCTCAGCGCCGACGAGGTGCGCTGGCTTCTCGACCACGACGAAATCAAGCAGGCGATGATGGTGGCTCCCCTATGGAAATATTTCATTGAGAAAAAATTGGTATAGTCTGCCGTTTTTTGACTACCTTTACAGAATTCAATCGACAACAGAGAACTATGACAAACAAGACAGTCTTAAGCGATTTATACAAGCAAGTGGCAGGCGTAGAGCCAGCCGGAATCACCGAACTTCCGTCGTCGGGCTCCAACCGCCGCTATTTCCGCCTCACGGGCGAGCGCACGATGATAGGCGTGATAGGCACATGCATCGAAGAGAACGAGGCGTTTCTCTACATGGCGAAGCATTTCGCGTCGAAGAATCTGCCCGTTCCGGAGGTTTATGCCCACAGCGACGACCGAATGGCATACGTGCAGCAGGACCTTGGCGACACGCTTCTTTTCAACGCCATCGAGAAAGGGCGCAAGACCACGGTGTTCAGCGAGGAGGAGAAAGCCCTACTGTCGAAGACTATCCGCCAGCTTCCCGACATTCAGTTTGCCGGCGCCGACGGTCTTGACTTCTCGAAATGCTACCCTTCGTCGGAGTTCAACGCCCGCTCGATAATGTGGGACTTGAACTATTTCAAATACTGCTTCCTCAAAGCCACCGGCATGGAGTTTCAGGAAGACCTTCTCGAAGACGACTTCCAACGCCTTGCCGACGTGTTGCTGCGCAGCTCCTCGGCAACGTTCATGTATCGCGACTTCCAGTCGCGCAACGTGATGATCAAGGACGGCAAGCCGTGGTTTATCGACTTTCAGGGCGGCCGCAAGGGACCGGTGTTCTACGATGTGGCATCGTTTCTATGGCAGGCCAAGGCCACCCTTCCCGACAGCCTCCGCGGCGAGCTGCTGGAGGAATATATCGACGCCCTGCGCAAATACACTCCCGTAGACCGCGACTATTTCTACGCCCAGCTGCGCCACTTCGTGCTGTTCCGCACGCTTCAGGTGCTCGGCGCCTACGGCTTCCGCGGCTACTTCGAGAAGAAGCCCCACTTCATCCAGAGCGTGCCGTTTGCCATCGCCAATCTCCGGCATCTTCTTGCCAACCCCTATCCGGAGTATCCCTACCTCTGCAAGGTGCTCAAAGAGCTTGTTGGCCTGAAGCAGTTTACCGACGACCTGCAGAAGCACACGCTCACGGTGCGCGTGATGAGTTTCGCCTACAAGAAAGGCATCCCCAACGACCCGTCGGGCAACGGCGGCGGCTGTTTGACTGCCGCGCCGTCAACAACCCCGGCAAATATGAGCGCTACAAACCGTTTACGGGCCTCGACGACCAGGTGATAAAGTTTCTTGAGGACGACGGCGAGATACTCGAGTTTCTCGACCACGCCTATGCCCTTGTCGACGCCACGGTGAAACGCTACAAGGAGCGCGGATTCACGAATCTGATGGTTTGCTTCGGATGTACCGGCGGACAGCACCGTTCGGTCTACAGCGCGCAGCACATGGCAGAGCATATCAACAAGAAATTCAACGTCAAGGTGGAGCTCGTGCACCGCGAGCAGAACATCGAGCAGACGTTCAACGCAAAAATTTTCTAAGGATAAGAGGATGAAAGCACTGATTTTCGCAGCCGGCCTCGGCACGCGTCTGCGCCCGCTGACCGACAACCGCCCGAAGGCACTTGTCGAGGTGGCAGGACGGCCGATGCTCGAGCACGTGATACGCCATCTGATTTCATACGGCTTCACCGACATTGTGGTCAACATCCATCACTTCGGGCAGCAGATTGTCGACTTTCTGCGCGACAACGGCAACTTCGGGGTCAACATCCAGGTGAGCGACGAGCGCGGCGAGCTGCTCGACACCGGCGGAGGCATCTTGAAGGCGCGGGCTCTGGTCGACGGCGGCGAGGCTTTCCTCGTTCATAACGCCGACATCATGACCGACCTCAATCTTGCCGACTTCTACAACTATCACCTCCACCATTCCGCCGATGCCTCGGTGCTTGTAGCCGAGCGCACCACGTCGCGCTACTTCGTGTTTGACTCCAGCCGGCGTCTGCAGGGCTGGGAGAACGTCACCACCGGCGAGACGCGTCCGGAAGGGTTTGTACCCTCTGCCTGTCAGCTCCAACTGGCTTTCGGAGGAGTGCATGTGATTTCGCCGATGGTGTTTGACGCCCTTGCCGGCTACACCGACGCGCATAAATTCTCGATCACGCCGTTCTATGTCGACATGTGCCGCCGTCTGAAAATAATGGGCTACATCCCCGACACGGCATACCGCTGGTTTGACATCGGCTCGCCCGAGAAGCTGGCGCAAGCCGAGGCGGCAATCACCGGCTCACAACAATAAACTCGGGGATGTGTCAAAAAATAGGCGCATCCCCCTTTTTTTGACTTCGTCACTCAAAAGTAAGCAGTTTTTTCTCATTCTGATGGAAGTACTCAGCTATTTTTATAACCTGTTCACGCTTTGCTCGCCTATCTCCACGTTCAATCTTACAGAACATCGGGGGTGTCTATTTCCAATAATGCAGCCAACTGGCGTTGAAGCACACCATGCTCATTTCTTAGTTTCCTAATCTTTTTTCTCCTTTAGCAAATTACCAGCAAATTAAATTTGTTTCCAATCACCATTGATTACCAATATGTTATCGAAATACATTTCCGTTTTTTATTCGTTTCGGCAAGTTCCAGCAAATTACCGGCAAATTAAACTAAGCCCATATTGGTATATATCTCATGTATCGTTTCGCCGTATCAGGATCAAGTGCTTTAATCTTTCCCTGAGATATCGCCTCCTTTATCAGCCTTGAAATACTTCCTGCTGATGTTTCACTGACATTGAACCTTTCTCTTAACGACTTATTCGTCAGAGCATCACCCTGTATATACATTAGGCAAGCATGGAGATAGCATGACCAAAGTTTGTCCTCCATAGAGATATTGCTAAAACTTATTTCAGAAAATAATGTCACTTTCGTATTCTCTTGAAACACTTCAATACGCGGAGCTGGGAGGTGTTGAGCTTCACACGCCAGCACCATTCTGTCCCAGCCACGACCTAATTCCTCACACATCTTCAACCGTCGCATGAGAGACGCAAGTTTCTCGTTTCTCGACTTTGGTGGATTATCGATAATACGAAGCACATCCACCAATGGCGTGCCAGGATTCGTTACTTCAATCCGATTGTCAAAAATTTCCACGACTGGAGCAGCCCCCGTTATATATAGGTCTTGGTGGATAAGACTATTCGCAATGGCTTCTCTTACAGATGGCAAAGGGAACTTGCTTGTTGGGCAGCAAGTTCCATATAGTGCCATCCACGACCATAGATGTCAGGAATGACACCTTGCAATTCGTTATTGAAACACATGGTAGCAAATAGATAACGGGCATCGTTATTTCCAAAATTAAGACTTCGCCCCAAATAAGACCATGCTTTCTTTATGTCCTTTTCTACTCCAAGACCTTGATAATACATAACTGCTAAACAATAGCATGCACCCTCGAACCCAAGTGAAGCCGATTCCTCAAAGAGGACAGTAGTGATGTTAAGTCAAGACTTTAAAAGCCTAAAAAAATATTGAAATCCCATAGTATGAAAAGAGGCTGCGCCGCAAACCTTAATTACGACACAGCCTTTTTTGTCAATCTTCCGTCACACGCATCCGAGGATGCGCTGCAGGGTTTCAATCTGATAGTTCCAAAGGTCCTTCGCCTCCTCCACATCGTCGGGCTCGGCGAAGTCGGTCACCGTGAGCATCGTCCCGTCGGTCAGCTCCGACTGCGAGATTCTCAGCTCGAAATATGATTTGTCGTTCTCCTCCGCCCAATGGTAGCGCACGAATTTGTCAGTGCGTATGGCAACAATCTGCACCGTCTGCTCCACACCGTTCCAATCCAGCACCACTTCCTTTCCCGTCTGCCTTGCGTTGTCGGCAAACCATTCCTTAAGTCCGTAGGCAGTAGATATATACGACCACAGCATCGCCACTGGAGTGTTGCGCATGTCATACTCAATATGAAATTTCTCTTTGGTCATTGTCTGCGAGTTTAGTTTACGGGTGCTAAATAAGCACAAAGTTTACAATCTGCCAAAAGTTTATATAAAAATTTTATTGTCCGCATGCATTATATAGGGTGACAAATTGTCAGCGTTGTCGGATTGGCACGGGATATGCAAGGAAACTGATGTCGCAAAGGCGCAGACCAAAGCGGCGTAAAAAAGGAACAAAAAATAAAAGATATTGATTATGGCAATTAAACCTTTGGCTGACAGAGTTCTCATCGAGCCGGCAGCCGCAGAAGAAAAGACAATCGGCGGAATCATCATCCCCGACACAGCAAAAGAAAAACCGTTGCAGGGCAAAGTAGTTGCCACAGGCAATGGCACAAAGGATGAAGAAATGGTTGTAAAAGAAGGCGACACGGTGCTTTACGGCAAGTATGCCGGCACTGAGCTGGAATACGACGGCAAGAAGTATCTGGTGATGCGCCAGAGTGACATTTTGGCAATCCTCGGATAATCAATTTATCAACAATCAAAAAAAACGAAAAAATCATGGCTAAAGAAATCAAATTCGATATCAAGGCTCGCGAAGAGCTGAAGAAAGGCGTTGACGAATTGGCAAACGCCGTAAAGGTAACCCTCGGCCCGAAAGGCCGCAACGTGATTGTCGACAAGAAGTTTGGCGCACCCCACATCACAAAGGACGGTGTGACCGTTGCAAAGGCAGTGGAGCTTGAGGATGAGTTCCAGAACATGGGCGCACAGCTTGTAAAGGAGGTTGCATCGAAGACCGGCGACGACGCTGGCGACGGCACAACAACCGCTACCGTGCTCGCACAGGCTATCATCAACGTTGGCTTGAAGAACGTTGCCGCAGGCGCAAACCCAATCGACCTCAAGCGCGGCATCGACAAGGCTGTAGCCAAGGTTGTTGAAGGCATCAAGGCTCAGGCTCAGGAAGTCGACGACGATTTGGCGAAGATTGAGAATGTGGCTCGCGTTTCAGCCAACAACGACGCTGAAATCGGCAAGCTCATCGCCGACGCTATGGGCAAGGTGAAGAAAGAGGGCGTGATCACCATCGAGGAGGCTAAAGGCACCGACACTACAGTGAAGGTTGTTGAAGGCATGCAGTTCGACCGTGGTTATATCTCTCCTTACTTCGTGACCAACACAGAGAAGATGGAGTGTGAGATGGACAACCCATACATCCTGCTCTACGACAAGAAAATCAGCGCGTTGAAAGATATGCTCCCAGTGCTCGAGGCAGTGGCACAGAGCGGACGTCCGCTGCTCATCATCGCAGAGGACGTAGACAGCGAGGCATTGGCAACATTGGTTGTCAACCGTCTGCGCGGCTCTCTGAAGATTTGCGCAGTGAAGGCTCCGGGCTTCGGCGACCGCCGCAAAGAGATGCTCGAAGACATCGCAATCCTTACCCACGGCGTTGTAATCTCTGAGGACAAGGGCTTGAAGCTCGACATGGCTACCGTAGACGAGCTCGGCTCGGCTGAGAAGGTGACTGTCGACAAGGAGAACACCACTATCGTCAACGGCAACGGCGACAAGGAGCTTATCGCCGAGCGTGTGGCACAGATCAAGGCTCAGATTGAGAAGACCACAAGCGACTACGACCGCGAGAAACTTCAGGAGCGTCTTGCCAAGTTGGCAGGCGGCGTGGCAGTGCTCTACGTCGGAGCGCCATCAGAGGTTGAGATGAAGGAGAAGAAAGACCGTGTAGACGACGCGTTGAGCGCAACACGCGCGGCTGTGGCTGAAGGCATCGTTCCTGGCGGTGGCGTGGCATATATGCGCTGCGTTGCGGCTCTTGAGAACTTCCACGGCGACAACGACGATGAGAACACCGGTATCCAGATTGTGAAACGTGCCATCGAGGAGCCGTTGCGCCAGATTGTTGCCAACGCAGGTCTGGAAGGCGCCATCATCGTTCAAAACGTCAAGGACGGCAAGGGCGACTATGGCTACAACGCACGCACCGGCAAATATGAGAACTTCTTCGAGAGCGGTGTCATCGACCCGGCTAAGGTGACGCGTGTGGCTCTTGAGAACGCAGCGTCGATTGCAGGTATGTTCCTGACAACAGAATGCGTAATCGCCGAGAAGAAAGAAGAAAATCCGGCTCCGGCAATGCCTGCCGGCGGCATGGGTGGAATGGGCGGCATGATGTAAGCCTTTTCCCCTTATAAATAAGAAAGCATCCTGACCAAATTGGTCAGGATGCTTTTTTTGTGCGCTTGACGCTTGTGTCAGTCGAAGATTTTGTCCCAGTCTTTCCAGACGACTTCGTACCCTTCGCGGCGGATGTCGGCTTCGACCTGGGCCGGTGTGCGTTCGTCGCTGACGGAGAACTGTTCGAGGGACTGGGGATAGGTATGGAGGCGGCCCGGGTGGGTTTTGGATCGGGGACGTGACG
>OGOX01001984.1_pt1 | contig 12263 bp, 7 predicted proteins | sample 1552761 | NCBI WGS metagenome assembly OGOX01 (sample SAMEA2580212, study PRJEB22360) | human gut metagenome | biome: human gut; feature: human-associated habitat; material: faeces | place: Denmark | collected 2008/2010
AAAAAGGGCGGGGGGGGGAATCCGGACTGGACGAGTTGGATGTCTGTATTCGTACGCTTGTCGCCGACCATATCGAAGAGGAGTTCCAGTTATCGCAGTTGAGCGAGGAGATCGACTGCTGCATTTCGGGACTTTCCGAGCAGTGCCGCCGGGTGTTCCTGTTGAGCCGCACGACAGGCCTGAAAAACCGGGAGATCGCCGAGCGGCTCAACATCAGCGTCAAGACCGTCGAAAAGCATATCGGGGCGGCGCTCTCCCAGCTTCGGCTCCGGCTCAGCCGCAGCGGATTTCTGCGGCTTTTCCTCTGAAAAACAGAAGATGCCCTGCACCGTTTCGGTGCAGGGCATTGTTTTTTCCGCCTCGTTAGCGGAGTGGGAATTCGTGTGTGTGTGCGACGCGTCCGCCGGGACCGACGATTCGGATCGCGATTCGGTCGCCTGTCATGTCGCACCGTATGTAGCTTTGATTGCCGTTGACCACGACCGGGAACCGAACTTCGTCGTTTGCCGGGTGGAAGCCGTAGCGGTGCGTGTGGCCGGAGAACATGATATTGATGCCGGCCTCGTTGAGGATCGGCAGGAACAGATTCCGGAGGTGGTTGCTGCCGTGCCACGTTCCGCCGTCGAGCGGAATATGGAGGAAGACGACGCGTGCCGAGGCGTTGCGGAAGGTTTCGGAGGCCACCGCCCTGCGGAGCCATTCGCACTCTTCGCGGCGATAGGCGTCGTAGTCGGCAAGCCCTCCGTATTCGATGTCCGTGTCAGGCTTGTCTTCGCCGCAGTCGAGCAGCAAGAAACAGACCGATCCGACTTTGCAGAGTTGGTAGTGGCGGCCGTTACGCGTCGGGAAATAGTCGTGCAGACGGTCGGCGAAGACGCCGCGCGTCTCATGGTTGCCGCGGTTGTAGAGTATCGGGGTCTCCGAGGCGTAAAGGTTTACCGAGGCGTCGATGAAATCCCGGAACAACTGCTCCTCATTTTCAATGCTGTTGGACATGTCGCCGTTGAGCATTACGAAGTCGTGTTTGCCGAAATTGATTTCCCGGCACAGTTCGGTCATGTCGTCGGCGCGTCCGTGGATGTCGTTCAGGATGACGAACGAACAGTCGGTTCCCGTTGCCGGGAATGTCCGGAACCGGAACGGCGCGCGTTTGTAGACATTGCTGGCAACGGTCCTGCCGTAGAGGACGTTGTCTCCGTGTTTCCATTCGAGTACCTCCTGCGAGAAGATGCGGTAGCAGTATTTCGTTCCGGGACGCAGGTTGTTCAGCCGCACGGCGTGCAGCGTCTTGTTCGCTTTTTTGCGGCCCGCGACGTTTTCGTAATGGCGGGTATGTTCGGCGGCGTAGAAACTGCGTCCGTCGTCCTCGGTTGCCTCGACCCACGACAAAGCGGGTTTGTTGGTAGTCCACAGGACGGTTACGCCGTCTTCGGTCATGTCGCACAGCCACGGGCCATGCGTGATCTTGAAATCCTGGGCCGGCAGCGTCAGTGCCGCTGCCAGCCCGAGGAGTGTGAATAGCAGTTTTTTCATCTTCCGAACGCTTTATTCCTGATTCTCCGGGAGGTCTTCCTCGGTCTGGAACCGGATGTCGGCCACGACGGGGCGGTGGTCCGAGGCGTCGACGCCGTCGACCTGCTGGTCGCTGCGCGAAACCACTGTGCAGTTCTGTACGCCGAAGTGTCCGATCGGGGCATACAGTATGTAGTCGATCTTGCGGGTGGGATTCTCCGACGGGAAAGTGTATTGGTCGATCGTTCCGACATTGGTCAGGAACGCGGTCATCGTGGCGATGACGTTCGAACTGGGAATGGCGTTGAGGTCGCCCGCAAGGATGAGGTCTCCGTCCAGTTCCGTGTCGCGGATACGGCGGATCTCATTGGCCTGCACCAGGCGGCTCGCATCGCCCGAAAGATGATCGAGGTGCGTCGAGGCGACATAGAGGTCTTTGCCGTCGATCTCGACGCGGATGACGCACAGCGAACGGTCCTCTCCCGGTTGCGAAGCGGCGCAGGGGAGCCGGTAACTGCGGGTCTCTATAATCGGGTGTTTCGACAGCACGGCGTCGCCGTATTCGCCTCCGTCGCGGTCGATGGCTTTCGAGAAGTGCCACTCCATACCGAGTTTGGCTGCCAGGTCGCGGGCCTGGTGTACGTCTTTTCCCGTGCGGTTGGTGAAGACATCCACCTCGTTGAGGGTTACGAAGTCGGGGTCCTGCCGGCGGATTACCTCGGCCAGCGCGTCCAGATCGGCTGCATTGGCGGGGCTTGTGGCGCGTGCGCCGTAAATGTTGTAGGTCATTATGCGGATGATCCTGCCTTTGGGTGGAATGACTGCCTTGTCTCCGTGCTCGTCGTTGTAATTGTCGTCGTTGGTGCATGAAACGACAATCAGGAGCAGCGCCCACAGACATATAGTCTTTTTCATAGTCTTTTGTTTGGTTTAAAAATTTGTTAGTCGGATCAGAATGCCCATACTTCGGCGATGCAGGTCTGGTAGAGGTCGGCCTGCGTGGCGGTGACGAAGATACGGAAATAGCGCCCCGTTGCCTTGTGGTCGAGGTATACCGTGTTCTCGATCCGGTTTTCGACGGTAAAGGTCCCTGCATGGGTCCAGTTTTGGTTGTCGTCGCTCACGTCGATGTTGAAGATACGCGGGTTGCCGCTGCTCTTGGGAACGTCGGAGCCTTCTTTGTCAGACCGTCCGCGGATCGTGAGTCCGTGCAGTTCCTTGGGTGCGCCCATGTCGACGGCGATCCAGTGCGGCGGGCCGGGTTTGGCGTTACGCCACTGCGTACCCCAATAGGTGTTGTTTTCGCCGTCGATGATCGAAACGGCCAATCCGCGGTTGGGGTAGGTTGATGTCGCTTCAGCCTCCTGCGTCGAGAACCCGGCGATCGACCAGCCGCTCCTGTCGTATCTCGGGAACGGATTTTCGGTGTAGTAGCCGTTGATGCGCAGGTAAGCCGTCTGCAACGATTCGTTGACGGCCAGGTCGGGTGTCACATTCTCGATCCGTACCGGCAGCAGGAAGACGCCCACGCCGTCGAACGCCTGGCTGTTGATGGCGATCCGGATGGGCGAGGAGATGTATTTCCCGTTAGGAATCACGGCTTCGAGGTTCTCGATCGTGTAGCTTCCATCAAGCATCATCGGGTAGTTGCTCTGGTGCTTCTGATTGTAGGTATCCACCAGTTCGGGGGCGACGCGAAATTTGACCGTCACATCGCATCCCGGGTTGCGGATTCCGCTCAAGTTGGCGTAGACCATGAGCGACGTGTCGCGTTCGAGCGGGAATGAGAGTGTGTTCTTGGAGGCGTCGTCGACGGCGTTGACCGTGTAAATACGCGTATAGTTCTCGGGGTTGTCCACGTTCAGGTCGTCCTGAATCGGGTTTTCGCAGGCTGCGAAGAGCGTTCCGCAGCAGAGGACAGCCAGGTATTTCGTAAGTTTCATAGTCGTTATTCGTTTTTACGGTTACCATCCGGGATTCTGGACGATCTGCGGATCGCGGTTGATTTCGGACTGGGGAATGGGGAAAAGGTAGAACTCGGGCCGGAACACGCGGGTTTCGAATACGGTTTTCTCGTAGAACGCCTCGTCGGTGAAGCTGTTGCCTGCGTCGACGTTCATGCCGTAGAAGGGTCCTCCGTCGGTCTGGTCGGCGATCAGCCAGCGGCGGGTGTCGAAATAGCGCAGTTGCTCGAAGCAGAGTTCGATGCGGCGTTCCAGCCGGATCTGCTCGCGCATTTGACTCTGGTTGAGATCGCTTTGGACCGGTCCCAGGCCGCCGCGCTCGCGGATTTTGTTCAGGTAGGTTTCGATGTCCGCATTCCCGGGATCGTATTCGTTGAGCGCCTCGACGTAGTTGAGCAGTATCTCGGCGTAACGCATGATGACGAAGGGACGCTTGATGTAGTTGCCGTTCTTGGGATTGGACGAGGGCGAAACGTTTTTGATGGCGATGTATCCCGAACGCGGGAAGTCCCACGTGCCTTTCTTTCCCGATCCTCCGGTGTAGTAGAGCTGGATGCGGGTTTTCTGATCGCCGATCCAGTAGGCGCCGTTGAAGCAGATGTTGACGTAGAAACGCGGTTCACGATTGACGAACATGTTGCGCGTACCGGCGGGAGCGAATACCCAGCCCGATTTGGGGTCGGAGTAGTTCGCCTTCGAATAGCCGCTCTCCTTGTCCGGGGTAATGGCCGTGCCGTCTTTCATGCGGAAAGCGTCGACCAGTTGCTGGGTCGCTCCCATGCTTTCATAGCCGCTGAACTGCCGGGGAGAAGCCGACCGTTCCCAATGTTTGAGGTAGTTGCTGATGCGGACCATCATCACCTCGCTGTTCCAGTTCTCCAGGAAAACGTTGCGGCAGGACAGGTAAGGGTCGAGCGTTCCGTCGGTGTGGTACTCCTTGTAGAGGTCGAAAATTCCCAGGTCGATGACATCTTTTGCAGCCTGGGCGGCCTTGTTCCACTTTTCGGGGTCTTTTCGGGTCGAAAAAAGGTGTTTGCCGTCCGTGTTGACCACGTTGGCGTAGGCCGGGTTGCCGTTGAACTGGTCGCTGGCGGCCAGCAGCAGTACGCGGCTTTTGAGTCCCATGCACATGGCCAGTGTCGCCCGGCCGTAATCCTTGTCGGCCTGTACGGTGAAGTGCAGCGGCAGGCGGTTGTTGTCGATCATGTCGTCCAGTTCGCCGACGATGTAATCCACGCACTCGTCGTAGGAACTGCGCGGCAGGTTCATCTTCACATCGTCGCGGTCGAGGTCGCCCGGAAGCACCTCGTCGCCCAGCAGTACGCAGGGGCCGTACTGGCGCAGCAGGCAGTAATAGAACCAGGCACGCAGGAAGCGGGCTTCGTTCTTGTATTGTTCGACGACGATCGGGCCGCGCGTAGGATCGTCGAGCATCTCCTGGTTCGAGCCGATGTGCTGGATGAAGTAGGTTGCCGAGCGGATGCCCCGGTAGTAGTGCGACCAGTACTCGTAGTAGTTCGACGATGCGCTCCAGTTGCCGAGGTTCATCTTGAAGGAGTTGTAATCCTCGCGGTCGTAGGTAACGTCCAGGTCGTCCGAACACGGGTCCCAGGGCACGCCGTTGGTGCGGTGCGACTCGTCGCGGATGTAGCTGTAAACGGTAGCCAGGTATTTCTCGGAGTAGGAGGTGCGCTGGAATACCTGCTCGATGGTGATCCGGTCGTCGGGAACCTGGTCGAAGAAGTCGTCGTTGCAGGCGGTCAGGATGCCGAGGGCGGCCAGTAAAGTGAGTATTGTTTTAAGTTTCATAGCTTGTCGGGGATTTTAGAAGTTGAAATTGATACCCAGGCTGACGGAACCGATGTTGGGGTATTTTGCGCCGCGGCCGTCGCCCAGTTCCACGTCCCACAGTTTGAATTTGCTGAATGTAAGCAGATTGACGCCCTGTATGAAGATGCGCGCATTGTTGATGTGGATGCGTTTCATCCAGCGGTCGGGGAGCGTATAGGAGAGTTCGATGTTTTTCAGACGCAGGTAGCTGGTATTTTTGAGCCACCACGTGCTGGCTTCGTAGTTCATGTTCATGTTGCCGATCGAGAGGCGCGGGTAGAAGACATCCTGGCGGGGATTGGCCTCGGTCCAACGGTCGGTGATGTTGCTCAGCCGGTTGCCGCGGCTCGATCCCTGTGCGAAAGGCAGTACGCCTTCGCCGCTGAGGATCGCGTCGACGTGTGCGGCGCCCTGGAACATGGCCGACAGCGAGAGGCCTTTCCAGCCTACGGAGAATCCGAAGCCGTAGACGATTTCGGGGACACTTCCCCAGCCGATGGGCACTTTGTCATATTCGTCGATTTTGCCGTCGCCGTTGATGTCCTTGTAGCGGATGTCGCCCGGGCGCGTGTCGCCGACCTGTACAGGCGCTGCGGCGATCTCCTCCGGACTTTCGAAGAGTCCCAGTGCGATGAGCCCGAACCGCTGGTCGACCTTGTTGCCGATGGTTTTCTGCCAGGGATAGGCCACGGTGCTGTCGTCTTCGAGGACCTTGTTTCGGTTGAACGAGTAGTTACCCATGACGCTCAACGACCAGTCCCGCCACGAATTGGCATAGCTGACCGACATTTCGATACCTTTGTTCTCGACTTTGCCGATGTTGCCGTAGGGGTTGTTGATCATACCGAAATAGGACGGAATGCTTGTGCGGCGCAGGTAAATGCCTTTGCGCGATTCTTTGAAGGCGTCGAATTGCAGGTTGAACTTGTTGTTCAGCAGGCGCATGTCCAGTCCGATGTTGGTTTTGTCGGCGATCTCCCACGTTACGTCGACGGCATATTCGTCGATGGCCGTAGTCCCGTAGGTCTGGTCCATGTTCTTTCCGAACTGGTAACTGGTGTCGTTGGTGTCCTTGACCGTAGCCAGGTAGGCGAAACGGCGTCCGCTGATCTGGCTGTTGCCGACACGACCCCATGTGCCGCGCAGTTTGAGGTACTGGATCACCTCTGTGGCGCCTCTGAAGAAGGGTTCGTTGCTGATTACCCAGCCAAGTCCGACCGACGGAAAGAAGCCGTAACGGTTTTTCGGGGCGAAGTTCTCCGAACCGTTGTATCCGAAGTTGAACTCCCCGAAATAACGGTCGTCGAACGAGTAGGTGAAACGTCCTGCCAGGCCGCGGAAACGGTAGGGCAGCGCCTCTTCGACGTTGGTGGCTTTGGTATTGATTTCGTCGCTCTGGTTAAAGAGCATCATGCCCGATACGGTGTGCCTGCCGAAAGTGTTGCGGTAGTTGACTGCGGCCTCCAGATAGATGGCGCGGTTACCCTTTGCACTGAGGCTGTAGGCCAGGTTCTCGGTTCCCTGGCGGGTTTGCTCGTAGAGCAGGTTGCCGTTGGCGTCGCGTCCTGTGGCGTGGTAGGTGTTCGGGGTTTTGGTGAAACGGTTGCTCGTGTAGTTGTAGGTGTCGAACGAGAACATGCCTGAAACCGAGAGTCCTTTGTAAATCTGCTGCGTGATGCGCAGGTTCGAATAAACCTGGCTGCGCCACTGGTTGGCATAGCCCGTTGCGCCGAGCTGTGCCACGGGGTTTATATCGCCGCCCGAGAAGGCGCCGAGCTTGCCGTCGGGGTAGAGCGGCGCGATATAGGTCGGAGGTGTGAAATAGGCCGATTCGAAGATGCTTGCCTGCGAAGATGCCGGATAGTTGGCGTTGGCCAGGTAGCCCTGGATGCCCAGTTTGATTTCGGTGGTGCGGAACGGGTTGAGCGTGAGGTTCGAGGTGACGTTGTAACGGCGGTAGAAGGTGTTCGAGTTGTAGTCGGCCAGTTTCGTGTCCTTGTACATGCCGTTCTCGTCGTAGTAGGCCAGGCCGATGTAGTAGACCGCCTTGTCGGAACCGCCCTGCACGTTGACGTTGGCCGAGCGGTTGCGGCTGAAGTTACGCAGGATCTGTTTCATCCAGTCTACGTCGGGATAGAGATAGGGGTCTTCCCCGCGGCGGGTCTTATCAATGATCTCCTGGCTGTATAGTTTGCCGCCGCCGCGGGTGAGCGACGCTTCGTTCGACATCTCCATGTAAGTCGCGCCGTCGGCGAAATCGGTGATCTTGGTCGGTTTGGTGAGGCCTTCGGTATAGCGTACGCTGAATTTGGGGCGTCCTTTCAGGCCGCTTTTGGTATTGATGATAATGACGCCGTTGGCGCCGCGAACGCCGTAAACAGCAGTTGCAGAGGCGTCCTTCAGGATCGAGAAACTCTCGATGTCTTCGGGGTCGACGTTGGAGAACGAGCGGGGAACGCCGTCGACGAGCGTCAGAGGGGCGCTCATGCTGGCTGTCAGCGTTGAGATGCCGCGGATGTAGATGTTCGCGTCGTCGAAGCCCGGTTCACTGGTTCGCTGTACCGAGACCAGGCCCGATACGCGGCCCGCAAGGCCTTGTGTGAGGTTGGCGACGGGAACTTTCAGTTCCTTGGTCGCTATGGTCTGCTGCGAGCCGATGACGCTGATCTTTTTCTGCACGCCGTAGCCCACCACCTCCACGGCGTCGAGGATGGCGTCGTTTTGCAGCATAACCACGTCGACGATTTCCTGCCCTGCGACCGAAACGTCCTGCGATTTGTAACCTACATAGCTGAATTCCAGTACTTCGTCGGGATAAACGTCGAGCAGGTATTTGCCGTTGATGTCGGTGGCTGTACCGATGTTCGGACGGGCCTTGATGCGGATCGTGACGCCGATGAGCGGATCGTTGTTCTGGTCCCTGACGACGCCTGTGATGCGTGTGATCTTCCGGGGTGTAGCTGCGGCCGCAGCTACGGAGCGTCCGATGACGATCTGCCTTCCCGAGAGTTTCCAGGTGTTGTCGGTTCCGGCGAACAACTGTTTCAGGACAGCCGAAATGGGCTGATTCGTTACTTTCAGGGTGACTTTGCGGTGGATGTCCAAGATGTTGTCGTAGTAAACGAAGATGTAGTCGCTTTGGCGTTCGATCAGTGTGAGGACCTCCTTGATGGGGCGGTTCTGTACGTTGAGCGTGATGGTTTTCGCCGCCTCTGCCGTTTGTGCACTGACGGGCCGGATGAACCCGATTGTTGCCAGCAAAAACAGGAATGTTATCCGGAATAGGTGGAATAATCCCCCATTATCGGCCTTAAAAAGACCGATTTTACCATTTTTGTTGTACATTTGTAAAGATTTGAAGTTTAAAAGGCTATTTTAGATTTTCAATCGCTCCGGATGTCGTTGAGGGACGACATCCGGTCTTTTTTTGGAGGGATACGGGCTGTTACATAGGCAGGTCAGTTTGGGTTGTTGGTAGTCGGGTTATAGTCGATTCGGAAATTCCCGGATCCGGTGATTTGCAGGTTGATGGGGGCTGTTGCGCTCAAGATTTTCAGCACTTCGGCCGGATCGTCTTTGAGTTCGAGTTTGCCCGAGAGCGTCAGCGCTTCGGCTTCGGGCGTACACTCGATCCGACAATTGTAGTAGCGGGAAAGGCGTTCGAGGATGTTCGACAGCGGGTCGTTGTCGAAGGGCAGGTATCCGTGAATCCAACTGATGTAGCTTTCGGCTTCCACTTCGCGGACCTCCAGCGATTCCGAGGTGTCGAGGATGGCTTGTTGGCCGGGAACGATGCGAATTCCGCGGTCGGATCGTCCGGCAGGGGCTACGCTGACGGAGCCGGAGAGCAGGACGACCTCCTGCGTGCGATCGCGGCCGTAGGAGGATATGTAGAATTTGGTTCCCAAAACGCAGACATCCATTTTGCCTGTGTGTACCGAGAAAGGCCGTTCGGCATCGTGCGCCACTTCCATGTAGATTTCGCCTTCGACGTATATTTCGCGCTTCTGCTTTTCGAATACGACGGGGTAGACCAGCCGTGATCCGGCGTTGATCCAGACGCGGGTTCCGTCGGCGAGCGTCAGCGTCGTCTGCTTGCCGTAGGGAACGACCAGCTGGTTGAACGTCGCAGCCTCTTTTTTGGGAATGGTTTTTTCGGCGTTGTTGATCCGGATGGCGGTCGAATCGTAACGGATTGTCGATTTTTGGGTTTCGAGCAGGAGGGTTTTCTGCTCGGACAGCACCAGTTGCACCTCTTTCTGGGTGAATACGGGGGTGTCGGCCTGCCGGATAAACATTTCGATGTCCGGGACGGTCGACGGTTGCAGTCGGTAGTAACCGACAACGGCCAGCATGACGCAGGCTGCCGCTGCGATGCCGATGCCCAGACGGCGCAGTTGCGGCCGCAGGAAAGACCGGGGTCTGGATGCTTCGGCAATCCGGGCCATGACGTTTTCGAGGGCTTGCCCGGTGTTGAACCGGGTTTCCGCAAGGCGGGCGTTTCCCCAGGCTTTGTAAGCCCGGAGAAAGGCGTCGCGGTTGGCTTCGGATGCTTCGAGCCACTCCTGCAGTTCCCGGCGTTCCGTGTCGGTGAGGGGTGTGCCGTCCAGTTGGCGGGTTATCAGATCTTCGATGATATGTTCGGGTCTCTTCATTCTATCTATATCACGGATGAAAGCGCTGAAACCCTACCTCCTCCGGTGTTTTTTTTCGGACCGCCGGAGTAAACAAAAAGCAGAACCGGTGAGGCTCTGCTTTTTGCGGGTTGCGAAAATAGGCATTGTCAATAGACCCACTCGAAATTGTCGACGTAGAGTATGTTCGACTTGCAGCCTGCCATGAAGTCGCCGTAGGCGCTCGTCGAGCAGGAGATCACGATCTGGTACAATCCGGAGGGTTTGGCCTTCGTGTCGTAATAGTTGAGCGGAAGCTGTACGTCGATCATCTTGCCGCCGGTCGAACTTTGGTCGATGAAAAGCGAGCCGTAGGCGATGATCGGTCCCTCGTCGACCGAAGTGGTCTCTTCCGGATCCCAGGTCCCGGTGGGGGCTTCCGTGCCCGATCCGACCTCGCGGCGGGTGTTCCAGTCCACGATGGCGACCATGATGCGGGCCTTGTCCCGGTCTCCTTCGTGAATCGGGGCGCCGAAATTCTTGTCGATGTCGGCAATGCCGATATGTTCCGCATAGTATTGCAGTTTCAGCGCCTTGGGGCGGGCTTTCCAGGCGTAAGGCTGGCCGAACGACACGACACCCCGGGTCAAGACGTCCTTCTGGAACAGCCCCGAGAAGAGGTTGCCCGAGGCGAGGACTCCCACGGCGGACGTAGCCTGGAGTTTGGCGCGCGTGCCTCCGTCGAAGGAGGCCTGCGTGCAGAGTCCCCTGGTGAAGGTGTTGTTGCCGCTGCCCCAGAACTCTGCGGTCTTGTTGTTCTGGGTCCAGCAGCTCAGCGAGCTGTCCTCCAGGTCGCCGTTGGGAATCGTGTTGCCCGCGGGGGCCGCATATTCCATCAGCTGGATCTGCTCGCCCCCGACTGTCAGGCGGAATTCGTAGGTGTGCCCTGCGAAGAGACCCTTGTCCGGCACGAAGTTGTAGACGGCAAGCCCGTAGGGGTTGGTCGACGAGCTCCATTCGGGCGCGAGCGTTGCCGTCAGGATGCCGCCCTCGTAGCTGCCCTCCGCCATTCTCTGCCACTCCGTGGCGCCCTTGATCCGGTATTCCAGCGCGGCGCCGGCCGCATACTCCTCGGCGGAGACGAGTGCGGTGGCCGTGGCCGTATTGTTCCACAGGTCGGTTGCCCGGAGGGCGACCTTCACATTGGTAGGCTCCACGTAAAGCAGCCACCGTTCGGTGATTCCGTGGCAGGTGACGTCTACGAAACGCACCGATTCGAAGCTGCTGCCCGAAAGCTCTTCGAGCGAGGGCGAATAGGTCGTGATGTCGGCGGGGCCGAGTTTGAGTTCCGTGACCTCGATATGTGCCAGATCGGTGTCGCTGGGGACGAGGACCCGGGCGATGCGGTTTTTCTCCTCGATCTCCGTGGCGCCGATCTGCCCCGTCACGCTGAAACGGCGCTCGATGGTCTGTGTGGCGCGGATCGTCCATTCGTAATCCTGGTAGAGCGAAAGCGTGGTGTAGATCGGCGAACGCAGGTCGAACGTGCCGGTCAGCTCCCGGGAGCTGCGGATCTGTTGCAGGACCTCCTCCTTGTCGAGCTGGATGCTGTGGATGACGGCGTCGTAACCCACGGCGTCGATCCGCACGTTGCGGATGTCGGTCGCTTCGTCGAGCGAGAGGGTGACTGTCCGCGACGTGACGTTGTTTTCCGAGACCGAGAAGCCCTGGCCTTCGACGCTCGCGATGCGGAGTTCGACGACCGGATAGGGGATGTCGTTGTGGATGCACGACGCGAGGAGCGCCGCGGCTGCAAGGAGTGCTGTTTTCAGGTATCTGGTCATAATTTATTTCTTTTTCTTGTCCCACAGGTGTACCGTCATGCCGAAGTTGATGGCGGCGACGTTGAGCCTGAAACGCATGTTCGAAGCCTTGCGCGTTCCGATCTTGTTGCCGGCGTCGTCCTTCTGCGTGACGGAGGTGTACTGGATGCCGCCCAGCCCGAACGACAGCGTGGCGCAGACGTTGGGGAAGATATAGACGGCAGCTCCCGGATTAAACGCCAATTCGAGCTGCGTATTGTCGCTGAACGTGGTTTTCATGTTGTCGCTGGCGGTGTCGGGCTGGTAGGAGAGCTTCGACGTTCCGGTCGACAGCGAGAGCTCGAACTCGGCGAACAGTCCGAAACGGCCCTTCGGGTCGAGTCCCGCGTAGGAGCGGTGGAAAATGCCGAACGAGTAGTTGTCGCTGTTGAAATTGACCTTCGGAATGCTGCCCGAGGCGTCGTTGCTTTCGCCCAGGTCGTAGCGTGCGGCATCGAGGTTGCCGTCCATGTGGCGGTAGC
>OGOX01001986.1_pt1 | contig 12261 bp, 4 predicted proteins | sample 1552761 | NCBI WGS metagenome assembly OGOX01 (sample SAMEA2580212, study PRJEB22360) | human gut metagenome | biome: human gut; feature: human-associated habitat; material: faeces | place: Denmark | collected 2008/2010
CGAAGAATCTGAAGCTCTGTTGCTGTAAGTTCATTTTCCATTGACAGATGCGGCTGCAAAAAATCAGGATAAAATGATGCCTCTACTCTTACATCTTTTATCAGTCGCGCAAACCATTCATCATCATTTTTATACTCTGTCTGTTCAAGCAGTGAAAGCACTGCGGCTCCATATACACTTATAGTTCGTATAAAACCAAACTCCTGCGCCGTATCAAGCGCTGAATTTAATTTTTCCTTCCAAAGTGAATCCTTTTTTCTGTACAGTGCAATCGCCACTAGCACATTAATATGAATCCCATCTATATATCTTGAACACTCCCTACAATATGACTCCAATGGTGCGAGTGTCAAAAGTGCTGCATCTGGCATTCCGAGTGCAAGCTCTGCCATCGCCTGTGTAAGATATTGATAACGCTTTAAAACATTTAAATGAAGCGGATCTTTTGGTGCCTTCTCCCGATACCACACCTGTACACGCTCGAGATCATCCATATGAAGCCAAATACGGCAGAGTACTGCATCTATATTATGGAAGAAACGCGTATGACCATTTTCCTCAAAACGCTCTCGAATCATCTGTACTGTCCGAAGCGCATCCTCTGCACGTCCTAATGCAATCTGGCTGCGCGCCAATAAACCAACAATTGCAAACTCAATATCCGGCGTTCCCTTTTTTTGTACCTCTCCAAGCTGAGAAACAAGCAAAAGAATACGCCCAGAAATATCCTCGCCCTTTTCAAATTTACTCTCTGCAATTGCACAGTCTGCCAGACCTACTCCGTCCTTTCCCAAAACAGCCTCTACTGGAATGCGCATTGTCTGATAAAGAAGATCATCTATTTTGCTCCACGGTGAAAAATCCTTACCTCCATTCATAATACTTGGAAGCGTGCTTGTCACTGAAAATGGCGGAAGTTTCACTTCTCTATTAGTAATCAATCTAAATACAGATGGAATAATCTGAATCATTTTGTCAGTTTTTCTCTGAGGAAGTGAAATATCCAGCCATGCAATTCGACTTTTGATCTGACGAAGCACAGCATCCTGCTTTTTACACTTTGCTGCAAATTGTTCCAGCTCATGATACCAGCGCTCCGAATTCTCATAATCTGTATTCAGCGCGCAAAGCATACTCATTCCCTGCATCAGTGACGGTGATTCTAAGATTTCTGACTCTGGCAAACTGCGGTAATATTTTTCCATCTCACTATAATGTCCCATTCCAGGATGACGCTCTCCGTTTCGAATCAAAATTTCCGACACCTTTGAGTGATCTTTTCCTCTGCTGTAACAATCAAGCGCCTTTTCATAATCTCCATTTAACTCATAATACATGCCGCCTCTCACAAGCACTGCATTTTTCTTTTGCGAACTATATTTGCGCTCAAGCTCCCATAAAAGGAAATCACGAAATTGCGGCCAAAAACGAAATTTATGGATTCCATCATAAAGAAGCATTGTTGTGTTTTTCTGAATCCAGTCTAACAGTTCGCTTGTACTAGGATCACCGCTGACCATTCTCGCCAGCTCATAATCAAAATTATCAAATGACGCCAATTCAAGCAGGAGACGGCGTATTGGAAAATCAAAGCGATGGTAAATTGCTGCCTCAAAATAAAGAAACACCTCATGATATACTTCCTTTATAATGTCTGAATTATATACACGCTGACCATCTGCATGATTGATACATTGAAGTGTAGCAGCAACACCTAAAGGATATCCTATTGACTCTTTAAGCATTTCATTAATTTCACTATCTGTCAGCTTAATATTATATTTAAAAAGCATCTGCCGAATATCATCTCTGTCAAACAAAAAATCACGTACACCAATAACTATCATATCACCAGTATACTGAAATGCCCTAAACACACCTGGCGCAACACCGCGCGACAGCAACACGAACTTTTTCTGCGGATTGTCACGAATTATTTCATTTAATTTTTGTAAATCTTCATCCTCCTGAAATTCCTGAAGATCATCAATCACCACAATGTCTCGATTTAGTTTTATCTCTGGCAGCATTCCTTCTGACTCCAAGCCACTTATTAATTCAAATTTTTTTTCGCGCAGAAGTTCAAAAGCCACCGTGGTTTTTCCAAATCCACATGGTGCACCAAAGTACAAAATGCGTCCATGATCCATAAACTCATCAAATTTAGTTTTTATTGTCTTTTTTATAATCACATATCTATCCACAGAATCCTCCTCTCTTTTTAGTTAATAGTTACGGTTTTTATAAATAAAATACGGCTTTCTAGCCAACTTTAATTTAAATTATACCGCTTTTATAAAAAAAGTAAATCATCCTAAAGTATTAAAAATGATAAAAAGGCTGATCCACTTTCGCGAATCAGCCTCCTGGGTGTGTGTCAAATATGGGAAACCAGCGTAATTAATCTGCAAGCTCAGTAGAAATTTCCTCGGAAGGCTCCTCATAAGATGCAATGCTGGTGTAGTACAGCGAAGCAACATTTTTCACAACATCGCGAAGTGATACAAAGCTTTCAGGTGATGTAAACTCAGCAAATTCTCCATCAGTAATGGAAGCAATACCAAGCTGAACACCAATTGCATCCTCACCTTCTGCCGTTGCTGAAAGATCTAGCAGTACTGCAGATACGCCATCTGCGGAATCAATAGAAAGTGTACCCTCAAAAGCAGCATACTCTAATGCTGATGAAAGAAGCTCAGCAAATGAAATATCAGAAGACTCATCTGATCCCATAGAAAACTCTTCCTCAACACCAGCAAGTAACGCATCTACCAGTTCAGAAACAAGTGCAACACTATCTTCCTCTGAAAGCTCAGGATCAGCTTCTCTAAATCCCTCTGCTGCTGCCAGTATGTAATCAGAAACAAATTCAAGTCCTTCTATGTCTTCTTCTGCGGATTCACCATCTGTTCCTTCTACAGATGCCATTGCCTCATCAATACTCTGAGCGATTGTAAGAAGAGTATCATTGTTGATTGCGATCTGGACACCAGTATCAGTTTCAACAGTCTCTAAATCTGCCAGATTATCAGTAATTGCTGTCAAAATTGTATCAAGCTGACCATCATCTGATGCTGTCGGAGCAGGTATTTCAATCCAAGACTCTGTAATTCCTACCATAGAAAGCAGCTCAGTCATACTGTCATCTGCTGTAAGCTCACTATATATGTTTACAATCTCTTCTACATTTAAATAAACATCCTCACCACATACACGAAGCACATCATCAAAACCATAAACAACAGGTTCTTCTGTGCCCATCATTGATGCTGGGAGAGTCACTGATACAGAAAAAGAGCTGTCTCCACTTTCATTATAAACAGCTGTGATATCAGCACTCAGCGTTTCTCCATCCTGTGTAAGAGAAAATGAAATCATATCGCCATAAGTTACAGGTGTCTGTGCTGCCTCGTCTGCAAAGATTACACCTGCCGGGCTCATCGCAAGGATACCACTCATCATCGCTGCTAACGTTCTTCTCATCTTCATAAAGAAATCCTCCAATCAAATTAACTAGTACTAGTTATTTTTTGTTTTTACTGTACTTTTCATTATAGAGAACTTCTAAAAAATGTAAATCATACCAAAGTATGATATCACATTTTTTCCAAAAACGCATATTGACTCATATACAATTCCTTATAATAGCCATCCTTTGCCATCAGCTCATCATGCGTACCCTTCTCCAAGATATTTCCCTGGTCAATATACATGATACAGCTTGAGCTTTTAATAGTTGACAGACGATGGGCAATGATAAAGGAAGTTCTGCCCTTTAATAATTCCTGAAGACCCTGCTGTAAAAGTAGCTCTGTCTCTGTATCTATGCTTGATGTTGCCTCATCGAGAATCAAAATCTTAGGATCGGCAAGCAGCGCTCTCGCGAAGGAAATAAGCTGTCTTTGTCCTGCCGACAGACGGCTTCCGCGCTCATTTACCTGAGTCTGGTAGCCATTTTCCATACTCATAATAAAGTCATGCGCACAAACTGTCTTCGCTGCTCTGACTACATCTTCATCGCTTGCTTCCCTGTTTCCATAGCGGATGTTATCCATTATTGTTCCTGAGAAAATAAAGCTGTCCTGCATCATAACGCCCATCTGTTTTCTCAGTGATTTGATCGTCACACTGTTAATATCAATTCCATCAATTAAAATCTTTCCAGAATCGATATTGTAGAAGCGGCTGATCAGATTTACAATTGTTGATTTTCCTGCTCCTGTCGGACCTACGATTGCAAAACTGTCTCCTACGTTTGCCTTAAAATTTACATCATTTAAGATACGTACACCTGGCTCATAAGAAAATACAACATGAGAAAACTCTACCTCACCCTTAATCGGCGGCATTTCCACGGCGCCAGGAGCGTCCTTTACATTAACTGGCTCATCAATAGTCTCAAAAATACGCTCCAGATATGAGATTGCTGTCAAGAGTGAATTATAAAAGGAAGCCAGCGTATTGATCGGATTCCAGAACTGGCTGATATAAATTGTCAATGCCGTCAGAGCACCGACACTAATTATATCATTTCCACCCATAATCCAATGAATACCAACCCAATATACAGCTGCCGTCGCAAGGATTGATATAAACTGAACAGTCGGTCCAATCATAAAGTTATACTTGATAACGCTCATCCATGCCTTTCGATAGCTTCCGCTTAAATTATTGAATATGCCAAGATTCTTATCTTCTCTTACAAATGCCTGTGTAACACGCACACCATTGATGCTCTCTGCAATATAGGCATTCAAATTTGACTGTTTATTGCTTGCAAGCTGCCATCCGCGGCGCTGCTTTTTCTTTACAAAAAGCACGATTGCAAGAAGAATAGGAAGACCGCACATACAAATTAAAGTAAGCGGTACGCTATAATAAAACATAAAACCTAAGATAAAAAACAGTGAGCAGCAGTCTGTTATTGTATTTACAATACCATTTGACAGAAGATCACTTATGTTGTTTACATAGTTGACAATACGCACCTGAATCTTTCCATGCGGACGGCTGTCATAATAAGAAAATGGCAGCTCCTCCAGATGAATAAACAATTCTCTTCTTAACTCATGAATTATTCCCTGACCAATCTGAGATGTCCACTTAATCTTTATGCGAAGAATATAAGCTGTTGCCAGAATTATCAAAGCTGCAAGTGCCGCCATCAAAAGGATTCCCTTTTTGTCATGATTTGGAATGTAAATATCCATTACGCGCTGCATCAGCACAGGAATAACCATGCCAAGTGCAGATGAAAACAACATCAGCATTATTGTCATAATCAGCTTTTTTCTATAACGGCCTACATAACTAAATAATCGCTTAATCTGCTTCATGTCAAATTTAGTTTCGAGTGTCTCATCCACGTCATATTTATTTCGTGCCATTATGCCTCACCCCTTCCCTTTTCTGCGCGAACCTTCTTAAAGCGGTCAAACTCACCATATTGATGATGAAATACAGTTGAATAATAGCCCTTTTTAGCAAGCAGCTGTTCATGTGTTCCTCTCTCGACAAGGCGGCCATTATCAAGTACAAGAATCTGATCTGCATGTATAATAGAAGATATACGATGAGCAATGATAAATACAGTGCGCTCATCCGAGATTTTCTTTAATTCATTCTGAATCATGCTCTCCGTTTCCATATCAATTGCAGAGGTTGTATCATCAAGAATAATTATTGACGGATCCTTTAAAATTGCGCGTGCAAGCGAAATTCGCTGTTTCTGTCCGCCTGACAGACCAACGCCGCGCTCACCAATAATTGTATCATATCCTTCTGGCATCTCCCTGATAAATTCGTCAGCATTTGCAATCTTTGCAGCTGCCTGCACCTGCTCAAACGTACAGTCTGGATTTCCATAAGCGATATTTCCCTCAATTGTATCTGAGAACAAAAAGACATCCTGCATCGCAATTCCGATATTTCCGCGAAGCGTCTGGAGATTCAAATTTCTAACATCAATATCATCAACAAGCACGCGTCCCTGATTAACATCATAAAAACGGCAAATCAAATTGATAAGTGATGACTTTCCAGAACCAGTCGCACCGATGATACCAATGGTCTGGCCTGGCTCTACATGAAAGCTGATATCCTTTAACACAGTATCATCATTTGTATAATAATTTACATGATCAAAGGTAACACTGCCCTTTAGCTTTCTTTTTTCTACAACATGCTCTGGCTGCTTGATATCTGGCTCAGTTGTATAAACCTTATAGATTTTTTCAATTGCGGTAAGAAAGCGCTGCAAATCATTGATGATCCATCCTGCCTGACGAAGCGGACTGTTAAGCATCCATAAATAACCGTTAACAGTTACCATGTTTCCTATAGTCATCTCTCCGTCAATTACCATAAAACCACCCATGATCATAAGTATAATAGTCAGACACTGAGAAAGAATCTCAAACATCGGAATATATTTCATCCAGATCAATGCGGCATTTAACTGTGCATCACGATATCCATCATTCTCGCGGTCGAACTTTTCAAGCTCATAATCTTCCTTTGCAAATGCCTTTACAACACGGTTTCCTGCGATTGTCTCCTGTGCAAATGCATTCAAACTAGAGAAACAGTCACGCACCCTGTCAAAGGCCGGCTTAATATGACGTCTCTGGCTCAATGTCACTGCCAATGTAAACGGAAGTACAATCAGCATACAAAGTGCCATTTTAACATTAACAGAAAAGATCATCACAAGTGCCATCAAAAATACAAGGATATTCTCAAAGCTAAAATAAATAACATGAGAAACCATGTGACGCACTGCATCCATATCTCCTGTCTGTCTGGACATAAGATCTCCTGTGCGGTTTTTGTTGAAGAAGTTAAAATCTTCCTTCATCAGCTTACGATATGCTTCTTCCCTCATATCGTAGACAAGTCCCTGACTGGACGACTCAAAACACATTAAAAATGTAAAGCGCAGCAGCGATCGAACAAGCGTCACTCCAATCATAATAAGCAGCAAAATACCAAGCTTTTCATAATGCTGTCCCTCAATAACTTCATCCACAATCATACCAGAAATCTGTGGGTTGATCAAAACAAGCAGTGATGTGATAAACACTAAGATCAAGCCCACGATCATTCTTACGCGGTATTTTTTTAAAAAAGATAAAAACCAGCGTATGTATCCCATATTTCTCTCCTCCTTTTTGTAGTTTTTACAGTTCACGCGTCATGCTAGATCTGGACAAATTTCATGCTTGCATAGAAATTTGACAGATCAGCAGGACGAAGTGGACGCCCGTTCACGGATAAGCCAATATTACGGCAAAGCCCTAAGGTGAATGGATTTCACGAGCCGGACACTTGGAGCAGGTCTTTCAAAGTAATGTATGATAAGAAAGAACATAAAAGGAACCTGCGGAGTTTGGTCCGGCGACGAAACCATTACACCGAAGGGCTTCGTAACCTGACACGTGAACTGTAAGAAAATGGTAAGAACAAAAACTGCGGCATAGTGCTTGCGAAGAAGCATTAAGTGTGGTAAAATTGTTGTGATTCAATTTATGATAAGATTTCAAAGGGGTACAAGCATGAATACACATACAGTTGAAGAATTGTACCGCCTGGCACAGCAGGGAAATACTGAGGCGCTCACGAGGCTTGGTATCTGCTACAAAAATGGAACCGGTACGGCTGTGGATCACAGTGCAGCAGCACAGTGTTTTTACTCAGCAGCGAATGCAGGAAATGCAGAAGCACAGTATCAGCTTGGTATCTGCTATGAGGAAGGCATTGGACTAGAGCAGGATCTGTCTGCTGCCGGATATTGGTTTCAGGAAGCGGCAAGGCGGTTTTACGAAGCTGCCCAGGTTGGAAATCCGCAGGCTCAATATGGACTGGCAAATTGCTATGCAGAGGGCCGAGGAGTGGAAAAGGATGAAGCTGCTGCTGTTTACTGGTATCAGGCATCAGCACAGCAGGACTATGCGGATGCACAGTATAATTTAGGCTATTGCTTTTTATTTGGCATCGGTGTGGAGGCAAATGAAATCGTAGCACTCAAATGGTACAGCAGTGCCGCATCTCACGGTGATCCGCAGATGCAGCATAATCTGGGACTAATTTATAAAAATGGCTATGGCGGAGTAAGCAAAAACTACGGAAAAGCTGCAGAATGGTTTTTTAAAGCTGCCAGACAGGGCTATTCCGAGTCGAAAGTTGAGCTTGCACAGATTTACTTTCGGAATCCGCTGGCGGGAAAAGATATTTCCATTGCTGAGCGTCTGATGACAGAAGCGGCAGAGGAAGGAAATACGCGTGCCCAGGAATATTTGGTGCATTATTATTTTGATCAGGATGCAGCAAAGTATGATTTGAAAAAAGCATGCAGATGGGCATCTGAGTGTGCAGACAGCAGTGATCCAACAGTTGCTGTCGTTCTTGGTATTAGCTTTGCTAATGGCGAGGTGGCCGAGATCGATGAGAAGCAGGCATTTGAGTGGCTGTCAAAAGCAAAGGATCAGGAGAAAAAGTTAAATGGAGAGGCATGTTATTACCTTGGAAAGTTTTATGAGGAAGGTAATGTGACAGAAAAGTCACTTGATGATGCCGAATATTTTTATAAGCTGGCTGTAAGAAAGCACTTTGCAAACGGATCTGAATCGCTCGAAAGAGTCAGAAGAGAAAAAGAAGAAATCCGTAAGGCAGAGGAAGCAAAAGCCCTTCAAGAGCAAAAAGAGGCAGAGGAGCTTAAAAAGCAGGAAGAAGTAAAGCAGCTTTTGAACTTAAAGCCAGAGCAGGCAGAGGGCGATGTAAAATCAGAGGAAGAAGCTAAAGAACCAGAAGGAGCAAAGCCTGAGGAAGCTGCTTTAGAACAAGAAGAAGCAAAATCCGAGGAAGCTGTTTCAGAAACCGAAGAAGTTTCAGAACCAGAAGAGGCAGAATCCGAGGAAGAAGCTTCAGAACCAGAAGAGGCAGAATCCGAGGAAGAAGCTTCAGAACCAGAAGAAGTAGAATCCGAGGAAGGAGCTTCAGAACCAGAAGAAGCAAAATCTGAGAAGGAATCTTTAGAAGCTACAAATACAACTGAGACTGCAGAAAACGAAGTGGTATCATCTGAGGAAGTTGAAGAAGAAATTACTTCACAAGAAGTGGAAGTAACGCAGGCACAGCAGGAATCATCTCCACAGATGCAGGCGGATATTGCTTTTGCCCGTTTATTACAGCAGGCAAAAGAAACTCAAAGTCGTATTCAGAAACTTCCAAAGCAGGAAACTGTAAAGGAAGAAGATCAAAAGACACAGGAAAGTGAATCTTTGCCAAAGGAAGAGACAAAAGAGACTGAAACTGTTTCTCCAGAGCCAGTTGAAGAAGATTTTGTTTCTGAGATTGAGGAAGCAGAAAGCTCCATTCAAAAAGAAATTGCTGCGGCACAAAAGTTTGAAAAGGAACTTGATGTGCTGCAAAAGAAGATGGCACAGAATGTGCAGGATCTTCAGGAAGAAAAGAATGAAGCAGAAAAAACAAAAGTTTTTGACAAAGCGGATCTTGATCAAATTCAGCAGGTAGAAGCAAATCCTTCTAGCGAAGATACTGAATCGGCAGAGGAATCAGAGCAGGAAGAAGCTGATATTGAAACTGATGTCGAAACTGATGCTGAAATTAATAATGATATTGAAACTGATATTGCATATGATACAGAGGAATCTGAGAATGTAGACAGTGAGGAAGCTGAAACATTTTTTGAAGAAGAGGAAGAAGACGAAGATGATGAGGAGTGGGAAACCTCCGCGGATAATTTTGTTGCTTCTCTTTTAAAGACGGGTGCAAAGCTTACTAATACATCAGAACCAGTGATTCGCGAAGAGGAAGAGACAACTTCTGAGACAGTTGAATCGGAATCAGAAAATCAAAACATTGAAGATGAATCTGTAGAAACTGATTCTTCAAAAGCATTTTCAGAAGAAACAGAGTCTTCTGAAAATGAGTCTGCAGAAGCAGAGCCTTCAAAAGATGACTCTGCAGAAATAGATGAAGAAGAATCACTTGAAGAAAGTGAAGATGAGTCTTTAACAGATGAAGTCGCAGACTACATAGAAAATTCTGATAATTCTGATGATTCTTATGACGAAGATTCTGATGATGCAGTTGATTCTTATGACGATAATTCAGACGATGCAGCTGATTTAGAAGAAGATTCTAAAGAGGAAGCTGCTAGCGATCTTGTAGAAGAATCATTGAGTGATGAGTATTCACAAGATGAATACTCAGAAGAAGATTACGCGGAAGATGATTATCAAAAAGAGGATGACAGCTTTGAAGATGAAAATGATTCTAAAACAGAGAATCAAAACGAATCCTCAGTAAAGAGCATGCCAAGGGCAACTCTTGTGGATGACTCTGTCTATGAATATGAAAAGGCCATTATCGATGATTTGAAGCAGGAAGATGTCAGTAGATATGTCGATGTGGATGAGGAAACATATGAAGAAGTAAAGAAGAAAAAGCACCATGTCGTACCGATTGTGATTCTTGTTCTTGTTTCTTCGATTGCGCTTGCCGCAGCGATCCTTGCAGCGACAGGTCATCTTGGAGAGTTTGTAAATGCACTAAACGAGCAGTTTTCAGCTGGAAATCAGCCAGACGCAGACGAGTCTGCAAAGCTTCCAGAAAAATCTTCTGACAAAGCATTAGAAGAGAATACTGAAAAAGAGCATTCATCAGAGGTTAAGTCATCTGAAACACAAACGTCCTATGAGACAGCTCCATCATCAAGTGCAGATGATAATTTAGAAAATAATAACGAAAACAATCAAACTTCCCAGAATACAGCAGCTGATACAGCTGCTGTATCTGATAGTGCGGAAATTACTTCAAATGCAGGCAGTACAGAGCCATCTTCCTTAAAAGAAGAGAGCAGCACAACAGAAAAATCTGTGGATGAAGCAGAAACTGAATCAGAATCAGAGATAGAGTCTCAAACAGAATCTGAATCTGAGGCAGAAACAGAGAAAGAATCTCAAACAGAATCTGAAGTAGAATCTGAGATAGAAACTGAAATTGAGACAGAGTCTGAATCTGAGACAGAAACTGAGATGGAGACAGAAGCAGAATCCGAGTCTGAGGAGGATAATACAAATCCATATCATGAAGCGGCAAAAGCAAAGTATCCAGCTTTTTCAAATGAAAGCTATACTCCAATTCCAGAGGTTTCTTCGGGATGTATTTACGCAAAATATACCAATTTCGATGAGGCTTTTCAGACACTCTATACTAATCAGAGTGATTTGTCAGGAGCAGCACAGGTTGCACTGAATACACCGGGATTTAATATTATTGGTTATCGTGTTTATATGCTTGCTTATCAGGATGGTATTCTGAATGCGTATAGTACACAGCTTGATGGCACAGATCTGCAGCTGAGTGCAGCAAACGTTGGCACAGAAGCATATATCATGAATGGAAGCATTTTCTCAGAAAATCGTGAATATTCAATGACAGGAGATCCTGTAGGAACAGCATATCCGTATATCAAACGTTTCCTTACATTTGGTGAGGATAAGGTTTACTATTTGGATACAGATGGAGACATAACAAGAAGCGATTATCAGCATACAGCTATTCAGCGTCTTGAACTAGGCATTGATGATGGCAATGATGTGGCTTGGGCACAGGTTATGGGACCGTATCTTGTTTATTATGATACAAAGACAGAGCTTATGTACAGCTGCAACTTAGATGTAGGCACGATTGTTTTGCTTGACTTTGATGGAGTCTCAGACCCATCTGGTCTTTGTGGAAATGGAAATTGGGTCTATGGTCTGTATGATGGAAAGCTTGCAAAGGTTCGTCCAAATGGAAGTGAACTTCAAACTATTTATGAGCCGGATGATTCACTAGAGCTTGTCTCAGTGGAGCATGCCATGGAAAATTATATTATTTTGACTGCAAAGAACACTGCAAATATAAAAACGAGTGCAGAAAATAATTCAGCAGATTCTAATGCAGGAATCAAAACGTATTGTTATAACCTGCAAACTGGAGAGCTGACTCAGCTTTCAGCCGAATAAAAAGTTTGAGGACAAGGGTTTTAATGCCCTTGCCCTTTTACTATATAAGCAGCAAAAAAGGAGGAATATTTGAGGATTTACGACGTATTAGAATATGGTGCAAAGGCAGATGGAGTAACAACATAAGCGAATACGCAATACAGAAAGCGGGGGCTTACACGGCTCCCGCTTTTTACTTCATAAAGGAGGAAACAAGACGATAGCAGTAATCAGCGACGTGCATTTTCCA
>OGOX01001987.1_pt1 | contig 12258 bp, 9 predicted proteins | sample 1552761 | NCBI WGS metagenome assembly OGOX01 (sample SAMEA2580212, study PRJEB22360) | human gut metagenome | biome: human gut; feature: human-associated habitat; material: faeces | place: Denmark | collected 2008/2010
TATAGGCCAGGTTGTTTTCCAATGTAATAGCTTCAAACGGACATACCTTCACACACTTGCCGCAACCGATACAAGCTGCTGCACATGCCTTACGGGCTACAGCACCTTTATCCTTATTGACACACTGTACGTACACTCTACGGTTGTTCTTGCCTTTCGGGCGAATTTCAATGATGTTACGCGGACAAGCCTTGCTACAAGCGCCGCAAGCCGTACATTTTGATTCGTCTACTTCAGGAAGTCCTGTTTCCGGATTCATGTGAATGGCATCAAACTGACAAGCCGATACGCAGTCACCACATCCCAGACAGCCAAAGGTACAACCGGTTTCACCACCGAAAGTAGAATTGGCTACCACACAAGAACGCACCCCGTCGTACTGAGTCAGCTTCGGACGGTTGGCACATGTTCCGTTACATCTCACTACCGCAACCTTCGGTTCTGAAGCAGCTGCTTCCAGTCCCAAAATACTTGCGACCTTCTCCATTGTAGGCTGACCGCCTACCGGACACATTTTTCCCTCCAGAGAACCAGCTTTTACACAAGCAGCTGCAAAACCGGAACATCCCGGGAAACCACATCCACCGCAATTGGCCTGAGGAAGCACTTCTGCCACCTGAGCAATTCGGGGATCTTCATACACAGCAAATTTCTTAGAAGCCACGTACAAGATAACAGCTGAAATCAAGCCAATGGCACCCAGTGAAATCACTGCAACCAAAATTAAACTCATAATATAAAGTTAGTTTATTAATAATTGATTCCAAAACAAACACAAAAGTACGTCTGAATTTCTCCCGGCAAAAGAAAAGTATCAGATAATAAGGTATAAGCATACACAAAGATGCGATGGAAGAAACGACCTCATCCCCTCCCGTAAAATACATAGCGACAAAAAGAGAAACGAGCAACACCACAAAAGGGAAAACAAAAGCCCACATTACAGCTCTCATTCCCAGGGATGTCGCTCCGCTTATCATGACCTGGCTCCCTACCTGACAGGCGAGACCAGACTTATTGTATACATCTATCAGTTTCTCCTTCGATTCAGCCGCACTGCAATGCCCTTTTATGCTGCAGGCAGAACAAGCTGACGTCTGTACAATCCTCACCTTCAAGTAAGAACCGTTAATGCTTTCCACAATACCTAGATGTTTTATTTTATCAGTCATTTTTGCAAACCACACTTTACAAATGTGTGGCAAATGTACGATAAATATTGTATTGTTGGTAACGTTAACGAGGAAAATCTGCTTAAAAAAATTAAATTCGTCAGGACAAGTTCAGAAATCCGACAAATTACAGCTCTCCTACTTAATTTACGATGGTGTATCCTGCCTCCAGCAGTGCATTTCGAATAAGTGAAATGTGCTCCGCATTACGTGTTTCCATCACCAGTCTCAGGAAACAGGCTGTCACATTACTATTATTATTGTTACGTTCGTGAAGTACTGAAATGATATTTCCTCCCAGACGAGCCACAATAGTAGCTACTCCCATCAGTTCTCCGGGTTTATCATGTAAATCAAGCGTTACAGTATAAGAGCGGCCAGACATATCCAATCCACGTCCAATCACACGGCTCAGGATAGTTACATCAATATTTCCTCCGGATACCACGCAAATTGTTTTCTTCCCTGCCACCGGAACCTTATTGAACATAGCAGCTGCCACAGCAACTGCCCCCGCCCCTTCAGCAATAAGTTTCTGCTGCTCCATCAATGCTAAAATAGCGGCACAGATTTCATCTTCTGTCACAGTCACAATACCATCCACATACTTGCTACACAAATCAAAAGTATGTTCTCCTGGTTCCTTTACTGCAATACCATCTGCGATTGTTGACACTGAAGAAAGGCATTCGCGACGTTCATGTTCAATAGAGCGCAACATACTCGGAGCACCTTGAGCCTGTACACCATATACCTTTACATCAGGTTTTAAAGATTTCAGCGCGTAAGCTACACCAGATATAAGTCCTCCTCCCCCAATGGGCACAATCACTACTTCCACATCCGGAAGTTGATTCAACAATTCCAGTCCGATTGTTCCCTGTCCGGCAATGACATGTTCATCATCAAAAGGATGAATGAAAGTATATCCTCTTTCCTCCTTAAGCTGCAAAGCCTTCTGGTAAGCATCATCATAAACACCTGGAACCAGACATACCTCAGCTCCGTAACGCTTGGTTGCCTCTACTTTCGAAATAGGAGCACCTTCCGGAAGACAAATCAACGATTTTATGCCATGCTTCGTAGCACCAAGTGCAACACCCTGCGCATGATTTCCCGCTGAACAAGCAATCACTCCACGAGCCTTTTCTTCCTCTGTCAAGCAAGAAATCTTGTAACATGCACCACGCAACTTAAACGAACCTGTATATTGCAGGTTTTCCGGTTTCAAATATACCTGACTCTCATTATTTATTTGGGGAGCATATATCAAATCCGTTCTTCTTATCACATTTTTCAGAGCAAACGATGCCCGATAAATACAATCCAATGTTAACATAAAGATAGCTTTTAATTATTTTTTCCGCGCAAAAGTACAAAAAAAGTCGAAATTCAGAAGAAACAAATAAGAAAAGGCACCCAAATACAAATCTTGCATGGATGCCTTTTTCTTATAAATCTTCATCTAGAAAAGTAAAATCAATTCCTCTTTCTTTTAACAAATCGCGAATTTTAGCTATGATTTTTTTTATAAAGCTTGAAACAAGTCGATTTACTTATACCTCTCTTTTCGCCCGCTTCTCTAAAACTTAAACCTTTAAAGAATAGGTCTATAATCAATTCTCTCTCAAACAAAGAAAGCTCGAAAAGTATTATTTCCCGTATTATCAGATAAACACGCTCAAACTTCAACAAAAGCTTAATTTTTAATGAAGGATATCCTGCCGTATGAGCCACCACAGCCTCATTATCAAGTGCAACCATAGTGGGAGCATTTTTCTTTCTGCGATAATAATCATTTACCATATTAATTGTTATCGTCATTGCCCATTGAAAAAAACGTCCTCTTTCATGGTACGACTTATCCAATCCTTCTACCACTTTCAACAATACTTCCTGACGTAAATTGTAGACATCTTCCTGATTACGAACGTGTATTTTAATATACGTTTCCACCATCAATGAACATCTGTAAAAAAGAATTTGTTCTTCCTTATCAGTTTTATCATAAAGATGACGAAACCTCACTTTGTTACTGGGGTAAAGTTTTTCCATATTTAAAATGTTTTTAAGTCCTACCTAACCAAAATTACATTAAAAGAAAAGCAGGATGGTTAATAAAAAATTTTATCACTAAATAAAACCACCATATACCAAAAGAGTCCACCTACTTTTAAAATATCTAGCAAAGCCTTATTCATGTGACAAATATATATATTCTACATAGAATAAACAACAAATTCGCAATTTATTTTTACAATACATTACAATTTGATAAAAATAAAAGAGGCATCAAAAAGAGATTTTTTGTCTTTTTGACGCCTCTTACAGAGATTCAAAAGCTTAATCAAGCTTAAGAACCGCTAAAAATGCCTTTTGAGGAACTTCTACCGTACCAATTTGCTTCATACGTTTTTTTCCTTTTTTCTGCTTTTCCAAGAGCTTACGCTTACGGCTTACGTCACCTCCATAACATTTGGCCGTCACATCCTTACGGACTGCCTTAATGGTTTCACGCGCAATAATCTTTGCACCGATAGCCGCCTGAATCGCAATTTCAAACTGCTGACGAGGTATCAATTCCTTCAGTTTCTCACACATTCGGCGTCCTAAATCATACGCATTATCAAAGTGAGTCAACGTAGATAAGGCATCAACCGATTCTCCGTTCAACAGAATATCCAGCTTCACCAATTTAGATGGACGGAAACCTGACTGATGATAGTCAAAAGAAGCATATCCCTTGGAAATACTCTTCAACTTATCATAGAAATCTATCACAATTTCACCCAAAGGCATCTTGTAATGCAATTCTACACGATTACCTGAAATATAATCCTGCTTCACCAGTTCTCCGCGCTTACCCAGACACAACGTCATAATCGGACCGATATAGTCTGTTGCCGTAATAATGGAAGCATCAATATAAGGTTCTTCAATATGATCAATCAGTGTAGGATCGGGCATTCCTCCCGGGTTATGCACTTCCTGCACTCCTCCCTGCTTATCGTAAATCATATACGATACGTTAGGAACAGTGGTAATCACATTCATATCAAACTCACGATCCAGTCGTTCCTGCACAATTTCCATATGAAGCAATCCCAAGAATCCGCAACGGAATCCGAAGCCCAGCGCCAAAGAAGATTCCGGCTGAAAAGTCAGAGACGCATCGTTCAGCTGAAGTTTTTCCAAAGAAGCACGCAAATTTTCGTAATCTTCCGCTTCAATCGGGTAAACTCCGGCAAAGACCATCGGTTTTACTTCCTCAAATCCATCAATTGCCTTATCACACGGGCGACTGATATGTGTAATGGTATCTCCTACCTTCACCTCTTTAGAAGTCTTGATACCGGAAATAATGTATCCTACATCTCCCGTACGCAACTCTTTCCGAGGAACCATATCCATTTTCAATACACCTACTTCGTCAGCATCGTATTCTTTTCCTGTATTGAAGAATTTCACCTTGTCACCTGTACGAATCACTCCGTTTACTACCTTAAAATATGCAATGATACCACGGAATGAATTGAATACAGAATCGAAAATTAAAGCCTGCAGCGGTGCATTCTCATCACCAACTGGAGCTGGGATACGTTCTACTACCGCCTGAAGAATATCCTCTACTCCCATACCGGTCTTTCCCGATGCACGAATAATATCTTCACGCTTGCAGCCTAACAAATCAATAATTTCATCCTCCACCTCTTCCGGCATCGCACTAGCCATATCACACTTGTTCATCACCGGAATAATCTCCAGGTCATGTTCCAACGCCATATACAAGTTCGAAATAGTCTGCGCCTGCACACCTTGAGAAGCGTCGACGACCAACAATGCTCCTTCACAAGCTGCAATGGAACGAGACACTTCGTATGAAAAGTCCACGTGTCCCGGAGTGTCAATCAGGTTCAGAATGTATTTTTCACCTTTATAAGTATACTCCATCTGAATGGCATGGCTCTTGATTGTGATTCCACGTTCACGTTCCAGGTCCATATCGTCCAACATCTGTCCCTCTGTAACCTTAATTGTCTGCGTATATTCCAGCAAACGGTCAGCCAGTGTAGACTTACCGTGGTCAATGTGTGCAATGATGCAAAAATTTCGGATATTCTTCATATATAATATTACAACTTATCAAAATTATTGGGCAAAGATACGCAAAAAATGAGATTTTTATGTATGTTTGCCATTGAAACTAATCATAAAACATAAATAACACGTATGAAAAAAACATGGATTATTGTTATCGCAGTAGTAGCTGTTCTTGTGATTTACTGCGTCAGTTCGTATAATTCTTTAGTCACTCAGGAAGAAACCGTAGGCACTGCATGGAGCAACGTAGAAAACCAATATCAGAGACGCTCAGACCTGATTCCTAACCTGGTCAATACCGTTAAGGGATATGCTGCACACGAAAAAGAAACATTTGATGCAGTGGTATCAGCCAGAGCAAAAGCTACTCAGATGAGCATTGATATAGAGGACCTGACTCCTGAAAAAATTGAAGCCTACCAGAAAGCACAAGGAGCTGTGGGCAGTGCATTGAGCCGACTGTTGGCTGTGACGGAAAACTACCCTGAGTTGAAAGCCAATGAAAACTTTAAGGAACTGCAGGCACAGTTGGAAGGAACCGAAAACCGCATCAGCGTAGAACGTCGTAAATTCAACGAAACTGCACGCGAATACAATACCAGCATCCGCCGTTTCCCGAAAAATATCGTCGCAAGCATGTTCGGTTTTGAAAAGCGTCCTTATTTCGAAGCTGAAGAAGGCAGTGAAAAGGCACCTGAAGTGAAGTTCTAACCTACCCTCTTCACAATGAAACGAATATCTTTATTCGGAATACTTTTTTTACTGGCAACTATCTTCAGCACTTTACGAGCTGAAGGATACAAGGTAGAAGAGATTCCCATGGTACACCTGCAAGACCGGACACGCTATGTCAGTAATCCTGACGGGATTCTTAGTGAAGCGGCTGTAGCTGTAATGGATACCACCCTATTTTTTTTGGAACAGAAAACCGGCATCCAGACCGTGGTCGTAGCCGTACGGCAAATAGAAGGCGGTGATTGTTTCGACTTTGCCTACCAACTGGGAGAGAAAAACGGAGTAGGCCAGAAAGGTAAAGACAACGGACTGGTCATTCTGCTGGTCACAGAAGAAAGATGTATCCAGTTTGCTACCGGATATGGACTGGAAGGTATTCTTCCCGATGCCATCTGCAAACGCATCCAAACCCGTTACATGAATCCCTATTTAAGTAAAGGTGACTGGGATTCCGGTATGGTAGCCGGTATTCAGGCCGTACGACAAGTACTGGATAAAAGTTCCGGGGCTCCCACTCCTCCCGAAGGTGAATCGGACGGACTGCTTCTTTTTATCATCCTGGGATGCTGTTTTATCCTTGTACCTGCCTTATTATGGTATTCTGCACGCCAACGGAACAAATGTCCGAATTGTCACAAGCATACCCTGCAACAGGTTTCGGTTCGTACCATTTCACGCGTAGGCAGTGTACGTACCGAAGAAATCACCTATCTGTGCAGCAACTGCGGACACGTACGTCACACTCACCGAAAAGTCGATGACGACGAATTCCATCACCGGGGAGGAAACGGAGGTCCCTTCTTAGGCGGCCCGTTCTTTGGAGGTGGTTTCGGAAAAGGTGGAGGCGGCTTTAGCGGCGGCAGTTTTGGAGGAGGAAGCTTCGGAGGTGGTGGCGCCGGAAGCAGATTCTAATCACAATCAATTACTATACAACGATGTACAACAACACTTTTGGAAATATCTTCCGTCTCACCAGTTTCGGTGAATCACACGGAAAAGCTATAGGCGGAGTTATCGACGGATTTCCGGCAGGTATCGCCATCGACATGGATTTTATTCAACAGGAACTGGACCGACGCCGTCCCGGACAATCGGCCATCACCACAGCCCGAAAAGAGGCCGACCAGGTAGAATTTCTTTCCGGAATATATGAAGGGATATCTACCGGATGTTCCATCGGATTTGTGGTATGGAATACCAACCAGCACTCCAACGATTATGACAACATGAAAGACGTATTCCGTCCTTCTCATGCCGACTTTACCTATACACAAAAATACGGTATACGCGACCACCGGGGAGGCGGACGTTCTTCAGCCCGTGAAACCATCGCCCGTGTAGTGGCCGGTGCCCTCGCCAAACTGGCATTGCGGCAACTTGGCGTTCGCATCACGGCCTTCACTTCGCAGGTAGGAGAATTCAAGTTGGATAAAGACTATACCGCATACGACTTGAGTACCATTGAAGACAATCCGGTACGATGTCCGGATCAGGAACTTGCCAAGCAGATGGCTGACTATATTTACCAGACAAAAGGAGAAGGCGATACCATCGGTGGTGTCATCAGCTGTGTCATACAAGGATGCCCTATCGGATTGGGCCAGCCGGTTTTCGGTAAACTTCATGCTGCCTTGGGCAATGCCATGCTTAGCATCAACGCTGTTAAAGGTTTTGAATACGGACAAGGTTTCAGTCACATGGAGATGAAAGGCAGCCTGCAAAACGATATATTCTATCGTGACGAAGACAAAATAGCCTTCCGCACCAACCGCTCAGGAGGTATTCAGGGAGGTATCAGCAACGGCCAGGATATTTATTTCCGCGTAGCCTTCAAGCCGGTAGCTACGGTATTGATGGAACAACCAACAGTCGACATCCACGGCAACGAAACCATTCTGAAAGCCCGCGGACGTCACGACCCTTGCGTATTACCCCGTGCAGTCCCCATTGTGGAAGCCATGACAATACTCGATTATTATCTGCTCAATAAAACTACGCACTTATAAATAAAAATACCATGGAAATCAAACAATACATCCAAGAAAATGAAGAACGGTTCCTGAACGAACTGTTCAGCCTTATCCGCATACCCAGCATCAGTGCGCTTCCTGCACATAAGGATGACATGCTGGCCTGTGCGGAACGCTGGCGTCAGCTACTGCTCGAAGCAGGAGCCGATGAAGCAATGGTCATGCCCTCAGAAGGACATCCGTTAGTCTATGCCGAAAAGCGCGTCAGCCCCGACGCTCCTACCGTACTGGTCTATGCGCATTATGACGTCATGCCGGCCGAGCCGTTGGAATTATGGAAAAGCCAGCCTTTTGAACCGGAAGTTCGTGACGGTCATATCTGGGCACGCGGTGCCGACGATGATAAAGGACAGTCCATGATTCAAGTCAAGGCATTTGAATACCTCGTACGTGAAGGACTGCTCCGTCACAATGTAAAATTCATTTTTGAAGGAGAAGAAGAAATTGGCTCACCCAGCCTGAATGCTTTTCTGAAAGCACACAAGGAACTGTTGAAAGCCGATGTGATCTTAGTATCCGACACCAGCATGTTAGGAGCCGACCTGCCGTCCCTCACTACCGGACTAAGAGGACTGGCTTACTGGGAAGTTGAAGTAACTGGCCCGAACCGTGACCTTCATTCCGGGCATTTCGGTGGTGCAGTGGCCAACCCTATCAACGTACTTTGCGATTTACTTTCGAAAGTCATCGATGCGGACGGACGTATTACCATTCCTCATTTCTACGATGACGTAGAAGAAGTACCGGCTGCCGAGCGAGAAATGATTGCCCAGATTCCGTTCAACGAGAAAAAATACATGGAAGCCATCGGAGTGAAAGCCCTGAAAGGCGAAAAAGGCTATTCCACACTGGAGCGCAACAGTTGCCGCCCGTCATTTGATGTCTGCGGTATCTGGGGAGGATATACCGGCGAAGGTTCCAAGACTGTATTGCCTTCTAAAGCCTATGCCAAGGTTTCCAGCCGTCTGGTCCCTCACCAGCAGCATGAAAAAATATCCCAGCTGTTTGTAGACTACCTCACTCAGCAGGCACCCGACTATGTACAAGTGAAAGTCACTCCTCTGCATGGAGGTGAAGGCTATGTATGCCCGATTGACCATCCGGCTTATCAAGCTGCAGAAAAAGGATTTGAAAAAGCCTTCGGCAAAAAACCACTGGCCGTACGTCGTGGAGGAAGTATTCCTATCATCAGCGATTTTGAACAAATTCTGGGCATCAAAACCATTCTGATGGGATTCGGACTGGAAAGCGATGCCATCCACTCCCCGAATGAGAATTTCTCACTCGACATTTTCAGAAAAGGAATAGAAGCCGTAGTGGAATTCCACCAGCAATATAAATAACACTGCACAAAGCACATTCCTAAAGGGCACTGCACAAGGAGAAACAGATACACTCACTCCTTGTACAGTGCTTTCATTCTTAATGCTTTCGATGCTTATCTCTTTTCGGTACGCAGCAAATAAAGCCACGTGTTATCTTCCCACGCACCGTCTTCCTGAATAATCTGGAAAAATAGTTCCATTTCTTCTACCTCTTCCTCCGGAAGCCCTTCTGCTCCCTTAGATCTGATATAGCGCGAGACAGCTCTTTGACGATACGGACTGGCAATATTCAGATACAATGAGCCGGAGTTATCCCCCCTTGCAAAATACATAGGCAGGAAGTCTCTTCCGTCATTAAAGAAATCGGTGAAAAAAATTGAACATGGCAGCGGCTCCCCAATCAGTTCCGTTTCCACATAACGAGACTGTTCCTGCGTAAAAATCCAATTCATACGGTTCGGTATCATACTGGAAATATCATATTGCAGCGTAGCAATCTGCACAAAGTTCTCTTCTCCCACTTCTCTCACAAACACATCCAGCGTAGCGTCCGCATGAAATATCACCCGCATCATCTCCGTACGTTGAGCCACCCTCTGCCCCATTTTGCGCAGCACATCTTTCACCAAATCCGTTTTTTCCCATACCTGTCCGTTCCATTCCACTTCTCCCGGACCACCAACGATTAACGACAGACAGTCCTCTCCAAAATGAAAATCATAAGGCGTGTCCAGTTCGATACAAGATTCGTTCATCTGATACCGGCAGGTGATGGACAATTTTTTCTCCTCTTCCTGTGGCATGAAATACCCTTCCACCTCCAGATCATAAGGCTTTCCGGAAGACTTTCCGGAAAAAACAATTTCAGACACTCCAGGAACTACATCCACCGCCAGTTTAATGTCATCCGGAAGTAAGGATGAAATCGTCAGCTGTAGTTTGGTCGTATCCGATTCTTTCGCATCAAATTCCACTACGGGATATGCCCATGCATCTTTCACTCCCAATGCTTTCCCGTTCCATTGGAAATCAAAAGCCGAGCCAGAAAAACGAATCTCACACATTTCACTCTCCGGGTTCAGTAGCGGCAATGCCTCTTCATTTTTACAGGAAAAGAAAAGTAATAGTATCCCAACGGACAAACATTTCAAAACCGTTCTCATATTCTTTCAATTAAAAGTTAACAAAATCAGTTCTCAATGGGAACAAATGGATATACATTGTAATACCAGTCACCAGAATTATAATAATCCCATCGGAACCTAGGGACAAAAGTATGGCTTGACACAATCGTATTTTCCCTACCATTATTTTCTACTTTCATTTCAACAGTTACCACTAATATATAACGTGACATAAAAGTCAAATGAGGAACCGCTCCTTGTTCTCCTTCTGGAGTATTAGGTAAATAAATTTCAAAAGGCGCCTTATCTCCCCAATTCCATAGTTCCTCTCCATTCTTATCTTTCAAAACGACTCCAGTATAAATATAAAAAGGTGGTCTATATACCTCGTCATATAACAACTCCGAAGAAACAGGTTTTCGCTCATTATGCACACCACTGGTACCTTCATTTAATGCATCATATAAAACAGTATGACTCGTTTCATAAATTTCGCCTTTAACAGTATAACTTTTTACCGACGACAACATTTCCGGATTCAGGTTTAAACAGTCATCCAAATCCGAAGCATAAAACTCTGGTCCCATGGACTGATATATCTGAACTGCTTCATCGTTATCCTGCTTGTAATGAGTAGCATAAGGAGAGAGTCTTAAACACGGATAATCAGACAAACTCCATACACCCAAACGACCGATTTTGTCTGGAGAAAGAGACAATGTGAAAGGGGGTATCAAACCTGTGGCAAGCGTTTCTATCTCTCCAGAAAGAGTTACCTTTCCATTCGTCTGCAACATAACGGTCTGTACGGTATTTTTTTCCCTATCAAACCCACCAGTAAAAGCACCTAATAACGTACTAACTCCAGAAGAAACAAGACTACCTGCCCCTTTTACAATTAAAGACTTTATTTCTTTAAATACTTTCTCGCTTTCAATTGCTTTCTCCACCCACTTCTCTGCTTTATCCCCTGCATATTTAGCTACAGATTTCACTATTTTATCTCCCTTATTATATGTTGTTGAAGAAAGAATCAGTCCTTCTGTGGTACTTTCAAAATCACCATCTAATTCAATTGTACTAGTAGTACATGAATGTGGAATTATTTGAAGCGTTCCTCCTTTTAAATTAGGATCATACGCCAACTCTGTCTGAAAACAATTCCAGCCCACGGTATATCCTTTAGAATCATCATTTGATATATTGCCTACATAAATATCATAAATATCCTTCCTTGTAGACAGTTCCGCATAAACATCAGAAAAAGCTAAACAAGATTGAGGAATCTCAAAATGCAATTTCCACATTGCTGTATTCTGTAAATTCGCTTGTTCTGGCTCCAAATAATAAAAAACTTTTAGTACCCCCGTATACTTATTATGAAAAATCAGATAATTCACTCCTAAATCTCCATAACCATTAACTGTATGGGCAATCAACTCCCATCCATCTACAGATTTTATGTCCATTCTTATGTCATAAGGAATCGCAGTTGTAGACTGAGTTGTATTCCATGGCGTATTAACATGATTTCCTGAAGATAATGTTACCTTTTCCCATTCCTCCCAATTCAATTGTCCCGAACGACTACGTCCTGCATCGGACTTAGGATAAGCAACTAATTCCCGAACAGTAGGTAATGCCTTTACTTTTTCTTGAACTTCCAATTCATTTGAACAAGACATTACTCCTATTCCATATAGAAACACACAAAAGAACAATGATTTTTTCATAACCTTAGATTTTGATTTCGCAATAAATATACGTTTTT
>OGOX01001997.1_pt1 | contig 12204 bp, 6 predicted proteins | sample 1552761 | NCBI WGS metagenome assembly OGOX01 (sample SAMEA2580212, study PRJEB22360) | human gut metagenome | biome: human gut; feature: human-associated habitat; material: faeces | place: Denmark | collected 2008/2010
TTTTTTATAATATAAGAAACGTTAATATCATATTTATTATTATCATTATCTAAAAGACTTATTTTATCTCCAACATCAATATCTAATAGTTTTGCTGTTTTTTCACTAATTATACAACTATTATCACTAATATTATCTATTATATTATTTGTTTTTAAATCAATTAATGATATAGACTTAGAAATACTGTTAAAATCATCTGGTGTTATCATAGTTACCTCTTGCTCTTCATCATTAAATAAAACTTTAATATTTTGAGTATTAACATTAGTAAAATTTTCTACTTTATCATCATTTAGTAATTCTTTTTCAATGTCTATTTGATTAATACTTTCATTTGTCATAAGTAATTTATCATATTTTATAATGTTATTAAATTGAAAATCTGTTACATCTTTAATTGAATCTTTTAAACCAAATCCCGCTAAAATAAGGGAAGTACAACCTGCTATTCCCAAAACAGTAGTAATAACCCTAGATTTATATCTAAATATATTTCTAATAGTAATTTTATCAGAAAATTTTAGTTTTTTCCAAATAAAGTTAATACGCTCTAATAAGATTTTTTTACCACTTTTTGGAGCTTTTGGTCTCATTAGATTAGCGGGTACTTCTCTTAAATTTTTAATACAAACAATTACTGAAGTACCACATATACATAAAATACATATCCAAAGTCCTAAGGCATTATAGTCACTTTTTAATAAATAAATAAATTTAGGAATAAAAAATATTTTTTTATAAATATTCCAAATAACACTAGGAATCATATATGAACCAAAAATAGCACCAACACTACTTCCTATTGTAGTGGCTAAAAGTGAATAGATTACATATTTTAATGTAATATGAAAACTATTATATCCAAGAGATTTTAAAGTACCATTTTCAACTCTATCCTCTTCGATCATTCTCATCATTGAAATAAGACTTACAAGTACTGATATAGCAAAAAATATTATTGGGAATATATTACCAATTTTTTTAAGATTATCACTAGCATTTATAAGTTCTTTATATGAAGTATTATCAAGCCTATCATAAATATACCATTTTGGTTTAATAAAATTAGATTCATCAATACTTATACCATACATTTCACTTGTTTCAATTATATCAGAGTATAACTCATCATATCGAATATCTTGCTGTTTATCTTTAATTAAATCAATATATTTTTTTACATTATTAATAAGTTTTTTATATGAATCACTATTAGTTAAGTATTTTTTTGCTCCCTTAACTGTTATATATATATTTGAATAAGCCTCTAAATCAAGAGAACCATTATAAACATAAATATAATAATCAACTTTACCACTACCTAAATTAGAATTTGGTCTTTCTGCAGAAAAATATAAAGGACTTATTACATTTCCCACAATAGAGTATTTTTTACCATCAATAGTAATACTATCTCCAAGTTTTAAATTATTATTTTCAAGTAAAGCATTATCAACTGAAACTTCATTATTATTTTTAGGTAATCTACCCTCTTTTATATAAACATTATTCATTTGACTATTATACTCAATTAATTTAACAACATAATTATTTTCCTCAATTTCTAAGTAAGTATCTTTTTCTTGAATATTAATAGCCAATTCAACATTTTTAATTTTTGAAAGTTTTAATAAATCATCTTCAGTAAGTCCTACATTTGAAATAACACTTATATCATAAACATTATTTTCATCATAAAAATTATCAAGTGTTTTTAACATATCAGGACTTGAGGATTGTATTCCTGCATAAAAGCCTACGCCTAAAAAAGCCATACAAATTAATGATAAAAATCTTTTATAATTATCTTTAATTTTCATAAAAATGTGTTTAAGTAATTTAGTTTTCATATTACCACTCAATATCCTCGATATTCTTAGGTTTATCATTTATAATTACATCACTTACTGTTCCATTTTTAAATTTAATAACTTTATCTGCCATAGGACTAATTGCACTATTATGAGTAATTATAATAACTGTCATTTGTTCATTTCTACATGTGTCTTGTAAAAGTTTTAAAATTTGTTTACCAGTTTTATAATCAAGTGCTCCAGTTGGTTCATCACAAAGAAGTAATTTTGGATTTTTACATATTGCCCTTGCTATAGCTACCCTTTGTTGTTCTCCACCAGAAAGTTGAGCAGGAAAATTATTTTTTCTATTTTTTAAACCTACTTTATCTAAAATATCACTAGGATCTAAAGAGTTTTTACATAATTGAGTTGCTAGTTCAACATTTTCAATTACAGTCATGTTCTGTATTAGATTATAAAATTGAAATACAAAACCAATATCATTTCTTCGATATTTTATTAATTGTTTTTCGTTTAAATCATTAATTATTTTTCCATCCACGATAACATTACCACTTGTTAGCCTATCCATTCCACCTAAAATATTTAAACAAGTAGTTTTACCAGCACCTGATGGACCTAATATACAAATAAGTTCTCCTTTTTCAATTTCAAAAGAAGTATTATTTAGAGCTTTAATTTCAACTTCGCCCATTTTATATACTTTATTTACTTTTTTAAATTCAATATACGCCATACTCAATCATTCCTTTTTAACTATACTTATATTTTACCAAATAATTGGCAAAAAAACACTATTTTATTTATTTATTCAAAATAAAATGCCATATTTCTATGACATTTTTATTTAATTAGTTTTCTCTTTTTTTAAGAAGTACTGATGCACCTAAAGCATTAACTAATAATATAAGTGCATAAATACTATTATTTGCTGATGTATGAGGTGGTTCAATTGGTTCAATTGGTTCAATAACACCTTGTCCATCAATTTTATAATATACATTAATAATATTTTTGCTTTCATCTTCACTTATTACAAGTGGTAGATTTTCAACAGTTTCTAGAGTGTAATCCTCTTTTACTTTATCAGTATAAGAAGTTATTTTATCACCAAATAATGCAGTACCTTTTTCAGTTAGAGATTCATCTAAAACTCTATTGAAATAATATCTTACTTCATAAGTAAATGTATCTTTTTCATAATATACATCAATAACGCCTTTATTTTTAATAACCTCAGGTATTAATTCAGGATTTGTTTTAACAAATTTATATCCAACATATTTATCCTTTATATTAATTTCCTCAGATTTTACTGTTAAAGTATCAGACTCTAAAACTTGTTTAGTTTCATAAATAGTTTCAGTATCCTCTTTTACTAAATTACCATCTTTATAGTAATTTACAGTATAAGTAAGTGTCTTTGTTTGACCATCATCAAGAATATAATATACTTTAATTATACCACCATTATTAATTTCACTTGGTATAGTTTCTGGATTTGTTTTTTCTAATTTATATCCAACATATTTATTCTCTATATTAATTTTATCTTGATTTACTTGTAAAGTATTTGGTTCAAGTACATGAACAGTTGCTACTTCAACTTGAGTATCATTTGCTACCTTTTTACCATTTTTATAGTATTCAACAGTATAAGATAACTCTTTTGTTTGACTTTCATCAAATACATAATAAACCTTAATTACACCTTTATCATTAATAGAATTTGGTATAGTTTCTGGATTTGTTTTTTCAAATTTATAACCAACATATTTATTAGTTACATTGATTTCACTCTTTTTAACAGTTAAAGTATCACTTTCTAATACTTGTTTTGTTTCCGTAACAACTTGTGTATCATTATCTACTTTTTTACCATCTTTATAGTATTCTACTGTATAAGATAACTCTTTAGTTTGAGTATTATCAGTTACATAATATACTTTAATTACATTTTCCTCAGATGAAGAAATAACAATTTTTCTTGTAGAAGGATCAGTATTTACAAATGAATAACCCTCTTTAGCGTTATTTTTAATACTTTCATCACTTACAGTGATTTCTTTACCTTTAACATCTTTACCAGTTTCAGTTAAAGTATTATCAATTTGTCCATCATAGTAGTATTCAATTTTGTAGTCATATCTTTTTGCAATCCAATATACCTCAGGGTTTTTTGTACTTTTTATAGTCTTTGTAGTACCATTTGGGTCAGTATATGTTAATTCAAAATCAGCATTTGTTGGATACCAACCATCTTCAGTAATATCTTCTTCATTAATTTTTATATTAAATGAGAATGTTTTTCCAGCTTCTGTAATGTCAAATTTTTCGCTAGTATATTTATTTCCTTGAGCATCAGTCATTATAAATTTTGCACCAATATTATCAGTTAAAGTTGCATCAGAACCAGCATTAGCTTTACCCATTATAGTAGCAATATCAGTAAATTTAGTTACAATAGTTGTTGGATCTGATAAATATACATGATCCGCACCTGAAGCCACTTCACTTAATATTGTACCATTGTAATCATATCCAATTGCAAATACTTCAGCACTTTTTTGAACTGTTTTAGCCATTTCTTTTGTTTTTGATTCAGTAGTAGCATCCATATATGAACCTGGACCATCTGTATAACCATTATCATCATAGTATAATGTTGGTTCTCCATCACTTATAACAACAACATATTTAATGGCATCTTTCTTTATATTTGATGCCGTTAATAATTCATTTGCTTCATAAAGTCCAGCATATAAATTTGTTCCACCATTTGGTGTACCAAAATTTACATTAGAAAAATCCTTATTATCAAAATTTCTTAAAACTTGAGCATCGTTATAGGCATTGTCAAATATTCCTAAAAAACCATCTTTATCAGCAAATGTTACAAGAGCAATATTTGCAGTTGGTATTTTTTCATGTAATGTTTTTGCAAATGTTTTTGCACCATTAACAGCACTTGTCCATTTTTCATCTCTAGAGCAATTATAACTATTACACATAGAATTAGACTTATCAAGAACTACAACAGCATAAACATCTTTTTTATTTGATGTATGAGTTTCAACATCTTTACCTTTTACTTCAAAAGTAACTTTGTAATTACCATTATCATCAATTTTAGATACTGTTTTGTTAATCTGAATATCGCCTTGTTTAACTAAATTACCCTCAGTTACAGTAATACTATTATTACTGATACTATTTCCAAACCTAATGTCACCTTTCTGTTCTTTATATTCTGCAAAAACAATAGTTGAAACAGCTACCGCAACAAGAACAATTGCACTAGCAAAAAAATATTTTAGTTTCTTCATAAACCAAAAACCTCCTGATAGTTCCTTATACTACCATACATAACTATGTATGTCAACATTTTTTTCATACTAGTATTATAGGAAAAACAAGAGAAAAATATACAAAAAAATAACCAAATTTTGGAAATTTAGTTATTTTACTTCTTTTGCTATAACAAGCATATATTTTTTAGAATATTTACTATACTCTTTCATATTTGAACATGTTTGCATGATAAGAATTTTATCATTTTTATTTACCTCAACTCCGGTATCATAAAATGATTTACTTTTTAAATTTTGTAAGTGTTTTAAATATTCATCTTTACTTGCATAATTTAAATTCATATAGGACCAATCTAAAGTCTCAACAAAAACAGAAAATATTTCATATTTTTTTACTTCTTTAATCGAAGATAAATAAATATATTTATGTTCTTTATAATAATCTTCATCTTTATAATTTTCGATTATCATAATAGGTAAAAAATAACTTGGTGAACTATGTCCAAATATAAGTAATTTATTGCTTTCATCAATATCTACCCTATAATCTAAAAATATTGAACCATTTATATTATAAGTTTTATCTGGTAAATGATTTAAATAATATGAATTATCATTTCCTTGCATTACTACTGTATTAAAATCTGTATTATCAATTGAAATTGTTCCCACCACGTCTTTATTATTATACTTTTCTTTTAAAGAAGCAATTTGCTCTATATATTCCTCTTTCATAACAGGAATAGTATTATTAATATAATATTCATCATACTTTCCTATATTAAAATAAGTTATACCAATGTAGACAGACAAACTAATTAATAATATAACTGGAATAATAACTATTAACTTTTTCATAAAAAAATCTTCCTTTTTCAAGAAAGATTATAACATTTTATTAAGTTAAATACAATTAGCATTTAATTTATAATGTTTATTTATTGGTTACCAACACTTATATATTCTGTAAAATACGTATCTACAGCATCATAAGGAACACACTGAGTACCTGTAGGAGTTCCTTTCTTATAATAAGTTATAGGATTATATACATTAAAGCAATTATCAGTAGCATTGTACCCATAAATTGTATAATAATGTCCAGTTTTTGTTGAAGCTAAACCTGTATTACTTGGAATACTACTTCCAACTTTTGAAGAAACAGATGCAACAACAACATTACCTGATTTTAATGATTTATAAATTTTTTCTGCATATCCAGCACCTGTACTATTTAAAGTACCACCACTATTATCAGTATCAACTTTTAAACCATAGTTATTTAAAAAACTATTCCCATTACTTGCGTAATTACCTTTACCGCCACAAAAATTATCACTACTAAAATCATGAGATGAAGGATTACCATTTAGTCCTTTTTTATACATTAATACGTAAGATGCTGCAGCAGTTTCTGTTGCATTATTAGGCGTATATCCAAGTTCACTTTGTATATTTGATTTTAAACTATCTCCTTTGCCTAACATCATAATTGCTTCAGTCATAGCTATTGGACCACATGCACAATCCATATATACAGTAGTCCCATTTACATTAATAGTTTCCTGGCTTTGATTAATTGTAACTGCACCAAAATTATTAACAGTAGATTTTTCTTTATTACCTCCATCCATATTAATAGGATTTTCCATATTAATAGGATTTTCTATTGGTTCTGTTTCAGTAGGAGTATTATTATTAGTTTCTGATGAACCTTTTCCAGAAATAGGGTCAACTTTTGATTCAAGGATTGCATCAACTTTATTTACTATATCAAATGTAGTAGTGTCACCCGCTACCTGGAATGTAGCAGATTTGCTTGAAACTTTAACTCCAATCTTCGGAGGAGCTTCATAAACTTCAGTAAATTCTATAGTATAATTTGTTGTAAGTGATGCTTCTTCAGCAAACCTTCTTAAAAATACTTCATAGAACTTCTCTTTATTCATTTTAAGTTCTCCATAAGTACGATAATAACCATAATCAATTGCATCAACCATTGATGCCTCAGAAATTTCCTTAATTAAATAATAATCTTGAGTATTTGTCGATGTAAAGCTTTGGATAAGAAGGAGTACCACAATAATGAATACTCCAAATACCATTAGCCAATATCCCCAATAGGATTCTTTCATTGTTTACTCCCTCCTTACTTCCATGATGGTCCAACATCTGGAATTCCATCGCCATTTATATCTAATGTACTAAATGTATAAATTGTCCAATAATCATTTGTTACTATTAAGTTATCAGTATTAAAGTTTTCTATATTAACATTTGGACGATATGGATTTAAATTTTCTTTATTCTTTTTACGACCATCACCATTTTTAATGTCTACTTCTCCACCAAATTTACCATCAGCTAAATCATCAATAAATGAAGAGTAACAGAATATATTTGCCATTACACATTTACCAGAGTCTCCTTCTTTTTTCCATGTGTAACCATCCGTTTTACAATGATCTTCATCTCTTTCTATTTTATAATCATAGCAAGTCATTGTATCATTATTGTAAGATTCTTGAGATTTATTATATTCTCTTATATTTGTAATCATATCAGAATTCATAACTACTTTTAATGAATAGTTTTCAACCTTAGGATTTCCAGAAGAAGGTGTTGTTTCCTCTGAAGTAGTATCTTTTGCTCTAGCAGTAATTTCATCAATTGTATCTTTTGCTTTTCTTGCTACTAAAGAATTATTATATACACTTGGATCACTTTCCCAGTTATAACCTTTTGGACGATCATTAGGGAATAGATTTCCTGGACTTATAGGTCTAAAGTCATAATTTGGTTTACTTCCTCCACCTTGAGAACCATCCGGTGTAACAGTACATACTCCAATACATTGAACAGTACAATTTGGACAACAATTGTAATTATTTTCACATTCTTCACCAGGTTGACATCCTACTGCAAGAAGTGTTTCTTCCCTTGTACCATTACCAACCTCTACACAAGAACCATCATAATATGTATTATTACACTTGTAATATTTTTTTGCTTTTTCAACACAATATGGTCCGCCTTGAGTTGCAGGGCAAATTTTTGCTTGACATGTATCCCAATCATCTTTAGGATCACATTCGGTTTTATAATGTTTAGTACCTGCTGCATCAGTACAAAAATTCTGATTTACTTCATATGTACAAGCATATTCATTTTTGCCAATAGTTTCACTTGTATTTAATTCTCCACCTTTGGTTTGTTCTTCACCCCTAATTTGTGAAGATAAACTCCTATCTAGAGTACCATAAATTCTACCATTAACTTGAGGTGCATCTGAAGGTGTATAGAATGTACCAAAATTATCTAGTGTTAATTTATAGTAATATGTTCCTGTAGGAGTATTAATTCCCACTGGAAGACCATCAACAATATCATAATTTTTAATTTCATGTTCTGGAGTTTCTTCAATTTTAATATCACCATCATCATGACCACTATAATACACTCTTTCTGTTTTATATGTTCCTCTTGAAGATGATATTTTATGTACATAATCTACCTTTGTAATTTTATGATTCGAATTAATTAAATTATTACCTATAGTAACTGTTTCCTCAATACCTTTATCTAAGTCTTCATCTAGAACTGTCCATTGATACTCGTCTTGATATTGTAATGAATTATCACCAGTACATATTTCATATTCATTGTCTATAGTACCATCACAATACCAAGTTGCAAAATGACTTTCTTCATCTATATCTTTTATGGAATCACTACTCATACAATATGGTTTAGAACCATTAGATGTTTTTTCATCAGGATTATATTTAACACAAAGTCCTGCCTCGGCCATCTTTTCAACAGCATAATTATCTGCAACTATTATAGCATCAGGACTATACATAAAGTCACAATTCATTCCATGTTCACAAGACTTTGCTTGAACAGAACTTATCCATTTAGTTGATGATACGCCAGGTTCTGGTTCTCTATAACTATATTGAATACTTGGATTATATTTATATACCATATCCCAATATGCAACTTTATTTTCTCCATTTCTACCCAAACCCATATTTTCATCGGTTGCTAATTGTAAGTTAGGATAATCATGATCAGCAACACAAGAGTTATAATTATCAATTATTTCACGAAGTTCCTTCATTTTATCTTTTAATTTTTGCTTTGCTGCTAAAGCTGCAGTTTTATAACCTTCTTTTTTAGCTGCATAATCTTTTTCTGGTTTAATTTTCCATTCACACTCTCCAGTTAATTCACAAGCTTGACATCTTTTTGTATTAGTCCATTCACCAAATTTAGGATTTTCCACAGTAGCGCCAGTTTTAACATTAATAATCGTCCATTTATCTGACTCTTCCTTAATTTCATAAGTGTAAAAATTATTACTATGATCAATCATCTTTTTATAATCGTATGCACCATTATAACCTGCTTCAGTACATTTACCTGTTGAATTTCCATTTTGATCAGTAATAGGCGGACAACTACTTGCATTACACGCAACAGCATCACCTTGTACTAAAGAGAATGTATAATTTTCATAATTCTCTAACCATTCATTATATGTATCAAGTATTTCAGCTTGTTTTTTAACTATATCTTCAGTATATTTTTTATAATCCAATTTAGTTGTATAGCAATCTTGTTGTCCTTTTAGAGAAACACTAATTTGGAAATATCTTCCAGATTCAGTATTTTTCTTATAAGGAACACCAAATATATAATCTTCTTTACATTTTACTTCACAATAATCATTTTCAGCAACTTTATTAGCAAATTCAGTATCTACTAATTTATAAAAGTTTCCAGCTTTATCTTTACTATTTTTAGAAAGTAAACATTTCTTAATATTATATTTACCACTTTCAGCATTATAAGCCTCTCTAAATTCATATTCAACATTACCTGTTTCTTCATCAGGCTCTAATCCATCTTCACAAATATTTGGAAGAGTTGAAGTTGGATCACAACTAAATTCATCACATAAACTTGTATTTAATTCAAAATTTAAATCAATTGGATCACCAGTTTCTGGTATATATGCATAGAAAGTTTGTAATCCACTTCCATTTGCTAAAAGTGCCGCTATGTCTTTACCATTATATTTAAATTTAACTGTTATTTTTACATCTTCACAATCTGGTTCTTCATCATCAACTTCACCAGAACCATCATCTTGTGAATCCATTGAAACAAGAAATCCAATATATAATTCACCACTATATGCTTCTTCACCATCAATTTTAGATAAATCAAAACCTTCATCACTCTCAGTAATTTTACTCCAACCTTCTTTTGAATCTATAAAAGTCTTTGAGTATCCTAATAGTTCTACATCAACATTATCATTATCTTTTTCAAAACCAAGATATTTAAAGAAATCAGTTTTGTTTTTTATTCCACCAAGATTAACCTTTACGGTAACAATCTTAGATATCTTTCCATCTTCTTTTAAAGGATCAGTTGCTGGTCCCTTTTCAACAGTGTTTTTTCCATCAACTTTGGCATCATTTACACCAGCTTCAAGTCCAACAATTAATAAGGCTTTAACCTTTCCCAATGTATCGTTACCTTCATTTTTTGATTTATATGTACATTTTGTTGCCTCAGGAGTTGTACCAGTATATGCAGCATATGCGTCTTTGAAAGTAGGATCGGTTAGAAAACAATCAACAATTTTCTTTAACTCTGCTTGATAGTTTGCATCAACACTACTTCGACCATCATGGCCAGGATCAATAACTTTAGTAAATATTCGTAGTGCAATATGTACTGCTTCATAATCTGCACCATTTTCTCCCTCTTTTAAAATAGCTATTATTGCATTATCGTATTTTGCTAAACTCTCATCAGTTCCTAAAACTCTTAAAACCTTAGCAGTATTTGGTGCATTTCTAGCTCTATCAATACAATATGCATTATATGTTTTATTTCCGTCTGATGCAGTATGCTTTTGATAATCTTCAAATCCTAATGTAGAGCTTATTGAATCAGAGTGTGTTAAAGTATACTCTTTTCCATTTTCAATAGCAAAAACATTACTTAAAAATATTAATTGAATAAAAACTATAAATAAAAATTTCAAACGTTTTTTCATATTAAACAATATCCTTTCTTTTCTTTTTGATTATAATAACTGTACCTATTCCAATAGTTATAATAACCACAGTTGATGTTATAAATATAGTTTTATTATCCTTTATAAATGACCATAATTTTTCAAAAAAGTTTTTGTTTAACTCTTCTTCCTCAGCAATTTTTTTATCTTTATATTCATTTGTGACATGTATAAAATCTGTCAATCCTTTGTCTTCATAAGTAACAAATTTTTGACACATATAATAATCTGGAATTTCCTCACAAATATTGAAATTATAATACTCATTTAACCTAGGTGTTGTTAAATAAAATGTTCTATTAAGTTTTTGGCTACAACCAGATTTATCAGTATTATACACATTAAAAGTAAATGTATTAACTTTTGTTAAATCACTTAATTCAAATGAAACTATACCATCTTGTGCATCTTTATAATAAAATGTTTTATTAAAATTATTATCACTAGTTACCTTAACATAAAAGTTTTCACTTAAATTTAAAATAGAAATTTTAAAAACAGAATAATACTCTGTACATTCATCTACACCATCACCGCACACATACGTATTTCTGTCCATTTCCTTTTGAACTTCTTCATAAATTGCCTTTATTGTAGCAGCCTCACTATTAAGTTTAGCTTGCGTTTCATAACCACACTCCGCATGAACATTTTTTACCAGTAATACCATAACTAGTAAAACAAAAATTTTCTTTACTTTTTTCATAATGCTTAGCACCATCCCTACTATTAAAATAGTACCATAATCTAATTTTTTTTTCAATAAAAACTAGTAAGAAAACAAAAAATATGGTAATATTTTAATATAGGAAAGTGATTAAATGAAAAAAATTAAATTAGTTATAAAGGACATTGTAATATTAATGTCAACATTTTTACTTATGTTATTACTTACATATTTATTTTATCCAATTGTTAAGAAAAATATTAAATTTGAACCTGCTATAGAAACATTAATATATTTAATAATATCATT
>OGOX01002006.1_pt1 | contig 12173 bp, 8 predicted proteins | sample 1552761 | NCBI WGS metagenome assembly OGOX01 (sample SAMEA2580212, study PRJEB22360) | human gut metagenome | biome: human gut; feature: human-associated habitat; material: faeces | place: Denmark | collected 2008/2010
ACGGTCGTCGGGCGGTTAGGCCTCCGGTGGCTTCGCCTGCCAGTCCTGCTTTTACGACGGCGGCGGAGCGGGTCGACTCGCTGATGCGCTGTCTTTTCCACGATGGCGAGCCGGGGGCGGCTGTCGTGGTGGCGAAAAACGATGATGTGATTGTCGACAGCGGATATGGCGTGGCCGACATTGTGACGGGCGATCGGATTGACTGCAACACGATGTTTAACATTGCGTCGATTTCAAAGCAGTTTACGGTGGCTGGCGTGTTGTCGCTTGCCGACCGCGGGTTGTTGCGTGCCGACAATGCGGTGGCTGATTTCTTGCCTTATGAAAGTGGCCAGTGGCGTAAAATCCGGCTGTCGCATCTGATGAGCCATTCGTCGGGGGTGATTGACGCGCGTCCGCGCACCGACCGCCAATGGATGCTCCATGCCACCGATAAGGAGAGCGTGGCTTATATGGACACGTTGCGGCAGTTCCGCTTTGAGCCGGGTGAGGCTTACGAATACATCAACCCTACGTTTCAAGTGCTTGAGTGCGTGATTGAAAAGGTGTCGGGACTGGCGTTCGACGACTATCAGCAGCGTTATGTCTTTGACCGTGCCGGTCTGCGCCACACCACTTATTTCGAGCCGCAGAAGCGGATTCCGCGGATGGCGCATGCCTATCAGACTGGGACTGGCGGCGGTGAGCAGGATTTCGCCGGCAAGGAGGTGTATCTGGGACGCACTGTCGTTGAGGGGTCGCCGTGGAAGGAGTGCGACTATGGCGAGGAGACGTTTTTCGCCACCAAAGCCGATGGTGGGATATACTCGTCAACCCATGAGATGCTGCAGTGGATGCGGGCGTTGGAGCGGGGCGAGGTGATAAGCCAGGAGGCTTTGGCTCAGGCTTATGCTCCCCACACGCTGGTGAGCGGCAGCCGGTGGAGCGACTACCAGAACCGCCCGAATACGTGGTATGGCTACGGATTCTTCATCGACCGCACTCCGGGGGAGCCTGTGAAGATTTATCACACTGGCGACAACGGCGGTTTTCAGAACTATGCCGCCTCGTTTCCGTCGTGTGGTGTGAAAGTGATTGTTTTTGCCAACCGCAACGACTTCGACCGCTGGACGCTTGTGCGCCAGATTGACCGCATCCTTCGGGAGGAAGGCGTGCTGGAATAGGCGTCGATGTCCTATTCCGCGCCTATCTGCCGGAGCATTTCGGCTGTTGTGGCGTGGCGGCGGCCATTGAGGTCGCTGAGAAAGCGGTTTTCGCTGTCGGGAGGCATCTGCCGGGCATTGTCGAAACGGTCGGGACGGGTGATGTGGGTGACAACCACGCGCTGCACGTGCGACCGTGGGCAGCTGCCTATGCTGTATCCCATGTTGCGGTTGTCATTGCCGGGGCCGTTGCTGCTCCAATAGCGGATGTCGCCGTTGGGCTCATATCCGAGAAACACTACGCTGTGGCCGCGTTCCTGGTCGTCGCCTGCCACGTTGTTGCATCCTATCACCGCACCGCTGTCGCTTCCCGACGGGTTGCGGTTCCAGAACAGCTTCATGAAGTCGCCCGGCATCGCTTTGTCCCAGACGCTGTCGGCTGCCCATTCCTCGTCGGATAGGTAGCGTTCGTTGTCGCTCTCGCGGTTGCGTTCGGAATATGCTCCGCGAAATGCGGCGATGCTGTTGCCGGCGCCAAGTTCGTGCACAAGCACTCCCAGCCCTGGGCCGTTGGCATTGGCGCGTCCCCAGAATCCGAATCCGTCGTCCTCCGTGGCGAGCGGACGCATGTTTTCCCATGCCTCGCGCGAGATGTTGTTGCCGGTGTCCCACATCAACAGGGCTTTTATCAGCACTGCATAGGTGGCGCTGGAGCAGAACGACGGTTGGGCGAGGGCAGGCGTGAACGACGGACGGTTGTCTGCACTGTCCATCTGGAATGCCTCGTTGAGCGCTTGTATTGTCGTTTTTGAGAAATCGGCGTTCGGGCGGCCTCCGGTATAGTATCCGCCGCGTTCGGGAAACGAGTCGACGGCGGCGAGCACGTATTCATTCCAATCGGTTGCCGATGCGCGCAGACCCGATATGCATATCGCGGCAATGGCGATGGCAGTAGCAAATATCCTCATAGCGGTAGTTCCTTTTTTTTGACGTTCAAAGGTATGCTTTTTCGGCGAAATTACAAAAAAAGAATCTTCTCCGTGCGTGGCAAAGGATTGCCTATCGGTGGACTGCATTTGGAAGAGGAAAATCAATGATATTAACCCAATGTTTCTTCATTCCAATATTCATGTAGGTTCTCTTTTATGCATGTCATCACAGCCGAGAAATCTATTTGCTCTTTCCATCGTATTTTTTTCAAGAATGCTTTCCACCAAATATTGCGTGTGGCATCTGTTGCAAACTTGTCAGTGAAGAGATTGAGATTTTCTCGGTATGATGTGTTTCTGTTTTTGAAAGTGTTGGCTATGGCTTCCGCAAGAAGTTTTCGGTCAATCTCATGGTTGGTGAACAATTGATACACATCAAAGAAATCTTTCATGCGGCTATTGCTTTCGTCTCGGTCAACCATTGCGTGAAACTTTTCTGCTATTAATGTCTCCAAGGAATAGGCGTATAGTTCCACAGGGGGGATATTTGGCAGTAAAAGAGGGTAGTCCAAGGGCAGTGGGTAAGGTGTTACGACGTCGCCAAAACCAATATCGACAGAAACTTGTTGTACAATTGTGTCTAAGTGGGCAACAAGTTTTACACATGTGCCGGGATATTTTTTGTCGACGGCTATTGGCTCCAATTCAAGTGAAGCCGAATCAAAAGTTACTCCATCGTCTTTACATTCAATTTTGCACACTTTCAGAAACGCCTCTTTTATTTTCTCCTGGTCATTGCTGATACGGTTTCCCAATAGGTCGATGTCAATAGTGGGGCGAGACTTAAACCCGTCCAACGCAAACAACAGAGAACTGCCTTTCAGCAAAAAGTGACTTTTGTAAGGACTTGCGGAGATGCGGAACAATAGGCGTTCATGCAAGTATCTTACCAATACCTTAACATAATCTTGCTTCTCCTCTTTGGCAAGGTTCAGCAGGCGTGTTCTGACAGATTTTCCTATATTCTTTGTCACAGTCTTGTTTCTAAATATATAGTCAATATATTTTTTACTCGTAGTCTTTGTGCATATTCATGTAGTAGGGAAATGTTGCGGGTTTCTTTTTTGAGATAATTGTCAATCACTTCTCCGCATACGTCAAGGCCTATTTTGTTACGATACTTTATCGCATCACAGACCGTCCGTTCAATATCTGTGATAAGGACATCATGCCCTGATATGTTTTTATGAATTATGCCGAACTCCAAATTATCCTTTTTCCAAAAATAGAGGTCGATGGGTGGATATGCAGGCAAACGTACTTTCCGCTTGGCTTCAATGGCAATGCATGTGGCAGAAGGAACTTGTGTGGAAAGTCCATAGTGGGCAAACGCACTGTATAGGCAAAGCACTCCATGTGGAACGATGCGCTCCACATCTATCATATTGTTTGCCAATGCCGACATTTCTGCATAGATGCCTTTGCGAATCCGCATAAGTATTCCGTTTTCTGTGGCGCGGCGGAGCTGTTCATATTCTCTACGGCTTTTCACTTCGTCGGTGGTGATGAATCCTCCTCGCTGTTGTAGCGTATTGATGATTGCGCTTGTGTTCATATATGCCTTTGTTTTGATGCAAAGGTACGACTACTTTTTGAAAATAAGGAATATTTGATGTAAAAAGTTACGGAGAATATTGATAATCTCCGTAACTTTTTACTCTTTTGTCGGAGTGTGGGGGCATTGCAGCTCTTTGATGGAGGCGAAGTAGGGGGTGGTGTGCTGTCTGCCGCCGGGCAGGTCGGCAATGTCGACGGTGGTAATCGGTGTGTCGGATTTCAAGCTGAAGCCGAGATAGTGGAACCCGGTTGGTGAGAATCCCATCTCGCGCAGTGTCTGCGCGTTGAAATATCTCGGACCATTGCCGTCGAGCGGCAACAGCATTCTGTTCTGTCCGTTGTGGAGCAGCAGATATTTTGCTTTCTCGCATCCCGGCACGAGGTTGATTGAGCCACGCTCGTTGCCTGTGCGCACGTAGTACAGCCGTCGTGAAAGGATTGTAGGCAGCATGGCAGTTTCGTAGTAGCCAACCAGGACGAGGTCGTCGGGACGGGCGTATGAGAGTCCGTGTTGCGGGATGGAGTCACGGATTTGTTCATAGGCGGATTGCCCGACAAGAATCTTTGTCAGATGCTCAAACAGCAGACTGCCCTCATTGTCGGGGTCGTTGTGGTCGGGCAGGAGCGGAAACGCACCGATGTTGACCGTTTCGATGCTTTTGAAGAAATAGCGGTTGCGCACGGCTTCATCGTCGCCTCTGCCGGGAAACAGGATGTAGCCTCCGATAATTTCTTTCGCCGAGTGGAGGCGTACGTTCTCCACCTTGTTGCCATAATAGATGGCATCGCGGTAGCGGTGCATCTGGTTGATGGCGTCGCTCGGTGGATAGTCGGCGGCACGGAGTGCGTTGATTTCATCTTTGTCTTCTTTCGAGAATTCGTTGTCGTCACACACCCGATACTTTGCGTCGAAGAGGTAGGTGAGCTCAAAACCGTCGGGCTTGCGTATGGTGAGCACTATGTCGGGGCGGTTGTCGGTGGTGGCTGTGTGCACGTCGCCGCTGGTGCGGTTGTAGGTGTGCTGATAGTGCAGCCTGATCTCGTCCTCGTTTTTGCGGTAGTATACGGTATGCTCTTGGCTGTTGTCGGTGAACGGCTCGATCATCGGCATCGGATTCTCAACGATTTCATCATTGTTGCCGAAGTGCAGACTCAGAATTTTTGCCACCATCCGGCGCATCTTCAGGAAGCACCACAGTTCATAGAGTTCCCATATTGGACGGGTTCCGATTTGTGTGCTGCCGTTGAAAAGCTCGATGCCTTTCTGAAGCATAATCCAGTAGCGGTACACCTGCGAGTAGCCGGTGCGCTTCTGCAGCACCAGGCTCTCGGTGCGCAGAGGTTCGGCTTTGAGCCGGCGCAGCAGCGGTGATTGGGAGAGTTTGCGCAGTTTTATAGCATACTCGTCGAGAGTATTCAGTTCCGAGTCAGTGATTTCATTGCCGTGATTGCGGATGTGGTCAAACACCTTGGCGAGTCGGCGGCTGATGCGTTCAAGCGAGAATTTTACGAAGCGGTTCTCGGCGGTGTCGCAGGTGTTGATGGTAGCTTCGTGGCGGAAATAGTCGCGGCCGAGAGTGCCGCGGTTTTCGCTTTGCGCATATTTCTGAGCCATTGCCGGAGTCCAGCGCTTTATGCGGTCGGCATGGCTGTAGTGCACCTCTTTCGTTTCCCGCAGATGCGGACGTGTGACGATATAGGTGACTGCTTTGATATAATTGTCGATCACCTGTCGGAAAATCGACAGCCAAATCACGTCGTTGTCTGTGCGGCCGCCTTTGTCGAGGCTTTGCACGGTCTTGGTGAGATACTGGAATACGATTTCGTTGTATTCGCGGTTTATGTCGTTGAGGATGTGCAGATAGTCGTCCTTCGTGTCGAGTTTGGGTGAAACCACGCGAAACGCGAATGTGTCGGTGCGCTCTGCCATACCCACGGGCTTGTATCGGTAGGAGAGCTCAAAGATGCCGGGTTCGTTGAGAAACGACAGCGGCGCGGTGAGCACCCACTTGTTGTCGCCCACGCTGATTGCTGTGAAAAGGTCGCTCACTTCTTTGAGCTTATGCACCACGCGAGGCTCCGATTCGATGTCGCTGAGGTAGATGTTCACGTTGTAGACCGCCGTCTCGTAGAAGACGGGCGGCAGGTTGTCCCATTGCATGGCGGCCTCTTCCCCTGTGTCGGTAAGCCGGTGGCTCTGAGAGGGAAGGGCGATGGCAAGTCGGCCGGCAAGCGACGAGCGGTAGCTGCAATATCTTGACGCGTTTTCACCAACGCGTGCGCTGAACCTCCGCCAGCAGTTTGCTGTGTCGGCGGCGGTGCTTGCCTTTATTGCCACTTTGCCGTCGGCGCTTTGGAAAGAGAGTACTGCCATGGCTTCTGTTTTTTTACGGCCAGAAACAGGTGAAGTGTGCCTGTGGCAGACGCTCCTGCATCTCGGCGATTTTCCTGCTTGCCTGCGGATAGTTTTCCGTAAACTGGGCAAGCGCTTTGAGAGGTTTGTCGAGCAGGTCTTCGTCGCCCTCGATGCGTGGCAGCACTTTCATCATCAGTATGGCATCCATTGCCTGTGCCAGCAATGCCTCGGCTGCCTCGTCGGGGCTCTCTTCGCGGAGCGAGAAGAAATAGAGTATCAGCTCGTTTTGCACGCGGTATGCTATTTTAAACGGTGTGCCGTTAAGCGCAGAGTTGAGCGAATGGAGCAGCCCGGGGACGTTCTCTTTTAAGTAGGAGGCATCCTCTGCACTGAGTATCGACAACGCTTCGGAGGCTTGCACCACTTTGGGCAGAAACAGTTCTTTCGGCTGTGGATTGTCGTAATAGTGCAGGGCGTCGCCTCCCTCGAAGAAGTTTTTAAACGGCGTTTCTGCGTCTTCGATATTCATCTCGATGGTCATTGCGCGGTCAATCACCTTGCGTGAGAACTGGTGTGTGGTCTCGTCCATATTCACCGTGCCTACAACAATCAGGTTGCTCGGCAGGCGGAGACCGTCGTTTTTCAATCGGTCGTAGCCCGCCTTGTATGTTTCTGTGTCGGTGATGTCCAAATCGCGGTGCAGCTGGTCGGCATATTTGCTGAAGATGTCCGCTTTAATGAGCGGCTCGCTGGTGATGGTGCCGTCGGGAAGGAGCTTGCGGCTCTCAAGTATGCTTAGAAATTCGGCAAAGTACTGCTCCACCGGCGCAAGGTTCATCTCGTCCATACACACGAAAAACGGCACGTCGGGATAGCGCATAGCCTTGACAAGAAAGCGCACAAATGGAGTCACGACATAGTGCGGACCGCCAATCTCGCTTTCGTAGCCGAGCAGCTCGCTGCTGTCGTGCCAGTTTGGTTTCACCTCTATCAGCTCATAGTTGCCAGGAGCGGTCTTGTCGCTGCGCAATGCCGGGATATCCGGACAACTTTCAAAAGCCATCTGCTTCACAATCCTGCTTTTTCCCGTTCCCGATATTCCCGCCAACAACAAAAACGGCTTCGTCCGCATGGCGGTAAGTAAGTCCTCATAATTCGCGGCATTATCTTCTGCTGTCGATAATGTTTTTGTTGGATTAAAATTGAAATCTTCATAAAAGCAAACGCCATATTTGCGTTCTTTAATGACTTTATAGAGATTTCGCATTTTTGAAAGCTCGACAGTATAACTTTCTGGGATTTTGCTCAAAGTGCAAAGGTCTTTAAGCTTAACATTAAAGAGGTACGAACCATATTTTAGACCAAATAAATGTAAGCCGACATAACTTAAGTCATTGTACATATCAGACAGAATCTTAGCGAGCTCTTCTATTGTATACGATTCTTTTAGTGATCGAATTATCGCATAATTTACTGTCGTAGATTTTTGGGCATCTATAGGATGGGAGAATTCGTCCTTTAATAAATTTAGAGCATCATTATGCTCTGCGAGAAATTTACAAAGTTCTGCAACAAAACCTTGTGAAGCATTAACCAAATGGGCAAGGGAAAGAATTGGGGAAACGAAAAAATCATTACGGTCAATTGATTTCCCTCCTCCCCACCATGAATAATCAGAAATGAATTTTACTAACCATTCTCGGTCAGAACCGTTGTAGTTTACGTTATCAAATAGTTTGTTAGCGTCATCTTCTTTATCAACTACATCACGAAGTGTGTTTTTTGCAATTTCAAGGGAGTCAAGCTTAAGAATGTCAAAAACTTTCTGCTTATATGATACTATCATATTATAGTAATTGGTCATATACGCTGCGATATAGAACCATTGATTTGGGAAAATGATATTTAACCCAGGAGTGCGCTCTACAAGGACGCATGTATAGTTTTGGTAATCTAAACGAGTGCCATCAAAACTTGGAACAGCCTCTTTAAATGAGGCTGGGAGCGTACGTTCTGTGGTGAAGATACTTGAGTTAAAGCCCTCTCGAGTCTTTAGCATTAAATCATGTAAATTGATTAATTCCATAATATCAGCTTAAAAGTTGTTTGACAATTTCAAGAGCAAGCCTTTTCACAACAGGTACAGCCACGCTATTCCCAAATTGCCGATAGGCTTCTTTTGAAGATACTACAATTTTAAAAGGTATGTTATCAGGGGTGTTAAGTGACTTCTCTGGATTTTGCCACCCGGCACCTTCGATATTATAGCCCTGTAAACGTCCAGCTTCTACAGGGGTAAGGCGACGAGGATTTAGGCCTTTGTCGCTTTGGTCGATAAGAATCTCGCTGCCATCTTTCCAATAGCGGGCAGAAATTGTACTACTATATATGCTGTCTGCTTTGAATAAACTATATCCAAAGCCTTTTCCTGCAAGACGATTTCTCTCCTTTCTGTTTTGATGTCCAATCCACATTCTATCACTAATTGTGTATTTTGGGTCACGAGAACTATCAGGCTCAAAAACATCACCGACGTGTGTCTCTATACAATTCTTAACTAATTTTTTCTTGTCAAAAATTGATGCGCCAGATTTGTCTATGCCAAGAGGAAAACAGAAAGATTTAGCATTGATTATTTGTTTATACCAGGCAATAATGAATAGACGTTCCCTGTTTTGGGGAACGCCAAAGTATTTAGCGTTAACGACTTCGTAAGAGTAGCTATAACCAAGCTCTTCAAGAGTTGCAAGGATTACTTGTAATGTTTGTCCTTTATCATGATTCTTCAAGCCCTTAACATTTTCCAAGAAAAGAATTCTTGGTGGATTTCCTGTTTCTATTTTATGCTTTATAATATTCGCTATATTAAAAAACAAGGTGCCTCTTGTGTCCTCAAAACCTTTTCGGAGGCCTGCAATTGAAAACGGTTGGCAAGGAAAACCACCGCAGCAAATGTCAAAATCTGGAATGTCTTGAGGGTCAGCTGTCGTTATATCTTCATTAAAAAAACGATAATTGTTAACAAACAAATCGGGAGAAATATTTTTATAATTAGCTTCGTATGAAATGCGAGCGTTTTTATCACATTCGCTGGCAAATACGCATTTCATACCTACTGAATGGAGTGCTTGATGAAATCCGCCGATTCCGGCAAACAAGTCAATGAAAGTATACATTTTAGGCTTTCATTTTTATTGTTTGTTGATGTACGTTGCTGTGTAATAGGACGTTATTGTTTATTCTGCTCATCTGTGCCGTTTCTTAGTTAGAACTGTTACTTTAAACGGCAAAGTTAAGATAAAAAACTCACAAATACAAAGGGTTTCCAGTAAGAAATCTGCACAATTTGCCAAGCACATACCATAGGGGCTAACCGCCTGTCAGCCACGCTCTTTATTGCTAACATATTGCTTTACATTGCTATTATTCTGCCCGGATTGACTCCGCGCAGCAAGTATCGTTTGAGTTGCACGCCCTGGCGGTCGAATTCATAGACATATCCGTTGGTGGCATACGACCGTGCGTCGCTGACATACATGTGGCCCGACAGTGGCGATATGTATATGGCGTAGGGCGACTGCATGTTCATTATCGTCTCATTGGCAGCGTTGTAGTCGGCAAGTCCTTCGCTGGCTTCGAGTGAGGGCAGGCTTATGGTGTGCGCCGAATAGGTATATGTACTGGTGATGTATGAGTAGCTGGAACCTATCATGTAGAACCTATTGTGATAAGCGCAGTTGTATGTGGCGGGGAAATCGTACACGCGAAACTCGTCGTTAGCCATGTTGAGCACGATGCAACGGGGCGGAATGTGGTACATATCGCCTGCCGAGTTGATGCAGATGTACTGTCCCGACTGCGACATGATGCCGTACAGATTCTTGCATCCGGTGTCGATGCGACGTAGTTCGCGCATAGTCGGTGCGTCAACCACGCTTACGGTCTGCTCATATCCGTGATCTTTGGTCTGCGAACTGTATCCTCCCGTATTGGCAATGTACAGACGGCCGTCGTAGTAGGCGATGCCCTCCGGCTCGTAGCCCACGTGGCAGGTGTCGACCACGAGCTTCGTCGTGAGGTCTATCTTCGCCACATATCCGTGGTCGGCGTACGACGTGACGTAGAGGTAGCCACGGTTGTCGGTAGCCATGCGTCGGTTGTTGGGTATGTTCTCCGTGGCAGCGATGGCGGTGCCGTCTGGTCGGATGTACTGCACTATGTTCGACCAGTTTACGGAGATGGCTATCAGCGTGTCGTTCACCTGCAGTATGTCGTTAGCCGTGTCGCCGAGTCGCTCGCCCGGGTTCTGCTGTCGGAACCAGTGGTTGGTGAGCACGCCGTGGTCGAGCAGCGAGAGCGACGCGTTGTTCATGCCCCACAGACCCTCGCAGAGTATTAGCAGGCGGTCGGTGTTGGCGGTGGGTTTGCTGTCAGTGGGCGTGTCGTCGGCAGGCTCTAACGAACATGCGGCGAGCAGCCACACGCACAGCACGGCGCAAGCACCGAGCCAGAAGCGTTGCAACGCACTGAGCGTGATGTGTTTCGGACGCAGGAGCATAAGTATGCGGTTGAGATATTTCACTTGAAAAATGTGTGTATAGATGTGCAAAGATACTATATTTATGTCAATTAATGTATAAAAAGTAACATTTTGATAGAGAATTTGTTATTATTTCAATTTTTATATTTAACTTTGCAGAAGATAGGCTTCACCTCAGCAATTGAAGCAAGCTTCATTGCGTTCGGTTTGCACTATCTTTGCCGACTGTTACACAATTACATAAAGCCGTAGGACATTACGGCATACGTTGGATAACTTCTTATTTTTTTAGTATAAACTGCATAATAAAATTACTGGGATTTAAAAAAGAGATTATGAAGAAAGGTAGCTATGAGCAGCCTCGTATCACTATATACGAGGTAGAGACCACTGCTATACTTGCAGGCAGTGGCGAAGTACCGAGCAAACCGAAGGGCTTCAACTTAGAGAACGATGAGCTGACAAGCGGTGACGGCGACGGCGTTTGGGAGGAGTAATACTTTTTTTTGTATCAACACAGAAAAACAATCAATCAACATGAAGAAGATATTGTATTCAGTATTTATGCTGGCTACAATGGTGCTTGCTGCGTGCAGCAGCGACGACACCACAGAGCCAGTCGTAAAGCGTGGAATGGTGCTCAAGGCTAATGTTGAGGACACCGACACCCGTGCCACAATCACCGACACCGAGGGCAAATGGAAGTTCGCCTTTGCTACGAACGACGTGGTGAAGGTAGGTAATGATAAGGTGGACGGCTACTACACCTTCACTAATAAAGGTACCGTGTTCGAAAGCACCGATGCCAAGCAGACTGCAGAGGCTGCCAATTGGTGTGCCTTCTTCCCCGGCGAGACAATCAACCTGGAAAATCAGTCGGGCGACTTCGCTGCTGTTGCCAACAAGTACGCATTGGCAGGCGCTACCGCGACACCTACAACCGGCTCTGATGGTTTGACCGTAACGATGAAGGCGAAGGCAGCTGTGCTGTGTATCGTGGGCGTGAAGAAGGGCGAGAGCCTTGACATCAACGTGCGGAACGCTGAAGGTCAGTACGTATCAGGTCTTACTGCGGTTAAGAACTCGGCAGGCTTCAGCGTGCAGACAAGCACCGCAAAGGTAACGCTGCTCTCTAAGCCAGATGCCGGAGTGTATTATGTAGTAGTGCCGGCAGGCGTGAAGCTTTTGGTATATAACGGTGAGACACTTATCAAGGCAACCAAGGAAAAAGGTCTTACCGCTGGCAAGTACTACACTCTGACCACGCATGATACAACAGGCTCTGCTAAGAATAAATTAGGCGAGACAATCGATTGGGTACAGTTGTGGGCTGGTGGTCCGAAGTTCGCTACAAAAAAGAATGTGGCAGAAGAACTGGATTGGTATGAGGCTACAAAGAAAGATGATGAGTATGTGTGGGGTGCAAATTGGCGCACACCAACAATGGATGAAGTATATGGAGAAGGAAAACTTTATGCAGCACATAATGAAAGTGGTCATCTTCAGCCTGTTGCAGGCTCTCCATACTTTAAAATTACCCGTTGGCGGAATTAATTTAAGTTGATAAATATGGGTAAAAAGTTGTACAT
>OGOX01002012.1_pt1 | contig 12162 bp, 8 predicted proteins | sample 1552761 | NCBI WGS metagenome assembly OGOX01 (sample SAMEA2580212, study PRJEB22360) | human gut metagenome | biome: human gut; feature: human-associated habitat; material: faeces | place: Denmark | collected 2008/2010
AATCCAACCTGACCCCAGTGGCGGGCAAGGACTGGGAGTACAGCGGCCAGGTCTACTGCAAGCTGTCCTATCAGGGCTATACCCTAGATACAAACACTGTCCCTGTTACCTTTAACACCTGCCCCCATGAAAAATACACCAACGAGGGCAAATGCCAACGGTGCGGCGAACCGTGCAGCAAGGATGTGCTCTTTATTCGCAACGGTATCCCCTATACGTTTGAAGGCGATAACCCTGAGGTTGGGTTCATTCTGGTCTCCGGCGGAACCGCTTATTTTGTGCGGGATACTGACGCAACCTTGAAAGCGGGGAACGGCGATACGGCGAACAGGGACGTTACGCTGGATCTGCAGGGCCACAAGGTCAAGCTGCTGGATCTGCAAAATTTCCCGTACAAGAGCGTTACCATCCAAAACGGCACGATAAATGACATTGCCACCAGCGCCCCCACGGTGTTGATATTAGGCAGCGTTAAAACAGATCAGGAGGTCTTTTCTACCTATTTTACCCTGACGGTAAAGGGCAACTGCGTGTTTGAGCAACTGGTGAAATTCCACGGGAAAACCCAGCTCCAGGGCGGCACGTTCCAAGATGGAATCAGAGTAGAACCTGGTGAGCAGGCTCTGGCTCTGCTGGCGGACGGATATGCCTTTGCAGACGCTGATACCAACGAAATTTTGAACGTTTCACATGTAAGTCTTCGTAGGCAAAATGTCAAGGTGGTCGAGCATACCTGCCAATGATAAAATAACGTTTGATAATTCATACCTGTATGGTATATTTTACATAGGTGGATGTGACAAACCCTGTACATATCTACAGAAAGGAAAGAGAGGACGCAACTATGAATCCATGTAGTCAGTACAGCTTGACAACGACAGACATTAGCCAGCATAATCAGCTTGGCTTGCGGTAAAAGAGCGTCTTTTTTCAGCTTCATATACAGGAACGAAAAATCAGGAAGATATAATAGAGAATGGTATGCATAAAGTATGCGATTCGCTATGGTGTCTTTTTATGTTTAGGGGAATTAAAGGCTAAGAGAAAGGACAGATAAGTATGATAAGATTTAAGAGAGGACTTGCGATATTGTTAAGTACTTGCATGATTGGCGGCATGATGCCGCTTCCGGTAAGTGCAGAGGAGGCAGAGACTGCAATCGGACAGGACGATACAAATTGACTATGGCAAACGGAAATTTAACAATCATTTTCGTCTCAAGCATAGCGACGTTTTTTCAGCGTGTTAAGTCTTACTTTATACAATTTATAACGAACCAGTTGTCGGAGACAGGGCTCATTGTGCCTTGGCTTCTGCTTTTGGCGTTTACTGGCATGGTGGTGGTTAGGTTTAATAGTGAAGTCCTAACCGGTAAACACATCTTTTCCGGTTAAATCTTCCCCGATGTGTCCGCTGTCGGAGAAAGAAAATAGCGGATAGAATTATTTTGGAGGAATAAAAATGAAGAAGAAAATTCTAAGCCTTCTGCTTGCGTTGTGCCTTGTGATGGCACTTGTTCCGATGACAGCGTTTGCTGAAGGAACTTCAGTAGATAATTGGGACGGCTCGGCAGACACGAGCTGGTATACGAGTGCACCTGACGCTTCGGAATATCATATTTCAACGGCTGAACAGCTTGCAGGTTTGGCACAGCTTGTAAATGCAGACCCCGGAACCACAAATTTTGCAGGGAAAACTTTCTATTTGGATAATGACATTGATTTATCCGGGCATGAATGGATCTCGATTGGTACTGTCCTCGGCGGGGATTACCCTGAATACAGTTTTTGCGGCGTGTTTGATGGACAGGGTCATGTGATCTCGAATCTCTACTCTCATGAATCATACATTGAGGGGGCGGATGAGTCCCATAATTTACTTAGAAACGCTCTGTTCGGCAGTGTTTACAACGGCGAAGTTAAAAACCTTGGTGTTGCAGACGCTGAAATCTGGATTGATCCTAAAGATGACAGCGCCGCAGGTAAAGGTATTTTAGTTGACTGGATGGGTAAGTCCAAAATCACGAACTGCTGGACATCCGGCAGCATTTACAGCGGTACCAAAATTGAAAAGAATATTGGCGGTATCGTTGGTGTTACCATGCAGGGCTGCACCATTTCCGGTTGCTATTCAACAGCAACACTTACAGGTAATTTCACGAATTCCGAGGGATATTATACAGAACCGAATCCAGCTGATTGGCCGTGCGACACCATTGGCGGTATTGTTGGAGCAAGATTTGACGGTGATTTAACGGTTACGGATTGTTGGTTTGATGGTAAGATTGTTGTCAACTCCATTACGGCCGCTGTTGGCGGAATTGTTGGGTATACGGATGACCAATTGGGCTCGGGAACAGTCAACAACTGTATGGTTACGACGACCGACATGGGCGTAGATAATGATGGAAATACTTGTTGGGTGGCGTATGCCCTCGACGGCACAGTAGAAAATTGCTGTTGGCCGAATAACGCGAAAGCATATGACCCGTCTCCGCTTGCGTATGTAGGAGGACAAAGCAACGAAGAACAAGGGACTGCCATTTCTGACTTTACCTCCGCAGATGTGCTTGCTGGCTTGAAAAACAATGCCGGTGCGGGCGTTGAATGGGTTGCCGGAATCGGCCATCCAACTTTTGTGTGGGATGACAATAACATTCTCGCTGATTACACAGCTGTCGAAGCAGCCATCGCAAGGGCAACGGCTCTTGATAGCAGCCTTTATACAAATTATTCTGCGGTAGAAGATGCCATTAACTCTGTTGACCGAGCAAAAAGTAAAGCCCAGCAAACAGAGGTTGATGCAATGGCAAAGGCTATCGAGGATGCAGTTTCCGCCCTGCAATACAAGGGTGCTGATTACACCAAAGTAGACGCAGCCATTGCCAAGGCAAATGCCCTGAACAAGGACAACTACAAGGACTTCACCGCCGTGGAAGCTGCCGTCAAAGCTGTTGTCCGTGACAAGAACATCACTGAACAGAGCGAAGTGGATGCAATGGCGAAAGCAATAGAGGATGCGATTAATGCTCTTGTTTACAAAGATGCAGACTACGCTAAGGTTGATGAAGCCATTGCCAAGGTAAATGCGCTGAACAAGGATAATTACAAGGATTTCTCCGGTGTGGAAGCTGCCGTGAATGCTGTTGTACGGGGCAAGAACATTACTGAGCAATCAGAAGTGGACAAGATGGAAAAGGCAATAGAGGATGCCATTTCTGCCCTTCAATACAAGGAAGCTGATTATACTAATGTTGAATCAGCCATTGCAAAGGCTAATGCACTGAACAAGAATGACTACAAGGATTTCTCTGCTGTGGATGATGCTGTTAAGGCTGTTGTCCGTGGTAAGAACATTACTGAGCAATCAGAAGTGGACAAGATGGCAAAGGCTATTGAAAAAGCGATTGATGCCCTTCAATACAAGGGTGCCGATTACACGAAGGTTGATGAAGCCATTGGCAAAGCACCGGAACCGTCCAATGATTCCGGCGATAGTAATAATACAGGCACAAATGGAGAAAATGCTGTACATACGCACACTTATACATCTGCAGTGACAAAAGCACCAACCACAACAGAGGAAGGCATTATGACTTACACCTGTACGACATGTGGCAATGTGTTTACCCAGCCGATTTCAAAGATTGCAAGTGCCGCAGGAACATCGGACAGTGGCAGTGCCGGACAGAATTCAAAACCGTCAGGCAAGAACAATGCAGGAAACAATAAGAATAACAGTAGCAAAAACACTGACAGCCAGAACAATTCTGACATCGAAACAAAGCCATACATCAAGGACGACAGCGGCAAGGAAGGCTGGGATGTTATCAAGCCACAGCTTGAAGAAGCTAAGTCAGGCGATACGGTAACAGTTGCCATGAACGGAACGACTGTAGTACCGAAGGATGTAATTGACAGTATCAAGGGCAAAGATACAACACTTGTTCTGGATATGGGAAATGGTCTTTCTTGGAAAATCAATGGACAGGATATTACTGATGCAGCTGGAGATATTGATTTCGGTGTGACAGTCGGAGCCGACGCAGGAAAATCCATTCCTGTGGGTGTGATCAACAACGTGACAGGGGAACGTTCTTCCTTGAACCTGACTCTTGCTTATGACGGAGAGTTTGGATTTACAGCCACACTGACCGTCAACATGGAATCAAAGAATGCAGGACTGTATGCGAACCTGTTCTACTACAATGAACAGACCGGTGAACTGGAATTTATCAGTGCCGGACAGATTGATCCGGATGGAAATGTGGAACTTGTATTTACCCATGCATCAGATTACACGATTGTTGTTGATACCAGGATTATGAGTGATAACGGTCAGGCAGACAACAAAGCAGATGAAAACATTCCTGCGTCTAAGACAGATGACAGCACTTCAAAATATGCATGGAATAATACGATAATCATTATTATAGGTATCTGTATTATGCTGATTGTTATTGGAGCCGTATTCTATGTAAGGAAAAAGAGTGGTTCAGAAGAAAAATAATGATGATTTCATAGGAGTTGCACGATTTAATGGAAAGAGCAAAATCAACAAAAAACAGCTAAAAGTATGTATTTAATATTTGGTGCTTGCTTTTTAACATGATATCTATAAAAAGAGCCGATGTAAAACGAAAAACTGGTTTACATCGGCTCTTTTTAGTATATAATGATTATTGAAAGGCGGTGGAAGTATGCTCATAAGATATATGTTTGACAATTTTTGTTCGTTCAAGGAAGAGTGTGAGTTTTCATTAGAAGCACCAGGCGGGAAAGTAAAGAAGCGCTTTCCGGATAACTATACTACAACAGAAACAGGATATGACCTGCTGAAAACGGCAGTTATCGTAGGTGAGAATGCAGGTGGTAAGTCCAACTTTATAAATGGATTAAAATATCTGAAATCATTGTTTGATACAAACATGAAAGTGCAGTCTGTTAATTCATATATTAACGCAGATACTTTGATGGAGTGTAATAATCCCAAACAGAAATTTAATGTAGTATTCTTAGCGGGGAATCATTATATTTATGAGTATGAAACTATTGTTGATGCAAAAGGAATCTATAGCGAAAAACTTATCAGAAGTAGCCAGCGGAAATCAGCTGAGCATGTAGTGTTTGATATTTTACGGGATCAGGAGGATATATATACATTACGAAGAGGAACAGCCAGGGAAGTGACAGCTGCTCTTAAGAATAGCAATAATAGTAACGGATTATTTGTAGTTAAACTGGCTCTTCTCGGAAATAAGGATGCGTCAGCAACTGTCGAATGGATGTTAAATGTCCTATATCCGGGTAATATACCCTCTGACAATATAGACAGCATTGTCAGGCAGGAACGGGATCTTGAAATTATGAAAGATCTAAGATATGTAGAAATTTTTAAGATGGTAGATTACAGCATTTGCGGAATTGAAGTGGATGATGAGAAGCCTTATTCTAAAACTCTGGTAATTCGTAAGAATGCACAGGGAAAGCAGTTTAAGAGAGAATTATCACAGGATTCAACCGGTGTCAGAGAATTTTTTGCATGGGCTGTACAGATATTTCGCGTGGTATATGAAAATAAAGTGGTATTTGCAGATGAGATGGACCGGGTTCTTAATCCAATCTTGTCAGACCGTGTTATTGCGTATATTAACGGTATGGAGCACAGAGGGCAGTTTGTATTTTCTACACATAATGTATTACACCTAAATTTGAAGACATACATGAAAGAGCAGATTTATTTCATTACAAAAAGTAAATATGAACTGACATCAGAATTGTATTCTCTAGCAGATTTTCCGGAAGTGAGGTATGAAAACACTAAGATATATGAGTTTTATATGAAGGGGATATTGGGAGGTACGGCATTTGAGTAGAAAAACAAGAGTCCTTCAGAAGAGGTTTGCAGTATTCTGTGAGGGAGATACAGAATATAATTATATAGACAAGATGAGAAAGAATCAGGGTGTAGAACTGGTTTTAAAACCCATCAATATGCATGGTGGAGGTTATTCAAACTTCCTTCAGAAGATTAAAACGGAGTCACAGAGTAACTATCTAGCAAAATTCATTATTATGGACAATCCGGATTTTGAGTATGTGGCATGCTTGCACAGTCCTCAGTATAGAGGACAGGATCCACATAAATTTATTGAATCTGTTCTGGGAGCAAAAAGTATTGCGGATTTTAAAGGAAATGCAGATGTTTATACCTTCCTTAATTCAGGAGAATTGTCATATCAGACAATGATGGAATCATTAAGAGGAAAAGAAAAGCTGCTGTATAATCGATATGAGATAAAAAAGAAAAATTTCGATATTATGATCAAAGATACTTTTTTTGATGTTGATTTTATTAACAAAAAAAGCAGCAATATAGAAGAGTTTTTTGATGTGATTGACTGGTAATAATGGATATTTGGCATAGAATAGGTTGCCAAAATAATTTGGTCAAAAACTTATCGACAACCGACCTACCACACGATATAATGTAAGTAATCTAATAGAAATATTGATCAGTCATTACCGTCAGTAACAGGGGAATGATGGTCATGTTTATGGATTTTGATGCACACAGTAGTTAATCCCATACGTTAGCATTTCTAACAAACTGCTAACAGTGAATATCAAAAATGGGATTATATCTGTTAATTTATATTGACAAGCGTTTGCAATGAAGTGCCTACTTTCTTGATAAATACTGGCTTTGGTTGACATCAGGTAACATGTGGGAACATTTATTTATAGAGGCGGCAATGGTCGGGGAATCATAGCTGCTTTTTTTGTGGTGGGTGGCAATAATCACTTGAAGAATTATATATTATGGTGTCAGTGCAGGAGGATATACAGATGAATATAAAAAAGGTAGCGGTACTTGGTGCTGGAGCAGTCGGCTCATATGTTATATGGGGACTTTCAAAGCGTGACGGTATCAGTCTGGGAGTTGTGGCAGAGGGTGAGAGAGCTGAACGTCTGAAGAAGGGCTGTATTATAAATGATGTTACTTATAACCCTGAAGTATGGACACCGCAGGAAGCACAGGGGGCAGATCTGCTGATAGTTTCATTAAAATATGGGGCACTGCCGAATGCACTTGACAGCATAGCGGCAGTTACAGCAGACAATACAACTGTTATGAGCCTTATGAATGGTGTAGACAGTGAAGAGATAATTGCAGCGAAGATTGGTGCAGAGCATGTAATCGGCTCACTGATTAAGGTGGCTTCGCATAAGGAAGGCAGCGGTTATTATTTTGACCCGGAGACAACAATAGGAATTATATTCGGAGAATTCGAGGCACCATATAATAGTGAGCGTGTTGAGGCGATAGAGAAGCTTTTTGAAAATACGGGAATTAATTATCGTGTGACAGAGAATATCAGAGAAGAGATATGGAGCAAATTCCGTCTTAATGTATGTAATAATCTTCCGCAGGCAATCCTTGGTGCCGGTGTCGGATGCTATGAGGACAGTGTCCATATGCAGGCAATCAGTGAAGGGCTTAGAAAAGAACTTGAGGATGTTGCAAAAGCAAAGGGAATAGACATAGATAAGGCCGGCAAGTCGTCAAGCTATGGAAGTGCCGTACCGCCAACTGCGAGATACTCTACATTACAGGATCTTGATGCCGGACGTCATACGGAGATTGATATGTTCTCAGGAGCACTTATGCGGATGGGGCAGGAACTTGGGATACCTGTGCCATATAATGAATTTGCATATCACATGATAAAAGCAATTGAAGAAAAGAATGACGGCAGGTTTGACTACAGTAATCAGGATAAAAGAATGTCATGTTCAAAATAGAAAATAGAAAATAGAAAGCGTGCCGGGCATGAAAAAATCAGAAAAGACAATTGCATATTACCACCTGCCGGGACTGTTTGAATTCTATGAATTGTACAGGATTTTTCTGCCATTGTTTCGGGAACATAGGGAATATTTTTACGAATGGTGTGATATAGGCTCTATATATGGTGCTCCGGCAGACTGTATCTGGGGCGGAGGGCGTGCAGGCTTTGGTGACGGAAGTCCGGAAGATGTGCTTGCACTTATGCAGGAATACGGGATATCGGCGCGTCTTACGTTCAGCAACTCACTTCTTAAGCCGGAGCATCTGGCAGATAAGAGGTGCAATGAGCTGTGCAGGCTGTTTGATACAAGCAGTAATGGCATAATTATACATTCAGAGCTGCTTCTTGAGTATCTCAAAAATAATTACCCCAATCTTTATTATGTATCATCAACAACCAAGGTGATTACGGATTTCGGACAGTTTATTAAAGAAACGGACAGGGACGATTTCAGGTATGTTGTACCGGATTTCCGGCTGAATAAGGAGTTCGATAAGTTGTCTGCAATGTCACAGCAGCAAAAGGATAAAGTTGAATTCCTGTGCAATGAATGCTGCCGGTATGGCTGTAATGACAGAAAGAGCTGCTACGAAGCTGTAAGCCGCAAGAATCTCGGCGAAGACTGTCCTGAACATTACTGCACCGCACCCGGCGCAGACAGTGGATACCGATTCTCAAAGGCAATGACTAATCCGGGCTTTATAAGTGCGGATGACATAAAAAATGTCTATCTGCCAATGGGATTTTCTAATTTTAAGATTGAAGGCCGTGGGCTTGGAAGTGCGATAGTTCTTGAATTTCTGCTGTATTATATGACTAAGCCCGAATACCAGATTCACGTAAGAGAAGCAGTATATCTTGATAATATGCTGGATTTGTTCTGACCGGTGCTTGCGCTTCCGGATAAAAATGACGAATTCAAGGAGAAATAGGAGAATGTCAAAGGATGAATATTTAATTACAGATGCGCCCCTTAAAGCGCTGACAGTTTTTGCTATGCCTATGATTCTGGGCAGCTTTTTCCAACAGGTATATAATATGGCCGACTCAATTATTGTCGGTCAGTTTGTCGGCTCATCTGCACTTGCGGCTGTCGGAGCATGCGCTGCTCTCACGAATGTATTTATCTGTGTGGCACTGGGTGCCGGCGTAGGTGCCGGAGTGCTTGTGAGCCGCTATTTTGGTGCCAGAGATTATGGTAAAATGAAGACGATTGTATCAACTTCGTTGATAAGCTTCTTAATTTTAAGCATACTTCTTGGAATATTTGGATTTGTGTTATCACATTCAATGATGAGCTTGTTACAGACACCGGCTGATATACTGGATGAAGCAGTACTGTATCTTAAAGTCTATTTTGCCGGATTCCCGTTTCTGTTTATGTACAATATTCTTTCAACGATGTTTACTTCAATCGGTGAATCAAAGATTCCGTTAGTGCTTCTGATATTTTCTTCTGTATTAAATATATTTATGGATCTCTGGATGGTCGCCGGCCTCGGTCTTGGCGTGTTTGGTGCAGCTCTTGCAACATTGATAGCACAGGGAATCTCCGCAGTGTTTTCACTTTTTATTTTCTTTGGCAGGATGCGCCGGTATAAAAGTCACTTTGACTGGTTTGACAGACATGAGCTGCATTCCATGCTTCAGATTGCCGTACCGTCTGTTCTTCAGCAGTCCACAGTGTCAATCGGCATGATGATAGTACAGGCAGTTGTAAATCCGTTCGGCACGCAGGCACTCGCAGGTTATTCTGCAACGATGAGAGTGGAAAATGTATTTTCCCTTATATTTGTGTCCATTGGCAATGCGGTATCACCTTATGTCTCCCAAAATCTTGGCGCAAAGAAAATTAAACGTATCAAAAAAGGATATCATGCGTCGCTTGTGTTAGATATATGCTTTGCAGTCCTTGCATTCATAGTTATTGAAACACTGCATACTCAGATTTCATCGTTATTTCTGGGCAAAGATGGAACTGCCCTGGCATATCAGGTGTCTGGGGATTATATGAGATGGTTAGGTTACTTTTTCATTTTCATGGGTATCAAGATGGCAACGGATGGAGTCCTTCGCGGGCTTGGAGTTATGCGTCCGTTTCTCATTGCCAATATGGTTAACCTTGCAATCCGCCTGTCAGTTGCCCTGATTTGTGCACCGCGTTTTGGCATTGCGTTTGTCTGGCTTGCGGTTCCGGCCGGATGGCTGGCAAATTTTCTGATTTCCTATGTGGCACTCAGAAAATCGTGGCCGGCTGAAAAAGCAGAATACAGCATCAAATATATGTAATGAGTCCCGGAGCAGATTTTGACAAAATATTTATGTAGCCCTCCGCCCTGATTAATGGTATAGTATGTTTGTTGCAATAATGAATTTACAACCTGAGGTCAGGAGTCATACAGCAATCCGGACAACACAATGACATACTCAGGATAAAAAACGATAGAAAACAGGAAGCGTGGTTCCTAAAAGGTAACTACGGTTCCTGTTTTGACGAATCATACACGCTGCAGCTATGAAAACTGACCTGAAATCTGATAGTACGGATAATTCGGCCGTAAGCGTGATATACTTGAATATATGAGGCATAAGTATGAAAAGAAATTCAGACAGAGTAATGTTATGTGTGCTTGCAGCAATGGTGGTACTTGCGTTGTCGGCACTGACATTTAACAGAAATGTCATCAGGGATGCTGTTGACAGTGAGAAGCAGTCAGCACAGAGCCAGGCAGATTGGGAACAGATGCTTGGAGAGGAAGCGGTTCCGGATGAAGAGGAGGAACCATATTTTGATGATGACGGCCAAAGAGAGATATCATGCTGGGGAGACAGCATGATTGAAGGCGATGGCGCGGATATTGCATTTATAGAGACACCGGATGGTGTTAAAGATATCAGTTATTATACAGCTCCGTATACACTTCAGGAGATGACCGGCATAAGGACATATAATTTTGGTGTCGGAGGTGCTGCATCGGATGAGATATCAATACGTGCAGGGGGGCTTGTGCTGTATACTGACAGGGATGTGTATATTAACAATAAAAAGGCTACGAGAGTCGCACTTGTTGACGGCAGCGGCAACAGGATTAATATGTCCGATTATTACGGATATGGCGGTGAGGATAATGATATGCCGGATGCCTTCTATATTAATGGTTATCTGTGTACGATAAAGCCGATATGGAATTCAGACGAGGTAAAGCTTAAGCTGTACAAGGAACCGGGTACAAAGGGGCGCCAGTATGCATTTATACCAAGAGACAGTGAAGTTACGCCTAAGGCGGCAGCAGACCACAGTCAGGATATAATGATACTTGAGATGGGAAGCAATGGCGGCTGGCAGAGTGATTATCATATACTCATAATGCAGTATCTTTCGATAATACAGAAGCATAACTGTTCCAAATACATTATTGTCGGAGATACGGATGATCCCGGAACGTCGCTTGGAGATATTAATCAGGATGTCGTAAATGATGACGGTTCATATATCGGTACCGGTGAGACGATGTGGGAGACGGCACTTCATGATGCATTCGGAGACCATTTTATTAATATGCGCGTGTATATGCTTGAAAACGGGCTTGAGGACTGCGGCTTCACCATGACGGAGCAGGATTGGGAAGATTATGAACGTGGAATTATCTCTAGTCAGCTTAGAAGCGACTGGACGCATTTTAACTCATATGGGTATTATGCCAAGGGCAAGGGACTTTATCTGAAGGGCGTTGAGCTTGGATATTGGGAATAATGAAGCAGGATAAAAAACAGGGAGAGATTCTCTCCCTGTTTTTTATAAATACTTTTCCTGATATCAGCCTTGCCTTGTGAGCATCCCTTCGGTGATATTACATCGTAAACAGACCAAACTGTGAAAGTGTATAAGTTATAAGAATGATTATAAGAAGTACCGGAGCTACATACTTAATCATGACTCCATAGAGCTTCTTACGTCCGAACTTCTCACCGTTACGTGTTACCTCATCAGTGATGACCTTAGGACCGAGAATCCATCCTGCAAGGATTGCCGTACAGAGTGCCACGAATGGCATCAGCAGGCTGTTACTGATGTAGTCGAAGAATGTAAGGAAATCCATTCCGAGAATTGTAATGTTGGACCATGCGCCGTTGCCAAGTGAAGAAGGCACGCCGAGGATAATTGCAATAATGATGCAGATTGCACATGACTTGTTGCGTGACAGACGGAACTTGTCCATTATTGCGGATACAATAGCTTCCATGATTGAAACAGAGCTTGTAAGTGCCGCAAATAAAACAAGTGCAAAGAACAAAAATCCTATAAGCTC
>OGOX01002015.1_pt1 | contig 12147 bp, 12 predicted proteins | sample 1552761 | NCBI WGS metagenome assembly OGOX01 (sample SAMEA2580212, study PRJEB22360) | human gut metagenome | biome: human gut; feature: human-associated habitat; material: faeces | place: Denmark | collected 2008/2010
TCGAAGAGAATAAAAAACAATAAAATAGCTACCCTATGAAAACCGTCTGCTTATATTTTCAGGTACACCAGCCCTGGCGACTGAAGAAGTACCGCTTCTTCAACATGGGCAAGGACCACAACTACCTGGACGACCTGCTGAACCGCTCCATCATGCAGAAAGTCGCCCGGCAGTGCTACCTGCCGATGAATGCCCTGCTGCTGAAGCTGACGGTGCCGTGCCTGGCCTTTGATGCCTTTATGACCGATTTTGCCCGCGGGGAGCTGCGGCGCAATGTGCAGATCCTGCTGATCTCCTTTGCGCTGTATCTTTCGATGATCGCGCTGTCGCAGCTTATTTTTATTAAATACGGCCGGCGGAAGGCCAACCTATATGGCATCTGCTTTGCCATAGGGCAGCAGACACTATACGCCATGCCTATTCTACGGGCTATTTACCGGGAAAATCCGTCGGAATCGATGCTTTCCGCCAGCATGGTAGCTATCGCTTTCCGGGTGATGCTGTACCTCTACGCCTTTTATTCCATCAGCGGGGCAGCGGTGACCGGTGGCAGCCTGAAGCAAAATCTGAAAAAAGCGTTCCTGACGCCGGTGATGCTGGCTATGTTCGCGGGGTTCTTCATCTGGCTGACACAGGGACTGCTTCCCTGCCCCGGCGGCATACCGCTGCTGCGGCTGGACCTGCGATTCCCGGCACTGTACGCGGTGGTACCGCAGATGGCCACCCTGGTGAACCCCCTGGCGATGCTGCTGATCGGCTCGACACTGGGAGAGTCCCGGCTGGGCGACGCGCTGCGGGACGGCAAGGCGTGGTTCATCGCCTTGCTGCGGATGTTTATCGCCCCGCTGTATACCCTGGCGGTGCTGTGCCTGCTCCAGCAGATCGGATGGACCCACTTTACCGAGGTGACGCTGATGACGGTGGTGATGTGCTTTGCTGCGCCGCTTTCTGCGGTGCTGTGCACCTTCTTCATCACCTACCAGAAGGAAGCGGATATGGCCGCACGGGTGTGTCTGCTTTCCACGCTGTTCTGTGTCCTATCCACGCCGCTCTTCTACTGCCTGGTGAAGGCCGCAGTAGCCAGCGGAGCGTTTCCTGTATAATATAGGTAAGAAAACGCGCGAAAGCCCTCCAAACAGAGGGGGGCAACGAAAGGTTGCTAAAAATCCATGAGGGGTTGGTCGACAGCACCCCCATTCCATGATACTCTTGCGGTACAAAACATGAAAGGCGGATGCTGAAATGACACTGGGTGAACGGATCGCATATTACAGGGGGAAGCTGGGGCTTTCCCAGGGGGAGCTGGCGGAGCAGCTGGGCGTGAGCCGTCAAGCCGTAAGCAAATGGGAGACCGATGCCGGACTGCCGGATCTGGAACGGCTGATCGCGCTTTCCCGGCTGTACCATATCACACTGGATGAACTGGTAAAGGGTAAAACCCCGGAAGATGCGGCCGAAGCCCCGGAGGAGATACCGGTGGATACGGTCATTGCGAAGCCAGCAGCCCCCAGCGGGCAGAAAACGGTGGGATATATCCTGCTGGGGGTGGGGCTGCTGTGTGCGGTGCTGGCGCTGTTTTTGAACTGGGCGCTGCTGATCCCGGCGGGCTACCTGCTGATTTGCGCGGTGCTGTGCCTGACGCTGCGGCGGTATGCCGGGCGGATCATTATAGGCGGGACGCTGCTGGCAATCCTGCTGCCCGCGCAGCGCTGGTTTGGCGGTGCAAGCCTGGGGAGCGTGATCAACCCGATCGCCTACCAGTCGGAGTATTTTGAAATTGGGCTATTGATCTCCTGGGCATTGTGGGCGGTTCTTATCTTGTATGTGGTGCTGGCCCTGCGGCACACCCGCTGGCAGAAATACACCCCGCTGGCACTGGGGTGGACAGTGGTATTGGGGCTGCATGGCTGGCTGGCCCCGCTGTGGCAGGTGCTGGGCGGTGCAGAAGCCGCCAGCTGGTACTATCCGGTGGTCTCCGGCCTTATCAATCTGCTGGCGGCGGCTGTGGTGCTGCTGACGGTCCGGGCCATTTACCGGGCCCAACGGGAGAAAAAGAGCGCATAAATACAAAAAATGAAAAGAGCCGTTCCCAAAAGGAGCGGCTCTTTGGCTTATTTTAGGGTGGAGCTGTTATTGAGGACACCGGCACTATACAGGAACAGCACATCGCAGCCTGTAAAATCGACAAAGCCGCCCAGCCGGCTGGAGGCGAGATACCGGATATCCACCAGCGTAACGGAGGAATAGCCCTCCACCAGCAGCGGTGCGATACTGCTGCCAAAGGAATCCCGGAAGATCACCAGCCGGCGGCCGGAGGTGTTCTGCGGATTTTCGATGCGCAGGAGCGACACGGAGCCGGAAAGGAACATCTCATACGGATCACGGCCCGCGGCCTTTTCCGCATCGTAGATACCGCCCTCGGTATCGGTTTCGTAATTATAGACCGCGGCGGTATCGATGGCGCCGCCGGTGAGATAGTTCATCTCCTCCGGGGCGATGGGCAGCGCGGCCTGGCCGTAGTAAACACCATAGAAGGGCTTTTCCAGCGTTTTTCTGGTGTAGCTGCCGGTAAGCTCCACGCCCATGCTGCGCATCGCCCCCCCACCCGCCAGCCGGGCAGCCACATCCAGGATCTTCTCCTGCCGCCAGTGGGCATCGGTGCGGTAGTAGTCCTCCAACTCCAGCAGATCGAAGATATCGATATACTGCATATAGCCGGTGCGGCTTTGCAGTTCCTCAGCAAACTGCTCGTAATCGATGGAGGGGTAGCCATTGGGCGCGGCCATAAAGTAGTTTTTATCCGGGATGAGGGACAGATACACCCGACTGCCGGCGTCCTTCAGGTAAGCTTCGTAGAGATACCGGAAGCGCTCCGCCGCATGGTCAAGGGAAGCAGTATTCATGGGGTATTCCAGCTTGGCCAGGTGATCCCCCACCCGGTACAGGCCGTTATTATCCCGCTGGCGCAGCAGCCCTGTGGCAGTAAGTGCTTTGAGCGTGCGGAATTCATCCCGCAGCGGGAACTGATCGGTGGCGTAGTCCTCAAAGCGATCGGCAAAGGTGCCGGAAAGCAGCGACTGGCCGGTGAGGGCAGGCAGCTGCGCCAGGGAGCGGCGCTCCGCATCGGAGGCGGCATCGGCGGGCTTAAAAACAGTCCAAAGGGTGAACGCCGCCAAAAATACCCCCAACACCGCAATGGTGAGAATGGTACGGGTCTTATTGTTTTCCACAGCGGCACCTCCTTAAAAGCGGAAATAGAGGAACGGATTGAATGAGCCATCCACCAGGTAAGCAGTGACGACCGCCAACAGGGCCATCAGGGCCACAGGGGCCGCGACCGCCAGCACCCGGCCGGTTTTGGGGCCTTCGGAAAGGCGATTCATCCAGCGGGTGGGATAGGGCGTAGCGCCGATGACGGCGATGATGAAGGTGACGGCATAGCTGCCGAGGTAATAGAGCGTCTCTCCGGTGGCAAGCGGCACCCCGCCCGCCCCAAACATGCGGCCCAGGTGGGCGGCGGCTTCCGAAAGGCCGGCGCTATCGAAGATGACAAAGCTGACCGCGACCAGCAGCAGGGTATAAAGATGGCTGAGGACGGGGAGCCTTTGCAGGGGCTTTAAGAGGAAACCTTTTTCCAGGATGAGGAACACAGCGAAGAACAGGCCCCACAGGACAAAGTTCCAATCGGCGCCATGCCAAAGACCGGTCAGCATCCATACCACGAGGATATTGAGGTAGCGGCGGGCCGGGGCCACCCGGTTGCCGCCCATGGGGATATAGACATAATCCCGGAACCAGGAGCCAAGGCTCATGTGCCAGCGCCGCCAAAATTCGGTGACGCTGCGGGAGATATAGGGATAATTGAAGTTTTCGGCAAAGGTGAAGCCGAAAATTTTCCCCAGGCCGATGGCCATATCGCTGTAACCGGAAAAATCGAAATAGATGTGCAGCATATAGGCCGCAGCGTACATCCAGCTGTACAGCACCGAGGGCTGGGTGGTAGCCTTATACACCGTGATAAGCTGATAAAGCACATTGGCGATGAGGACCTTTTTGCCCAGGCCCAGCACAAAGCGTTGCGCGCCTGCGGCGACCATGGCCGGGGTGGAGCGGCGTTCCTTAAGCTGGGGTTCGATATCGGCATAGCGGACGATGGGCCCCGCGATGAGCTGCGGGAACATGGCGATATAGGTGCCGAGGTCGATGAGATTGCGCTGGGCGGCCACGGTGCCCCGGTGGACATCCACCACATAACTGAGGATCTGGAAGGTGTAGAAGCTGATGCCAATGGGCAGCGCCACCCGCAGAAGCGGCACCGAAAGGCCGGTCACGGCATTGAAGCTGCGGATGAAGAAATCGGCGTACTTGCAGTAGCCCAAAAGCAGCAGGCTGAAAAGGACCGAGGCGGTCAAAAAGAGCTTTGACCGCCGGGGATTGCTGACACGATATTTTTCTACCAGCCGCCCAAAGAAATAGCCCTGCAGAATGGATACGACCATGAATAGGACATATTTCGGTTCGCCCCACGCATAGAACACAAGGGAAAAGAGGAGCAGAACGGCATTTTTTGCCCGGCGCGGCGACAAAAAATAGCACAGCAGCGTGAGCGGCAGAAAGTAGTAGAGAAACGGGATGCTTGAAAACAGCATAAGCTGATCCCCCCGAAACGATTACTGGATGGCTTCGTCAAAATCGATGACGGCGGCGGGATAGGAAGCGGTGAGGGTATCACGGAAGCTGTTGATGAGCTCCTCATCACCGTACATGGCCACAACGACCTCATTCACGGTGAGAACGACGACCTTATCGGGGAAGCCGCACATCCACTGGCGGGACTGGATGCTGTCACGCAGGGACTGGGCCAGCGTCTTGGCATCGGCGGCATTTTTTACATGGTAGGCACCGCAGGTGAAGGTGTTCATATTCATCATGTGGGTGAGAGAGGCGGCGCTGTCAATGAGGTCGACGCTGCCGGCTGGGAAAGACAGCATATAATCCAGATTATCGGTATCGGAAATATCGAATTTGCCGGGCTTGTCATCCACGGGGCTGCCGTTATCGCCGCCGGCGGCCGGGAATTTATCCTCCTCGGGCAGGCTGCTCCAGGTCTTGCTGAGAACCTCCAGCGGATCGGTGACGGCCGCGTCATTGCCGCCGTTATTGCCGGAATTGTTGCCGCAAGCGGCGAAGGCCAGCACCATTACGGCTGCCAGCAGAATGGAAATGATCTTTTTCATGCTACAATTTCTCCTTCTTTTATAAAGCTTTTTGTATCATCCAGACGCCCTGCTCATTTTGAGAAAGGGTCATTGTCTGCGCATTGAGGGTAAGGCGGTAGGTTTCCCCCGCCGTGGGCTGCGGAATAGCCCAAAGAACGGTACAGGCCCCGCGGCCCTGTTGGGTGCCGCTCCAGGCGGAAACGGTATCCCCCTGGGGGATCCGCAATTCGCCATCGTCTGTGGAAAGCTGCCATTCCCCGCGGCCGGAAAGGGTCAGGGGGACTTCCAGGCTGCCAAGGGTATAGAGCGCGGGCTCCGCGGCGGTGCGTGGGACGGCTTCCGTTATGGCCGGCACCGGCTGGTTGCCGATGATGGTCTCCCCCACCGAAAGACGGAGCGTGCCGGACTGCTGCCACAGCACCGAGATGCCAAATACCAGCAGCAGGGCAGCCGCTATGGCGCCCCAGCGGCCAAAGGCCGGACGGCGAGGAACGGGCGGTGCCGTTATAGCATCCTGCAGCAGGTCATCGTCAAGGGCAGTGACAGCGGATGCCAGTGCTTCATGCTTCATTTGGTCCATCCCTCGCTTTCAAGATATTTTGCCAGACGGGTGCGGGTACGCAGCAGCATGGATTTGACACGGCTTTCGGAAAATCCAAAGTGGTCGGCGACCTGCGCGACTGGGCAGCACATGAAATATCGCTGCAGGAACACCCGGCGGGCCTCCTCGCTTTCGGTGCGCAAAAATTCGCTGAGAAGGTGGGAAAACGCAGCGGCTTCGGCCTCATCCTGCGGCTCGCTGCCGGATGGCAGGCATTCCGCCAATTCCTCCAGTGAAAGGGCCGCTTCTCCCCCGCCCCGTTTTTCGGCCGCGCGGGCTTTATAGCGGTTCAGGGCCAGGTTGCGGGCAATGCGCCCGAGAAACGCCGCGAAAAACTGCGGGCGCTGCGGCGGGATGGCATTCCAGACACGCAGGTAGGTGTCATTGACATTTTCCTCGCTGTCTTCCCGGTTCATCAGAATATTCATGGAGAGCCGCATACAGTATGCCCCGTATTTACGGGAAGTTTCACCGATGGCCGGCGGGCTGCGCTGCCAGTAAAGCTCGATGATCTTTTCGTCCTCCATCGGGCACTCCTTTCCCGCTCCCGGATCGGTGCCCTCACCCATATAGACAACAAGTGAGAAGGTTTGGTTGCGCCGGAGAGCAAATTTTTTTGAAAAATCTGAAATTGATCTTTGGGCGGGAATACCCGCAGGAGTCATGGGGCTGCTGCGGGTTTCTTTATGGGGTATATTGTGCCCGGTTTTACGGGAGAAGTTCCAGGCTGCCGCCATCTTCTACGGTGTGGCCTTCCAGCAGCAGGAGCTTCTCCGCCAGCAGGCGGGAGAAACCACCAATGATCGCAGCCGTGGCGATGATGTCCTCCACCCGATCGGTATCCAGCATGGACGGCTCCTCGTCCTCATGCTTGAGAATGGTAGCGCAGGCGGCGCGCACCTCCCGGGTGAAATAAACGGCGGCCAGGCTGTGACGCCCGATGTACTCGGTGTAGATGGGACGCAGTTCCTCCTCGGTGAGCTCCGACGGGATGAGCCGCTGCACCAGTGAGATACCGAGCCCCTGCTTGAGGGTGCAAATCATAATGAGGTAGGCCAGGTGCAGGCGGTAATAGCGCTTTTTGACGGGGCCGGGCATGGCGCGCGTGCGCACATAGTTATTGATGGCAGCGGCTGTGACAGCCTCCTCCTCCTTGAGCTCAGGGGGAAGATAATCAAGATAGCCGCGCAGCAGGGTAACGACCTGCTCCATATACAGCCCGATATCCGGGATCTCCTCCCAAGCGGGAAGATGATAGCGGTTGAGGTAGCGGTCCCAGCGACGCAGCTTGCCCGCTACCAGATCTTTATCAAAGTTCACGGCAGCACACCTCTCTTTGGGTGATATTATACCACATAGGAAAGGTGCCCGCAAGAATTTGTGATGAATATTACAGCTTGACATGATTATAAAAATGTTGTAATCTAATGAAGCATATTAGATGAAAGAGGGTTTTACATCTTGTACGAAATCTTTACCGATACTGCCGCCAATTTAGATTGCTCCCTGCTGGAGGAACTGGGGGTGGAATTGATCCCATTCTCTTTCTATTATAATGGGGAGGAACACCGGGTGACCAGCCTGGAGCAATTTGATGGACACGCCTACTATGATATGATTCGGGCCGGAACCGATGTGACCACCTCGCTGGTGGAGCCGCAGCGGTATATTGACGGTTTTACCCCGCTGCTGCGGGAGGGCCGGGATATCCTGTTTGTGGGGATGTCCAGCGGCATCAGCGGCAGCTATGCTTCCGCCGAGGTGGCCGCCGCCACACTGCGGGAGGAATTCCCGGAGCGGAAAATAAGGCTGGTGGATACGCTATCCGCCTCGCTGGCGGAGGGCCTGCAGGTACTGAAAGCCGTGGAATACCGGGCCGAAGGGGTGGATATTGATACCGCGGCAGACCGCCTGCTGGAAGGCCGCCATAATATGTGCCAGGTCTTTACCGTGGATAACCTGAAATACCTGAAAAAAGGCGGGCGCATCAGCAACCTGAAGGCCGCCGTGGGCACCGTTTTGCAGATAAAGCCGCTGCTGAAGGGCGACCCGGAGGGGAAGATCGTATGCTTTGCGCAGGTGCGGGGCCGGAAGAAATCCATTGAACTGATGGCGGAACAATATGACCGTTATGTGGAACATGCCGAATGCGAGACTATTGGCATTGCACACGGCGACTGTCCCGAGGACGCGGAAGCGCTGATTGCACTGCTGAACCGCAACCACCCGCCGAAGAACATCATTAATGCCTGCTACGAGCCGATGACCGGTGCCCATGTAGGGCCCGGCGCTTTGGCGCTGTTCTTCTACGGAAAAAAGGAATTCCGGCAGGCGACGAAATAAGATATTCGGAGGAAAAGTATATAATTCTGATATGACGAATAATATTTCGTCATAGCCGAATAACAATCATTGCCCCCGTCACATGCGGGGGCTATAATTATCAGTACCATTATTCTGTAATGAGATGATCGCATCTTATTAAATTATGAAATTATAATTTTTCATTGCAAAATTAGTTCGGATATTTTATAGCTAAGGTAAAAGATAGCCCGCAAGGAGAGCAACTATATGACCACCCCCGCCAAACAACTGAAAAAGGATCGTTCCACAGGCGGCGCTGCCCGGCTGTGGGCCTTGGCCGCCCTGCTGCTGGCGGTCTTTTGGGGGTCCTTCTTTTTGGGGCGGTATGGGGTATCCCTTACACTAGGGCAGTTCCTGGGGCTGATGGCCGAGGGACTGCAGCGGGTGCTGACCGCTCTGGTAAACTGGGCAGGTAAGCCGTTTGGCTTTGCTACCGAGCGGCTGTTTGCCGTGCCTGTGACCTGGCCCTCTGTAATGGAGACCATCGTGCTGAATATCCGGATGCCCCGCATTATTATGGCCTGTCTGGTGGGCTGCTGCCTGGCTTCCGCCGGTGCATGCTACCAGGGCGTTTTCCAGAACCCGATGGCGGCCCCCGATCTGCTGGGTGCTTCCACCGGTGCCTGCTTTGGCGCGGCACTGGCCATTCTGCATGGGCGTTCCTCCGCTATGATCACCCTGTACGCTTTCTTTTTCAGCCTGCTTACGGTGCTGCTGGTCTTTGTGATCGGTCAGCGTGCCCCGGGGCAGAAAACTGTTAACTTGATTTTGGCCGGTATTATGGTCAGCTCGCTCTTTTCGGCGGGGACTTCCTACATCAAGCTGGTGGCGGACCCCGGCAGTAAGCTTCCGGAAATCACCTACTGGCTGATGGGCAGTCTTTCCGGCACCCGCGGGGTGGATATCCGCTTTGCTGTCTTTCCCATGGCACTGGGGCTTATCCCGCTGCTGCTCATCCGCTGGCGGCTGAACCTGCTGACCCTGGGCGAGGAAGAAGCCCGCGCGCTGGGGATCAATACCGCCCTGCTGCGGCTGATTGTAGTGGTATGCGCCACGCTGGTCACCGCCGCTTCGGTTTCGGTCAGCGGTCTGATCGGCTGGGTGGGTTTGGTCATCCCCCACCTGTGCCGTCGGTATATCGGCAATGACTACCGCAAGCTGCTCCCGGCTTCGATGCTGTTCGGGGCCACTTTCCTGCTGCTGGTGGATAACATCAGCCGGAACCTGCTGGCGGTGGAGATCCCCATCGGCATTCTGACCGCCTTTATCGGTGCGCCGTTCTTTATCTACCTGATGCACCAGAAAGGAGGCGGCGTATGAGCTACCCTGCCATAGAAGCCAAGGGCGTGCGCTTCTCCTACGGAAAAAATGAAATTCTGCATGGGATGGATTTTGCTGCCCAAAAAGGGCAGCTGATCGCAGTGCTGGGACCCAACGGCGCCGGAAAAAGTACGCTGTTCCGCTGCCTGTTGGGGCTGTACCACAGCTACCAGGGCAGCATCACCATAGAGGGCCGAGAGGTAAAAAACATGCAGCCGCGGGAGATCGCGGCCAAGGTGGCCTATATCCCGCAGACCCATACCCCTACCTTCCACTATACTGTGCTGGAGATGGTACTAATGGGCACCACACACCGGGTACGGGGCCTGCAAAGCCCCGGCGCCAAGGAAGTGGCCATAGCACGAGAAGCCCTGGCACAGGTTGGGATTGCGGACATGGAGAACCGCAGCTACGGCAGACTTTCCGGCGGCGAGCAACAGCTGGTGCTGATTGCCCGGGCACTAGCCCAACAGACTGAGCTGCTCATCATGGATGAGCCGACCAGCAGCCTGGACTACGGCAACCAGCTGCGGGTGATGCAGCGGGTAAGGGCGTTGGCCCGGCAGGGGTATACCATCCTGCTTTCCAGCCACAATCCGCAGCAGGCACTGCTTTTTTCGGACCGCATCCTGGCGCTGCACGATGGCGTGATTTGCGCTGACGGCGCTCCGGAGAAGGTGATAACCCCTGAACTGCTGGAGACGCTTTATAGCATCAAGACCCGCCTGGCGGAAGCGGAAGAAGGACGGTTGATCATTCCGCTGCTGAAGGAGGATGACTGATGTTTATTTGGAATGAAGATATGATCCGCTTTTTGCGGGATGCCAGCGAACACAGCGACTACCACCATTTGCTGGCGGAATACCTTGCCAAGCGATTGCCCGAAAACGCCCATGTGTGTGATGCGGGCTGTGGGTTGGGGTACCTCAGCCTGCAGCTGGCCCCCTACTGCCGACAAGTAACGGCGGTAGATGTAAGCCCGGAGGCACTGGCGGTTCTGGCCGCAAATTGCGATAAAGAAAAAATCAAGAATGTAGATATCCGCTGCGGTGAGATAGCGGAACTGCCGCCCGATGAGCCCTATGATGCCATGGTATTCTGCTTCTTTGGCACTGGGAACGAAGCGCTGCGCATCGCTAAGGAGCAGTGCTGTGGACCCGTTATCATCATCAAAAAGGGCTGGAGCGAGCATCGCTTCTCGCTGGGCAAGCAGAAGATGGGCCACGAAAGCTACGCCGACACCATGGCACTTCTGGATGGATATGGCATCCCCCATACCGGCGAAACATTGACGCTGGAAATGGGACAGCCTTTCCGGAGTTTGGACGACGCCTGTCGTTTTTTTGAGATCTACGAGCGGAGCGGCGCTGCCGTAACCGAAGAAGCCGTGCGCGCGCGGCTGACCGCCACCGGGGATACTGAATTCCCATGGTACCTGCCGCAGCCCAAGGTAATGGGCATTATCCAATTCGACAGCAGGGATATCCCTGAGTTATAAAATCCTAAAAGAACAAACAGAAGGAGAAAAGATATGAAAAAAATGCTTAGCGTTCTGCTGGCAATCATGATGATCGCCACCCTGGCGCTGACTGGCTGTGGGCTGAACAATGATCCTACTCCGAATCCCGCGCCCGCCACCCGCACCTTTACCGATTCCCTGGGCCGCGAGGTGACCCTGCCTGCCAATCTCAACAAGATCGCCATTTCCGGCCCTCTGGCCCAGATCGTGGTATTCGCCATCGCTCCCGAAATGATGGTTGGTATTGCCAACGGCTGGGCGGATGAGGCCAAGGGGCTGATCCCCGATGAGTACTACAATCTGCCTCTGCTGGGCCAGCTGTACGGCGGCAAGGGAGAGCTGAACCTGGAAACCCTGCTGCAATCCGGTGCCGAGGTGGTTATTGATGTAGGCGAGCAGAAGGACGGCATGGCCGATGACCTGAACGCTCTGCAGGAGCAGGCCGGGATTCCTTTCGTTCACATTGACTGCTACACCGGCAGCATGGGGGATACCTACCGCACCCTGGGCACCCTGCTGGGCAAGGAGACCGAGGGCAACACCCTGGGTGAGTACTGCGACAAGATTTATAACCGCACCAATGAGATCGCCGCGAGTGTAAAGAAGGTAAACCTGCTGTACTGCCTGGGTGATAAGGGCGAAAATGTCATCGCCAAGGGCAGCTACCATGCCGAGATCATTGACCTGCTTTCCAACAACCTGGCAGTTGTAGAATCCCCCTCCTCCAAGGGCACCGGCAACGAGGTTGATATTGAGCAGATCCTGAAGTGGAATCCTGATGTGATTCTGTTTGCCCCCGGCAGCGTATACGCTACCGTTGGTGAGGATCCCGCCTGGCAGGGCGTCAACGCCATCAAGAACGGCACCTACTACGAAGTGCCCATCGGTCCCTACAACTGGATGGGCTTTCCTCCCTCTGTTCAGCGTATGCTGGGCATGATGTGGATGGCGAAGCTGCTGTATCCTGAGGCCGCTGACTATGATCTGTATACCGAGGTGACCGAGTACTTCAAGCTGTTCTACCACACCACCTTGAGCGAAGATGCCTACAATGCTCTGGCAGCCAACTCCATTGGCACCGTAGAAGTAAAGGCTGCCGCGTAAACAAAACTTTGATAGAAGCA
>OGOX01002020.1_pt1 | contig 12120 bp, 10 predicted proteins | sample 1552761 | NCBI WGS metagenome assembly OGOX01 (sample SAMEA2580212, study PRJEB22360) | human gut metagenome | biome: human gut; feature: human-associated habitat; material: faeces | place: Denmark | collected 2008/2010
GCGGGCGGCTTCCATGGCAAACGCCATCACTTCGTCGATGTATTGCTGTAGGTCAGCCTTGCCGTTGCCCTCGTGCGAGTGGAGCGAAATCTGGATTTTGTGGGGCAAGGCATCAAGAATGTCGGTGCGTTGCGAGAGCAAAGTGCCGTTGGTAGTGAGTATAGGGACGAAGCCTTTGAGCCTTGCCATACCGATGAACTGCGCCAGATGGGGATGCAGAAAAGGCTCGCCCATAAGGTGGAAATACAAGAACTTCACTTCGCCTGCAAGTCGGTCGGTGAGCATGTCGAATTCGTCCAAAGTCATTGTGTGCTTCGTGCGAGTCGTCTTGGGGCAGAACACACAGTTGAGATTGCATACGTTGGTTATCTCAAGATAGCATCTGGTAATCATCTTGTTTGTTGTTATCAAATGTAGGATGAGCCGTCGTCAGACTCTTGCGAAAGGGGTTACTGGTCGGGATTTTCTACAAATCCCTGGTATTCCTTTGTCAGTCCAGACATAACGGCGTCGTAGCTCTTGCTCTCAAGATGCTTGATGTTGTCGGTACCTTTGCCTATCGGCATGATAGGCTTGTGTATGGTGAGGCGCAGCGGATGCCATGTCACCCAGCGCATATCGCGCATTCGGGGCATCACGTTGAACGAGCCGTTGATGGTGATGGGCACTACGGGCAGCTCGATGTCGTCTGCCAGCATGAAAGCTCCACGCTTGAACACGCCTATATGACCCGTAAACGTACGTGCTCCTTCGGGAAATACCACGAGCGACATGCCGCCCTGCAGCGTCTTGCGTGCACGGTCGTAGGTCTCGCGTATCTTGCTGGGGCCTCGCTTGTCGACGAATATGTGGTGGGCAGACTCGCATGCCTTGCCCACGAGGGGAATCTGGCGCAGCTGGCGCTTCATCATCCACTTGAAGTTGCGGCACAGGAAGCCGTAAATCAGGAATATATCGAAAGCTCCCTGATGGTTGGCTACGAATACATACGATGTTTTGTGGTCAATGTTTTTGTGTCCTTCCACTTTCACCGGAAGCAGAAACAGGAAACAAGTGAGCTGTGACCAGATTTTTCCCGGGTAATACCCCCAGAAGTGTCCATTACCCAGCCAGCATCCCAACATGGTGGTCAGGGCAGTCAGGATGGTCAACACAAGAAAAATGGGAAGCCCGATACAGATTTGGTAAATGATGTATAAGAATCTCATAAGTGTGATAGATTTTATTGGATTGATTTGTTATTTCCTTTTTTTAATGTGAGAACGGTAATTTCCGGCCAGGCACCTAAGCGCATGGGGAAGAGCACATAGCCTAACCCGATGTTGACATACAGTCCCCGGTTGCCCTCCAGATACAGTCCTCTGTGTTCCGGATAGATAAACTTGGACACTGAGAAGCCGAACAGACTGATTTGCATGTCGTGGGTATGACCTGACAAGGTAAGCTGTACCGAGGTGTCTGGAAGCACTTTCCGGCGCCAGTGTGTAGGGTCGTGACTTAGCAGGACCTTGAACATGCCGTCTGTGCCTTGCAAAGCCTTGGGCAAGTCGCCTCTATCGGGGAAAGGCGGTTTCCCGCTGTTTTCCACGCCAACTACGGCAATGGAATCCGTACCTTTATATATAATACGATGGTCATTTTGCAGCATGCACCATCCCATACGGTTTTCGCGTGCAATCAGGCTGTCTACGTTAGCCAGACGGGCCTGCTCATTTTCCCATTTTACGTAGGAGCCATAGTCGTGATTCCCCAAGACGGAATACACCCCGTCGCGGGCTTTCAGTTGTGCGAACACGGGCATAAATTCCAGCAGTTCGTCAGCGCGGCTGTTCACGAGGTCGCCGGTGAATACAGCCAAATCGGCATTTTGCCGGTTACAGAGGTCGATGGCTTCCTGAAGTGCCTTTCCGTTCCCTTTCCAGCTTCCGGAATGAATGTCCGACAATTGCAGGATGCGGTATCCGTCGAATGCGTCCGGAAGGTCAGGCGAATAGAAGGTGACTTCTTTCACCTGAAAGTTTTCCTTTCCCTTGATTGCTCCGAACAATACATACCCAAAGGTGAGCAGTGCAGGTGCTAAGGCTATCCATCCGTGAGGAACAGGACGTTTCACCAGTCTTCTGAAGAGTTTCAGCAAGATACTGGTCAGCATGAATACCGTTTTAGGTATGGTTACGCACAGGGCTACAATCAGGTAAGTACCGAAATATTCATGTAAGGTGTCGTGACCAATCAGGAAGATGACCAGAATAAGCAACAGCAAAACAGTAGGCAGCCAGTAAGCCCGTTTCCATCTCCTGTGGTGCAGGCTGGTCAGATACGTCTTGTATATGTACCAGTCGGGTAGCAGAAACAAGACTAGGAATATCAGTGACACGCGTAGTAGAATCATATTTGTGTACTTATTTTAGGGTTGCAGATTGGCTGCGAGGTATTTTCGCAGTACGTCGGCATCTATCTTTCGGCGGGAAGCATAATCCATGAGTTGCTCCTCATCGATTTTTCCTACCGAGAAGTAGCGTGAAGCCGGATGAGCAAACATCAGTCCGCATACCGAGGCATGAGGCTGCATCATTCCGTTCTCTGTCAGATGTATCCCGATGCGTTTCATGTCAATAAGCTTGTCGAGCAGAAAGCTGACCGATATGTCGGGCAGAGAAGGATACCCCACGGCAGGACGTATGCCCTGATAGTCTTCGTTGAGCAACTGTTTCATGGTCAGCTTTTCGTCCTTGGCGTATCCCCATACCTCTTTGCGCAGGGTTTCGTGTATTTTTTCAGCTGCGGCTTCTGCCAGACGTTCACCCAATGTCTTGATGAGCAAGGACTGGTAGTCGTCATGGCTGAATTCTTCTTCCATGGCCGGATCGATGGTAGTGGCGAATCCTCCTACCGTATCCTTGATGCCGGAAGAAAGGGGACGCACAAAGTCACTCAGGCAGAGAAACGGGTCGTCGGGGCGGACGCGGGTCTGCTGACGGAGCAGAGGAAATAAAGTGCCCTCTAACCACAGGTTGTCGCCCTCTGCATTGGCTTCCATCAGGCGATAAATGGCATAGACCTTGTATTTCCCGTCAATCTTGTTCAGCATGCGTACCGCTTCTTTGTGCAGTTGCATGGCTTCGGCAGCCTTGGCACGTTCAGCTTCAGGAAATGAGGCCAGCCACCCGGCGCGGCAGGCATCACACCCATGAATGTCGGCAATGGCTGCGTAACGAGGCTGAAACCCCCATGCGTGGAAAAAATAAATCCAGTTGATGTATTCAGCCAGGTCGTGTATGTCGTAACGGACGGTCGTGATGTCTGTTTTCATTTGATTTCTTTTAGCGTTCAAACCGAAGGGCTTGTCCACGGTGTGCTTTGTTTACTTTTCCATTCTCGTAAACTGCCGTACCGTTGACAAATGTCTTTTCTACCTGTGCATGGAAGGTACGGCCTTCCATCGGACTCCATCCGCACTTGCTTTCAATGCAGTCGGTGGTTACGGTCCATTCCTTATGCGGATTCAGCAGAACCAGGTCGGCCTGATAGCCCGGTCGGATAAATCCTCTTTGGCTAATCTGGTAAAGCTGGGCCGGTGCATGACACATTTTCTGTACCAGCTGCTCGATAGACAGGATGCCTTCGTGTACCAGTTCGTAGATGCTGACCAGTGAGAACTGCAGGGTCGGCATGCCCGATACGGCTTTCAGTGCTCCTCCTTCTTTTTCACTCAGCAGGTGGGGGGCATGGTCGGTAGCAATGACGTCAATCAGGTTGGTAGTCAGAGCCTTTCTCAGCGCATCACGGTCGGTCTTTGTCTTGATGCTGGGGTTACACTTGATGCGTGCCCCGAATTGCGCATAGTCTTCATCACAGAACATGAGGTGCGATACGCAGGCTTCTGCCGTAATTTTCTTTTCGTGGAGCGGGCGGTCTTCTAACAGACCTAACTCGCGTGCCGTACTGATATGCAGGATGTGCAGACGGGCACCCGTTTCCTTCGCCAATTGTACGGCCAGTGCCGAAGAATGGTAACAAGCTTCTTCACTACGTATCAGCGGATGGAAAGAAATGTCCAGGTCTTCGCCATATTGCTGCTTGAAGCGTTCGGTATTTTCGCGGATAATCTGCTGGTCTTCACAATGGGTGGCAATCAGCATGCCCGCTTCGGAGAATATTTTTTTCAAGGCTTCCATGCGGTCTACCAGCATGTTTCCGGTGCTGGCCCCCATGAACAGTTTCACGCCGCATACGTGTGTCTTGTCCAGTGCCTTCAGCTGGTCGGCATTATTGTTTGTGGCGCCGAAATAGAAAGAATAATTGACAATACATTTGGTAGCCGCATCCTTAAACTTGTTTTCCAGTGCCTCTAAGGTTGTGGTCTGCGGGGTACAGTTGGGCATGTCCATGAACGAGGTCACTCCTCCTGCTGCAGCTGCAGCCGTTTCGGTAGCCATGTCTGCCTTATGTGTAAGGCCCGGATCGCGGAAATGCACATGGTCGTCTATCACTCCCGGCAGCAGGAAGCATCCTTGCGCATCAATCTGTTCGTCACATACGGCAGCGGGAGCACCGTCGCCTTCAATGACTTCCTGTATTTTTTCTCCTTCAATCACTACGGAGCCGACAAAACGGCGTCCTTCATTCACGATGATTGCATGATGTATCCATGTACGTTTCATAACCCTTTTCAATTAGTGTGTTTAGGATATTTTTTGAACCAGCTGTCCCATTTCAGTTGGATGACGCCGAATACGGCTTCTCCAAAGATGCTGCTGTTCATCTTGGAAGTACCTAATTCGCGGTTGATAAAGATGACCGGTACTTCTGTGATATGGAATCCGCATTTAAAGGCGGTGAATTTCATTTCAATCTGGAAAGCATATCCTTTGAAACGGATGTGGTCCAGATGGATGGTTTCAAGCACTTTCCGGCGGTAACATACAAAGCCGGCGGTAGTATCATGAATGGGTAGTCCGGTAATGAACCGCACATATTTGGAGGCAAAGTAGGACATCAGTACTCTTCCCATAGGCCAGTTCACCACATTGACTCCGCTTACATAGCGTGAACCGATGGATACATCGGCCCCTTCGTCATGGCAAGCCTTGTAAAGTCTTGGCAGGTCATTGGGATTGTGGCTGAAGTCGGCATCCATTTCAAAGATGTAGTCGTATCCCTTTTCGATAGACCATTTGAAGCCGGTGATGTAAGCCGTTCCCAGTCCGAGTTTGCCTTTTCGTTCAATCATGAACAAACGTTCGGGGAATTCCTTTTGCAGACGGCGTACGATGTCGGCCGTTCCGTCGGGAGAGTTGTCTTCGATAACCAGAATATGGAATGTCTTTTCCAGTCCGAATACCGCCCGGATTATATTCTCGATGTTTTCCTTCTCATTGTAAGTAGGAATAATCACGATACTGTCACTTGTTTGCATGGCGTTTCAATTAGAATTGTGCAAAGATAGAAATAAAAATGTGATTCTTTTTAGTGGCAGGTTTATTTCTTTGTAATGCGTGTGAGATGAAATAAAAACGCTTATACAAAAATACCTCGACACGTAGCTGTCAAGGTCTCGACACGAACGTGACGAGACATCAGCACGAACGTGTCAAGACCTCGTCACGTACGTGTCGAGGTAAATTTAACTATGATTTTAGAGAAGTGTAAAAAAACGTTTTGAAAAAACGGGCTTTATATTGAGCTCCTATCGTTTTACTTGTGAAGTATTTGTTGCGATGCTTTTCTGAATTTTAGTCTCATCGTTTGGTCATGGAAGATAAAATGCCTATCTTGTGACAGAATCAGTTAAATGAAAAGGATTATGGAAGTAAAACATGATGTATCCCGACAGGAGTTCTATGTGGAACTGGAGGGACATAGAGCCCACGTGGCTTATCAGATTCATGACGAAGGGTTGGATATTCGGCATACGATTGTACCGGAAGCCATCGGAGGAAAAGGTATTGCTTCTGCTTTGGTGAAGGCAGCCTACGATTACGGGCGCTGCAAAGGACTGAAGGCGATAGCTACCTGCTCTTATGCCGTGGTCTGGCTGCAGCGGCATCCTGAATACCAGGGAGAAGTAAGCAGTGATTATATAGGAAAAGGAAGCTGTGCCCTGTGAGGGCGCAACTTCCTTTTTTCTTATTTAGTTGCGATAGACTTTCTTTTTCTTGATGAAGAACAGCCAGCGCAGGAAAGAAGCGGTGAAGGTGTGGCTGAAGGAATTGATTTCGTCGGTACGTTCGTCAATGTCGTCCAGCAGCCTTTCTGCATCTTTCTCGGAAAGCATACCGTTGTTGATTAGCTGTTTCACGGTGCGGCGTTCATTGCTCAGCAGCATGCGGATGGACTTGATGGTCAGTGCATGACCGTATGCTTTGGGGAAATTGTCAGCCAGATTATTGATAAAGGCACTCATGCGATTGATGTTATCATTTATCTCTTCCCGTAATGTGTCTAACACGGAGTCCTGTTCGCCGGTCACCCATTCTGAGGCACGCAGGTCGTCCAGCAGTTTCAGGCTTCCTTTCTGAAGAATAATGAAGCCACGGCCTAAGTCGTACACTACCGTGATGCGTTCGCGGAAATAGAAGGTCATCCAATTCTGCAGGTAAGGAATGTTCCGCAGTGTGTTCAGCAGGTCTGTACGCTGGCAGAACTTGAAAATGGAGGTGCGGACGTTCAGCGGGTAGTTCCCGTCGTGGTCATACAATTCATCCAGCGAGTTCATGAGCCGGAGGAATACGGGCTTGGAGATGACTCCTTCTTCATAGATTTCCCGGCAGATGGCTTTTTCCTTATCCAATACACGCAGACGGATTTCCGGCAGCATGGCTTTGTTTTGTGGATTCTTGGCCGGCTCTTGCGGTTGTGCGGTCATGTAACTTTCCACTTTGTGCCAGTTGGCTCCTTCTAAGGCGTCTCTTTTTTTCAATCCTTCCAGGTATTTTTCGGAATTGTCGCGTATTGATTTCTCTATACGATAGGCCAACATGGTGCGTGCAGAAGGTACGTGAGTCAGTCCCAAGCGGTTCAGCAGTGCGCGCATGGTAGTGGCATTGATGCAGAGTGTCAGGGTAACGATGCCGGCAGTGAAGAACAATACCTGGCTGCGGATGTCCTCCGGAATAGCCGGGGTATAAGATACCATCAGGGCCAAGGTCATGGCCAATGCACCGCGCAACCCTCCCCAGGTAAGGATGGCTGATTCGCGTTTGGTCAGTCCGTATCCCAAGCGTTTCATCACAGGGTAGAGCAGCATAATCATGGCAAAGCGGATAAGGTTAAGGGCGATGTAGATAAGTATAAGCACGCCTAATGCTCCCCAGGAGAAATCCACTTTTTCGGCAATGACTACTCCCACCAGGATAAAAATCAGGGTATTGGCTATGTAGGTCAGCAATTCCCAGAAATGCTCCATGAACGTATTCACCTGCGGTTTCAACCGGGGTTTTCCTACGTAAGTGACGGTCAGTCCGAAAGCTACGAGGGCAATCACTCCCGATACGCCGAGATAATATTGGGAGAGAATGAAGGTAAGGTAGGCCGCTAAGATGATGACACTGTTCTGTACCATCTCTTCCGAGTTGATGCGCGTGATGAACCAGATGACAATCCGTGCCAACAGAAATCCTAAAAGGGTACTGAGGCCCACTTCACGGATAAACGTAATGACAGGAGAGGCATGAGTAGCTTCTCCGGCGGCGTATGCTCCGAAGAAAAGCATGAAGCAGACGATGCCCGTACCATCGTTCAGCAGGGATTCCGCATCGACAAGGGTGGAGAAGCGTTTGCTGGTTTTCAACTCGTGCAGCAGGGCTACTACGGCTACCGGGTCGGTGGCACTGATTAAGGCTCCGAACATCAGTGCAAATGCCCATGTCCACGATTCAAAACCGGGGATGAAGGTTGCTACTCCCATCATGAGGGCGCCCGTGAGTAACATACAGATGATGAGTCCCGGTGCCGCCAACAGGGTGGCGTTGGCCAATGTCTTCTTGAAAATGTGCAGGTTGAGTTCGTAGGCTGCATCGAATATCAGGATGGGCAGGAAAAGATAAAGAATCAAGTCGGGATTGATGTTGGCGACGGAACTGACCGCATCATGCAGTTCCGGCAGCGATTGAAAAACGCCGGTACGGTTCATGACTCCTAAAATGATTCCAATGGCAAATAGCCCCACCGTGTAGGGCAGGCGGCTGTGTTTGAGCAAGGATTTCAGTATTGCTCCGATAATGAGTCCCCCGATAGTGAGCAGCAAGGGGGCGAGGAAAGTGTATTCTTCCATAGTTTTGATGTCAGTTAAAAAAATGAGCATTTGAATTTTAAACAAAGTTAAAGAATCAAATGCTCATATACAAGGGGATTTTTACTTATTTCTTTTTCGCGCTTGCGATTTCTTGGGCCACTTTCCGTGCGGTGGCGCGGTCGGGTTTCCCGGTTTCGGTTTGTGGAAGATGCCGGACGAAGAAGGTCTGTTTCGGCCGCCAGTAAGTCGGAAGCTGGTCGTAAGCCTGTGCTAACAGAGGGGATACATCGGTATTTTCTTCGCTTTCCAGCAGCAGAACGATGCATTCTCCAAATTTTGGGTCGGGCACGGCAGTCACCATGAAAGGAACTGGCAGCGCAGTTTTCAGTGCATTTTCCACCTGCTCAATCTGTACCTTTACCCCTCCGGTGTTGACGGTATTGTCTTTTCGTCCTAAGATATGGAACTGCCCCTGGGCATTGAACTCACAGATGTCGTTTGTGGTCAGTTCCTCTGCACAAACGGCTGGTGCTTCAATGGTCAGGGTGTTTTCCGGAGAGAGTGAAACCTTGACTCCCTGGAAGGGGGTGTACCAGTTGGAGGCATCCGGGCCGTTCAGTCGTCGCAGGGCGATGTGAGAAAGGGTTTCGGTCATTCCGTAGGTGCTCCATACGGCATGAGGGAATGACGCTAATTCTGTGGCTAATGTGCTGTCAATTGCTCCGCCGCCGATAATGAGATGACGTACTTGTTTCAGGCATTCCTTTTCGGCTGGTACTTGTAGTGAGTTGTACACCTGCATGGGTATCATGGCGGCAAACTCAGGAGCAGTATTTATCTCTGCCAACGGATGTCCGCAAGGAGTAACAGGTAACAGGTTCAGGCCGGCTACCAACGCACGGACGACCACCATTTTTCCGGCAATGTATTTCAGGGGCATGCAAAGCAAGGCGGTGTCTCCTTGTTTCAGACCTAAGAAACTGACAGTCAGCATGGCACTTTGCATCATGCGCTGTTTCTCTACCCGGAGCGGTTTGGGCGTTCCGGTAGAGCCGGAGGTATGCACCAGTACGGTGGTGTTGTCGTCAAACCATTCTGCTAAGAAATCGGCAAGTGAGGCCTGAAAGCTGTCTGCTCCATATTCCGCATGGAATCGTTTTTGCAGCAGGCTTTGTGATTCGCCTTCAGGTATTTGGGTTTCCTGAGCGGTGTAGCATTTCCCGTCAATCAAAATGGACTGACGGGCTATTTCTGTAATAAATGGAGTGGCGTTCATGTCAGATGGTTTGCAGATAAGTCGGGAAATCGGGTATCTTTTCTTCAGGATGGAACCACAGACAATCGCCTTCAATGTGCAGCGGGTAGTCAATGTTGTCGGTGAAAAGCATACCGGTGCCCAGCCCCTGAGGCATTTTAGGTTGGAGAGTGGCACACCACTGTGCGATAGCATTGAGTCCGATATTGGATTCTAAGGCGGAGGTTACCCAATAGCCTATGCCTCTTTCCTGAGCCAATGTAATCCATTCCTTGCTTCCCTGGATACCTCCGTGCAAGGACGGCTTTAAGATGATGTATTGTGGGCGGATGGTATCCAGCAGCTGGATTTTCCGTTCCGTTTCATTTACTCCAATCAGTTCTTCATCCAGTGCGATGGGGAAGGGCGAAGTGGCACACAGTTCTTTCATGACCTCCCATTGTCCGGCGCGTACGGGCTGTTCGATGGAGTGGAGCTGAAATTCGTTCAGCTGTGTCAGTTTCCGTAAGGCATCTTCAGGACTGAAGGCTCCGTTGGCATCTACCCGGAGTTCGATGTCGGCAGCTGAGAAATGGCGACGGATGTGAGCTAACAGTTCCAGTTCACGTTCAAATTCAATCGCTCCGATTTTTACCTTGATGCACCGGAATCCGGCTTTCATCTTTTCTTCTATGCGGCGGTACATTTCATCGAAATTACCCATCCAGATGAGTCCGTTGATAGGAATACCTTGTTCACCGCGACTGAAAGGGGTATCCCAAAACTGCAGACTGTTGGCCTGCAGATGGGCAAATGCGGTTTCCAGTCCGAATAGTATAGAGGGGTAAGGGCGAAGTCCTTCATAATCAATGTAGCCATTGGCGGCTGTTTTCTCACAGATTTCAGCTAGCAGGCGAGGATAATCGGGCAGGTCGTCGCAGCTTAACGCGGGCAGCGGAGCACATTCACCTACGCCATATTGTCCGGTTTCGGTGTCAGTAAGTAGCAGATACCATACCTGCCGGGTGTGATATACTCCGCGTGAAGTACCGGCCGGTTGTTTGAAATGAAGTGTGCGCGGAATGATTTTCAGTGTGTACATATTGGTCTGTTGTGAAGGGAATAAAAGCGGACAGAAAGCGGAAATGGTTTCTGCTTTCTGTCCGATAAAAAATGAGATGAGAGAATAATCAGGGGAATTTAGGGTATTTGCTCCAGTCGGGTTTCCGCTTTTCGAGGAAAGCTTTCCCACCTTCCTGTGCTTCTTCCGTCATGTAGTAAAGCATGGTTGCGTCACCGGCGAGTTCCTGAATACCAGCCTGTCCGTCAAGTTCTGCATTAAGTCCGGCTTTAATCATTCGCAGAGCGAGCGGACTGTGCTGCATCATGGTTTCAGCCCATTCTACCACTTCATCTTCCAGCTGGTCGAACGGTACGACTTTGTTGACCAGTCCCATATCCAGTGCTTCCTGGGCAGAATACTGGCGGCAGAGGAACCAGAGTTCACGGGCTTTCTTCTGGCCTACGATACGAGCCAGATAAGAAGAACCAAATCCGGCATCGAAGCTGCCCACGCGAGGCCCTGTCTGACCGAAGATGGCGTTTTCAGACGCAATGGTCAGGTCGCAGACTACGTGAAGCACATGTCCGCCACCGATGGCATATCCGTTGACCATGGCAATCACCGGTTTCGGGATGGAACGAATCTGTTTCTGTACGTCGAGCACATTCAGACGGGGAACGCCGTCAGTACCTACGTATCCGCCGTGGCCTTTCACGTGCATGTCGCCTCCGGAGCAGAAAGCCTTGTCGCCAGCTCCTGTCAGTACGATGACATTGATGTCCTGACACTCACGGCAGTAATACAATGCGTCACTGATTTCAGTAGTGGTGGTTGGAGTGAACGCATTGCGGTATCTCGGGCGGTTGATGGTAATCTTGGCGATTCCATTATAAAACTCAAAAAGAATATCCTGGTATTCCTTGATGGTTTTCCATTCTCTGGGTTGTGACATATTGCTATTTTTTTAGGTTGTGATAATACGTTTTTAGGTGTTCGATGTCCTTGTCCTTTTCTGTAAAGACCTCCATCAGCATGGGCTGTGAGGTAATGGATGGCTGGGTGAATACCTCTACCGCCTGGTCAAGTTCTTCTTCATTGTGGGCAGAAAGATACTGGAATCCCCGGTCTTCGGCCCATGCTTTGGCGGAAGTGCGGTGAGTGGCCGTAATGAAGCGTCGGCTGCTGTCTGCCATTTCCAGTCCCGGAAGCGCATGGAATATTTCTCCCCCTTCGTTATTGAGGAGCAGGATGCGTACATTGCTTCCGTAGTTGGCATTCCAGAGGGCGTTCATGTCGTAGAAGAAACTCAGGTCGCCGATGAAGATGAAATTGAGTTTGTCGGACGCCGTAGCGTAGCCGATGGCAGTAGACAAAGAACCTTCTATACCGTTAGTTCCTCGGTTGGATAAAACCTCCACGTCGTTCGGGAGAGGGAAAAGTTGGGCGTAGCGCACAGTGGAGCTGTTGGCCAGGTGAAGGGAACAAGAAGTCGGCAGGTGATTGATGACTTTCCCGATGGCGCTCATTTCGGAGTAGGGGAATACGGCTTGCGGAATATTCTTCGACAGAGCTTCCCATGTGCGGGGG
>OGOX01002021.1_pt1 | contig 12119 bp, 10 predicted proteins | sample 1552761 | NCBI WGS metagenome assembly OGOX01 (sample SAMEA2580212, study PRJEB22360) | human gut metagenome | biome: human gut; feature: human-associated habitat; material: faeces | place: Denmark | collected 2008/2010
GCTGGTTCAACAAGGACTGCTCGGTCGACCATTTTGTTAGTTTCAACATCGGACAGGACGGCGAAAACTTCACGCCGCTTGTCAACGGCACTGTCCTCAACCCTTATCTTTTCAACACCGACAACCTGCACGAATACCTGTTCCTTGCAAAAATCAAGAATCAGCAAACGGGTATCATCGCTACCGAACTTTGGGTGGCAAACGAAAATGGAGAGGTGCTGCGAAAATTCAAGGGCGACGGCACGAAGGGCGACATGAGCGTATGCTACGTGCTCGACAACCGCTTGGTTGTCAGCTTCGCAAACCAGGCTAAGGGAACATACTCGGTCGACTTCTACAACCTGCCGTTCGAGAAGTTTGAAAAAGGCGGCGAGGGTACAGCCGCTTCGCCTTACAAGGTTTCAACCGTGGGCGACTTGATGATGATTGCTCAAAATCCGTCGGCATACTACGAGCTCGTGAACGACATTGATATGTCGAACGTTGAGTGGTCGCCGATTGCTACATTCTCTGGTCATTTCGATGGCAAAAACCACAAACTGCTTAACCTTGAACCAGTCAGCAGTGCCGCGCATATCGGTCTGTTCGGACAAATCATCGGAACTGGCGAGACTGACCGCGCTGAGGTGAAAAACTTGTCCTTTGTCAAGCCGTCTATCACAGTTTCGGCAAAAACACGCAATGCCGGGGTTTTGGCGGGAAGCGCTATAGCTGTGGCTATCGACAATGTGCACGTCTACGGCGCCGATATTTACGGCAACTCTGTTGATGCTCCTTTTGGCGGAATCGTGGGAGAGGCTTCGCTCTACTCGTCAATCACGTCGACCGACATCGACAAGCTCTATCTTGACGCTGAGCAAGCAAGCAATGTGGGCGGTCTTGTCGGCGACCTGTCTACTTCGTCTACAATCAATGCGTCAAGCGTTGTCAACGGCACAATCCGCGGTCTTTCCGCTGTTGGAGGCATCGCCGGAACCACCGACTCCAATACGAGCAACATCACCAACGCTTACTACAACGGCTCGGTTGGCGGAAAAAACACCGTTGGAGGTATTGTTGGAAGCGCAGGACGCAGCATGATTACGAATTGCTATGTAAACAACGCTGAGCTTTCAGTATCGGAACCGAACCAGTGGACAAATCTCGTTTCGCTCGGTGCCATAGCCGGATATTTGGAACCAGACTGGGCTAATGCCAACAAAGTGATTATATCGGGTAACGTTGCCGGAAATGACTGCTCGTTCATCTTCCTTGACAAAGCAGAAAACTCTCACAAAGGCGCACACCGCATCATCGGATCAACCGTGGCCGACGATTCAGAGGCTGCTGGCAAGACTGAGACTGGGCTGGCAAGCAACTATGCTGCCTTCCCTCTTGTCGATGCGGCGGAGACCTTCGGCGCCACCACTGTCAATGGCGAAACCGTAACCGCCGATGCGCTGACCGAGGCATTCCTGTCGGGTATCGGATTCAAATTCGGTGCAAACGCCGACTCTCCATGGGTTGCACAGACTGAAGCTCTTCCGAAACTTTACTTCCAGAATTCAGAGTGCGTCGTATCGCTCGACTCGCATGAAATCCTTATGGATGTCGACGACGAATATGTCACCCTTGAAGTTGAAGTGTTCGGCGCTGACGACATCACCGGCATTACGTTCACTTCGTCCGACCCTGAGACCGTAAGCGTAAGCGTGCCTGAAATCGAGGACAACTATGCGGAAATCACTCTGACAGCGTTGAAACCGGGCAAGGCTACCATCACTGTGGCTTTCGGTGGTCAGACTGCAACCTGCCAGGTGATTGTAACTGGCGACGCTTCGGTTGGAAGCATTGACGCCGACGCGTTGGCTATCCGCTACGCCGACGGTGTTGTGACGGCTGAAGGCGCTGCACGCATCGACGCATACTCCACTACGGGCGCGCTCGTTGGCTCGGCTCGTGCCGACCGTCTGAGCGTCGACGCAAAAGGTCTGCTCATCGTTGTGGCTACAGGTGCCGACGGCAACCGCACAATCAGCAAGATTATTGCAAAATAGCATTCCGACACTCACGTCAATACACAGCGAAGGCTGCCCCGCCAGGAGCAGCCTTCGCTTTTTGTTACATCTCCATTAATTCTGGTTTTAACAAAAAATCAATAAGACCAATTGTTATTATACCCAACTGGTTCCTCTTTGGTTTTATGTAGTCCTTGACTATTATTATTTTTTTAAAAGCGTCGTCAATGTTCAGTAGAGAATTTGACTCTTGTCGTTCTTTTGAATCTGTTGGCATAATAAACGCTGACTGTATATAATATCGCTGACTACCACGATTTATCACCATTACTATTTCAAATTATTGGTACATGTACCATATTTTGGAAATACAAAAATAGTGATTTTATTTTGTAACTCCTTACATTGGCTATAAAATCTGACTATACCTGAATGTGTTGACAGATTTGAGGGCGATTAACTAATGTCGTTTACACCGTTAAGAACGATTCTCTATTTTTCTTTACAACCTCGGCTTTTGGATGCCGTTGGTAAGGCAAAGGGGAAACGGGTTTGTGAGGAACAATCCGCCAGCCATAGACTTCTGCGTCACACTGAAATCGCATACCCACTCTTCTGTCTCGGCATAGGTTATATCGCCGACCCTCATCTCGTTGTGACGCATCTACACTTCCGTGTTTGAACTCTCAAAAGTGCCAACTTTTTTCTGCCCCGCCAGGAGCAGCCTTCGCTTTTTGTTTTATTGGTTACTGCCGGGCTGCGACGTCTTTCTCTATCCAGCGAGCCACGCAGTCGTCATCGTTGCTCTGCGTCACCTCGTCGGCTACGTGGCGAACCTCCTCGACCGCGTTCGACGGAGCGATAAACAAGTCGGCAACCTTGCGCATCGACAAATCGTTGGGACTGTCGCCAAACACAACGACCCGGTCGGCGCCGACCTGCTGCTTCAACCGCTCTACAGCGCGTGCCTTCGACACGCCTTCTGCCATCACCTCAAGAAATCCCACCTTAGGGTTGAAGATGTCGCGATAATAAGTCATCTCGCATTTCAGCCAGCTTTTGGCTTCGTTGTACACATTTCCCATCTTCTCATAGTCGCCGGCTACAAAAACGAGCATCGTATGCTCCTTTTTGGCTACAGGCATTGAGTTCTGAAAAAGGAAACGCTTGTATGGAGAGTTGCGGCGCTGGCTCACAAAACGTCGCTCATAGTCGTCCATCGTCGGCAGATGGTAGGACTCTATCCCCCTGCCGTTATACGTGTAGAAAAACGGACGGATCCCATACTTCCGGCTCAACTCCGACAGGCATTCAACATCCTCCGGACGCAGATATGTCTGGTTGATAAGCCCATCCTGCCACATGGCGGCTCCGGTCATCACGATATACGGCAGACGGCTGTCGATGCCGTGCATCAGCTGCACCACGGTGGCAGGGGTGCGCGCGGTGGCGATTGAGAAATTGATGCCATTGTCGGCGATGAGACGGTTGAGCATGTCGCGGCTTGCTGCCGACACTTGCGACTGGCTGTTGAGCAGTGTCCCGTCAAGGTCTGATATATATAGTGTCTTTTTTGTCATAATTCTATTTCTTTACAATCAGCGCGCTGACCTCAAACAGCAGATACAGAGGCAAGAACACTATCATCAGCGTGAACGGGTCGCCCGTCGGGGTGATGACCGCAGAGAGCACCAGCAGGACGACTACGGCATGTTTCCGGTATTTCCGGAAGAATGTTTTTGTCACGAGGCCCAGTTTCGAAAGCAGCCAGCAGCGGTAGCTCAAAAACAAGTCCCATGACAAGGTTGAGCATCAAGAAATTGTCCATATAAGAGTCGAGCGACAGCTGATTGTGGATCGTGCTGCTCAACTGATATGTGAAGAGGAAGCGCATCGTGATGGGAAACACGAGAAAATAGCCCACCGCAACACCAAGATAAAACATCACCGTGCCAAGCGCGAACGCGATTCGCGCTCCGCGCACCTCCTTCTCGTAAAGTGCCGGTCGGACAAACGTCCACAGCAGATAAAGCAGCACGGGAAACGCAAAAACAACGGCAAGCCACAACGACAGATTGATGTGTGTGAAAAACTGAGCCGTCAGATTATAGTTGATGATTTCAACGTTGAAATCGCTGGTCGAAAACGCCTCAAGTCCGGGAATGCTGCCCGTAATGTCGGCAAACAGACGATAAAGGGCAAAATCGCCGTGGCACGGCGCCATTATGACGTTGTCGAAAAGCCACGGCATAAAATAGAAGAAGCCGGCCATAAAAACGGCAAGCACTCCAGCCATCTTGAACAGCACCTTACGCAGGTCGTCAAGATGTCCCCAAAAACTTTTGTCAGTCTCCGCCATAGGCGAGCCTGTTATTTCTTCTTATCGGTATTATTGTCGACTGGCTTGTCGATTTCTTCCTTCACTTCGTTCATTCCATCCTTGAAGGAACGGATACCTTTTCCGATGCCGCGCATCAGTTCCGGAATCTTACGTCCTCCGAACAAAAGAAGAACCACCAAAGCGATGATTATAATCTCACCGCTGCCAATACCTCCCAAAAGACCTAACAATTCGTTATTCATATTTCTTGTTTTTTCAAGTACAAAGATAGTGCAAGGTTCGGAAAAACATTCAAACTTGTTTGAAAATGTTTTCCCGAGCCGCCGCCATTCTTATCATTTAGGCGGAATATGCCGTATTTTGCGCCTTGAAACAATGGCAACTTTGGCTATCGCCGCGGAGCGATGATTCTTTGTCGTAACCCGGCGCACTCGCGGTCAAAATCAACCACAAAAAAACAGTCAAAATTTCAGTTTTTGCCGCTATTTTCCATCAAAATACAAACGCCTGATTATCAATCACAAACAAACCACATTTCCTCAGTTGGCGCATTTTCGTTTCCTCAGTTGGCGCGTTTTCGTTTCCTCAGTTGGCAAAAACGCTAGCCGTAGGCATAAAAAAATCGGGCAGACAGGTATCCTGTCCACCCGGGAAAAAGTTATGTCTTTATTTTTTAGAATTTATATCCTACGTTGAAAAACAAGGCAATGTTGTAAGCCTTTGTGTTGTCTGCAATATGCAGGAAGCCGTAGCGGGTGTCAAGTCCTACAAGGAATCGGTCGAACTCCAATCCGAGGCCGATGCCCATACCCATATCAAATCGGTTCAAACCGTCGTCGCCGAATGTTTTTTCCGACACACTTTCACCACGATAAGACGCTTTTGTCTTGCCGCCTACACCGACTGCGAGATACGGACCGGCATTAAACACCACATCGGCGTTCTTCAAACCGAAACGCATTGTTCCCATCAATGGCACCTCAAGATACATCTGATTTACGTGTGTGTCAAGATCTTTGGCAATGTCCTTTGTATCAACATTTGTTCCTATCTGTTCGAAGTTCACACCTGTGCGGAAGCCGAAGCGTCCCTGAATCGGCATATCCACGCCAAGTCCAACACGATAGGCGAAACGTGGAGATGTGCCTGATGAGTGGTCGCCAACCCATGTTGATGTGCCTACTCCGGCATTTATACTCAACGCAACATCCTGCGCGTTCATTCCAATCACTGCACTTACGATTAAAATCGCTGATAAGATAAATTTTTTCATAAAATTTTGTTTTAGTTTGGTCTTATGTCCAAAGAACATCCCATTGGCTTTTTTGTTCAGCACCAAAAGACCAATATGCCAAGAAATACGACTAATCGACTATTTTGCGGCCAGCATCTTGTGTCCGGCGAGGCAATAGAGGCATTTGTGGGGCAGACAATAGGCGTTGCGCAGCTGTATCACCGCCTGCGACACCATGGCATTGTCAATCTTCATGCCGGCGTTGCCAAACATTGTGGTGATATGGTTGTGTTCTGGTTTTAGATTCTCAAGCAAGGCAACGGCTCGTTCCGTCCAATCGTAGTCGTCGGCGGTTTCGGCATACGTGTAGTAGAGCGGTGCGACGGTGTTGATTAGCACGATGTCGACGCTGCTGCGCCCAAGGGCTGCCTGCGTTTCCTGGCTCTCACGACCGAACGTGTAATGGTTGCTCCAATAGCCAGTGAGCGTCACGCTGAAAAGGTCGCGGAGACGCTGCTCGTCGCCTTTGGCTTCAAGTAGGTCTGCCATCAGGCGGAAGCCGTCGTGCACAAAATGGGCAAGCAGGGCGATGCGGCGCCACGGGAAGTTCTGCGGACGCATACGGAATGCCTTCCACACAAGTCCTTCAGGGCGGCGCAGTGAGAATTTGGTGCTGAGAAACGCATATTCGCGCTGCAATTGCTCTTGATAGCGGTCGGTGGCTGGACGGTCGAGCAGTCCTGCCTGCCCGAAAAACAGCGCTTCAAGCTGCAGCAATGAGTCGGCGTGCTTGTGCAGCAGGTTGAGCGGAAGGCTTTTGGCAAGCAGTTCGAAGGCATCGCTGTTGGTGCCGAATCCGATGGTGCGTGCGAGCGTGACGTAGCAGGTGTCTTCCCAACTGCCGTGGAAACGGTCCAGCAAGCCCTTCACGCGGCGGCTCTTGTCGGCAAGCCGCTCGAAGATGAGCGACTGCACCCATTCCGCCACATCGAGACTTGTCATTTCGCGTATCACCTGGCGGCATGGCAATTCCACGGTGGAATTCACGAGCGCGGCATAGCGGTCGGCGATTTCTGCGGTGCATTCCATCACCATTTGCGGGATGCGCTCGCCGTTGGCGCGCACCACCGGAGCGTCGTCTTTTGCCACGACGTGCAGCACAACGGTATCGTATGCCGGATCATCGTCGTGCCCATGGCGGTGCCAGTCGGAGGCGCGATAGTGGATTTCCACGTTTCCCGCCCACAGACAGCCGTCAATCTCCACCTTGGCATTGAAGAAGTCGGGGCCGGCATCTGTGTTACGCCTGCCCGGGTCGATGACACGCACACGGCGTCCGTCATTGGTGGCGAGCTCGCGCGCGCCCCACAGACGGTATTCCCACATATATTGCATCAGCATTTCCATGGCAAAAGTCGATTGAGTGTCTACAGCCAGCCGTTGTCGCGATACCAGCGTATGGTTTCTTCCAGACCCTGACGCAGGTCGTAGCGCGGATGGTAGCCGAAGTCGTTGACAGCGGGCGTGATGTCGCACGTCCAGTTGCGCTGGCGCAGGATTTTATATTTGTCGCGGTTGAGCGTGCTTGCCTTGCCCTTTGCAGCGGCAATGCGCTCGGCAATGGCGCATACTATCCCGACAATCCACAACGGGGCTTTCACGGGGACCACAAACCGCTTGCCAAGCAGATGCTTGACGATGCTGCGGAATTCGCTCTGGGTGTATGTTTTGCCGTCGGTGAGCAGATACGACTTGCGGCGCACGCCGGATTCCAGCGCGTCAAACACCGCCGACGCAAGATCCTTGACATAGACAAACGTGAGCAGTTGGCGACGGTAGCCTACGCTGAAGTCAAAACCTTGCGCTATCGACTTAACCATCAGATAATAATCACGCTCGTGCGGACCGTAGACTCCCGTAGGGCGCATGGCTATATACGGAAACCCGGCTATCGACTGCAGATAGGTCTCGGCTTTGAGTTTCGACAAGCCGTATTTTGTATTTGCCATCGGTATGCTGTCAGCCGTGAAGGGCGTATAGCCTTTCTCATCGCCCACACCGAGCACTCCCATCGAACTCATCATCACGAATCCGTCGGGCACGGCATCGAGCGAGCGCAACGTGCCGAAAGCCAGCCGCAGGCAGCCGTAGTTCACACGGTTGAAGTCGTTGAAATTGACACATTTGGTAGCGCCGAGATTGTGCACCACATAGTCCCACGCGCCATGCTGCCGCAACTGGGCTTCGATGGTGGATTTGAATTTATCCCCGTCGGTAAAGTCGAGTTCCACGAAATTGATGCGGCTGTCTTTCAGAAACTCACGCGATGTGGTGGCTCTGACCGCTGCCCACACGTCGTAGCCGCGCCTCAACGCCTCCTCGACAATAAATCCGCCGATAAATCCGCCGGCACCTGTGACCAATACCTTTTTTGTCATTCTATGTTATTTGCCGCCACGCCATCGATTAGGCGAGGCTTAGTTGATATTTCTTTATAAACTCGAGCACTTTGGGGTTGCGTTCCGCAGCCTCTTTCATAAGCTCTGTCTGATTCCAGATTTTTTCGCCAGGCTGACGCTCTCTCACCTTCACCGAGAGCATGACGCTGTCATTGCTCACGAAGTTGCGGAGCGACTGGAGAATGTCGGGCATAAACGACTCGATTTTATCCTTCTGCGCCGGATTGTCGACAACAAACTCATAATGGAAAGGCTCGCCTGTGGCACTCGGAAATCCCTTGATCATAGCGTTGTAGAGCATCGCCTCTTTTTCATGCTGACGCACAAACTCACGCCATCCTTCCCGAAAAGCGTCATCGGTATAAGCCTCACTGCGCGGAGAATTCAGCGGCCGGATGTCATTTTTTTTTTCAGTCTCGGCGGCATTGTTGCCTGCCGGCTGCTGACTTTGTGGCACGGCAGTGCCGGAAATAGGTGCCTTTATCGACACCGACGACAAGCCTGCCACCTTACCACCGGGCGTTGCCTGAGGGCGTGGTGCCGGTGCTGGCCGCACCGGACGCACGGGCTGCGCTACAGGCGCCTGCGGTTGCGGAGTCGCCTGAACCGGTTGCGGTGCTGGCGCGGGAACTGCCTGGCGCTGCGGTGCCGGTGCAGCAGGGGCTGCCGGAGCAACCTTTCTCAGCGGTTGCGGAGCGGTCGGAGCGGCTGTCTCTCCGCCAAAGAGTTGGCATATCTTGATAAGCGTAAGTTCGACAATGAAACGCTTGTTGGTTGCATTGATATAGTTAAGGTCGCACGTGTTGCAGAGATCCATCGCCTGATACAGCTTGCCGAGCGGACAGCGTGCCGCCTGCTGCTTGTAGCGTTCCGCTATCTCGCCTGTCACTTCCATCAGCGGCACCAATTCCGGCGAGTGGGCCACGACAAGTTCGCGCAGATGCGCCGCAACACCGTTGATAAACACCCTCGAGTCAAAACCGTGATCGCGCACGTCTTTGTAGACGAGGAGCGACTGCTCGACATTGTTGTCGGCAAAAGCGTCGACAAGACGGAAATAATAGTCGTAGTCAAGGACGTTGAGATTGTCGATGGCGGCACGATAGGTGATGTTGCCCATCGATGCGGCTGCCACCTGGTCGAATATCGACAGGGCGTCGCGCATAGCGCCGTCGGCCTTCTGCGCTATCACGTTAAGAGCCTCCGGCTCGGTTGTGTAACCCTCATGATCGGCAACATATTTCAGCTGCTCGGCGATGTCGGAGGGCGTGATGCGCTGGAAGTCATATTTCTGGCATCGAGAAAGAATCGTTGGCAGAATTTTCTGCCGTTCCGTGGTGGCAAGAATGAAAATCACGTATTTAGGCGGCTCCTCAAGCGTCTTCAAAAAGGCGTTGAACGCCGCAGCGGAAAGCATGTGGACCTCATCGACGATAAACACGCGGTAGCGGCCCGTGACTGGCGGCACCAACACTTGGTCGGTCAGCTGGCGGATGTCGTCGACGCTGTTGTTTGACGCGGCGTCAAGCTCAATGATGTTGAGCGACCGCTGCTCGTTGAACGCGCGACACGACTCGCACTCGTTGCAAGGCTCGCCGTCGGCCGTCAGATGCTCACAGTTGATGGCTTTCGCAAAGATGCGTGCCATCGTTGTCTTGCCCACACCGCGCTGCCCGCAGAACAGGTAGGAATGCGCCAGACGTCCCGACTTGACGGCGTTTTTCAACGTGTTGACGAGAGCGTGTTGACCCACCACCGACTTGAACGTCGAAGGGCGGTATTTTCTTGCCGATACTATATAACTTTCCATATGACAAAGATAACTTTTTTTTCGCTTTCCACAGTCAAAATCAATTTAAAAACGACACGGCATTGCAGACAGTTGCGGAAAAATCGTTATTTTTGCACTTATGATACTGTCGAAACTGTCGATATTGAACTATAAGAACATCGCCGAGGCAACACTCAATTTTTCCCCGAAGGTGAATTGCCTGCTGGGCAACAACGGTATGGGCAAAACCAACGTGCTCGACGCGATTTTCTATCTCAGTTTCTGTCAAAGCAGCCTCGCGCGAACCGACGCAACAACCGTGCGCTACGGCGAAGAGTTCATGCTGCTGCAGGGCGAGTATGTGCGGAGCGGAAAAACGGAGCAGATTTCGTGCGCGCTGCAGCGCGGAAAGAAGAAATCCGTGAAACGCAACGGGAAGGAATACCGCCGGCAGAGCGAACACATCGGGCTGCTACCGCTTGTGATGGTCACTCCGAGCGACTGGAATCTTATCGCCGGCGGCAGCGAGGAGCGGCGACGACTGATCGACCGGATAATATCACAGGGAAACCACGAATATCTGGAGCAGCTGATTGGCTACAACCGTGCGCTCGAACAGCGCAACGCGATGCTGAAACAGGGCATCGCCGACCCTCTGTTGCTCGAAACCGTCGACACTTTTCTTTGCCAGGCGGCGGCAGCCATCCACAAGGCTCGCCAGCAATGGATTGAAAGGTTCACTCCAATCTTCATGCGCTACTACAACACCATCTCCGACAGCAACGAGCAGGTGAGGCTCGACTACCGCAGCGTGCTCAACACTCAGACAATGGCGGAAGTGCTGCGTCAGAATCTGGAACGCGACCGCGTGCTTGGACACACGTCGATGGGCGTGCACCGCGACGACATCGAGCTGATGCTCGGCGACGAGCTGATGCGCCGCACGGGCTCGCAGGGACAGTGCAAGACCTACACAATCGCGCTGCGCCTCGCCCAGTTCGACTTTCTGAAAACGGAATGCGGACAGACTCCAATCCTGCTGCTTGACGATATTTTTGACAAACTTGACGCAAACCGCGTGGCAAACATTATGCGCATCGTGTCGGAACCGGCTTTCGGGCAGATTTTTGTGTCAGACACCAACCGCCAGCACCTCGACGAGACTGTGGAGGCGGTGGGTAGCGACTACCGCATTTTCACGGTCAACAACGGTGTGTGCCGACAGGAAGGAGGCATGCAATGAAACGCCGCGATCCCGTGCTCTTAGGCGACGTGATGCGCCAGTTTCTCGACCCTGCGGCTCTCGACGACAATGCCAACCAGCAACGCCTTGTAGCCTTCTGGCCTGATGTGGTGGGCGAATACATCAACCGGCAGACGGTGCGCCGCTGGATAAAAGACCGCGTGCTGCATGTGGTCATCGTTTCCGCTCCGCTGCGCAACGAGCTGATGCTCAACCGCAGCCATTTGGTGAAACGCCTGAATGAAATCACAGGAGCCGACGTCATCTCCGACATCGTTTTCCACTGAAAACAAAAAACGAGACGGCAACCCGTAAAAATGAGCCTCCGCCTCGTTAAGTTCTTTGTCACTTCCGCTTATTCCTGACGCATGCGGCGAGTGAAGTCAGCCATTTTAATAGCCACCTCGGCAGCCTCCGCGCCCTTGTTGCCAAGCGCACCGCCGGCACGCTCGAGCGCCTGCTCCTCATTGTCGGTGGTAAGCACGCCAAACACAACCGGCACCTCGCCGTTTGCATTCAACTGAGCCACGCCTTGAGTCACACTGTCGCAAACATAGTCGAAATGCGGTGTGCCGCCACGAATCACGCAGCCAATCACAATCACAGCCTCGACATTGACATTGTCGATCATGCACGCCGCGCCATAAGTAAGCTCCACCGTACCCGGTACATGCTCAACGAGGATATTGTCGTCGGTGTAGCCCTCGGCATGAAACACGTCGAGCGCGCCCTTCAACAAAGCCTCCGTCACTTGTGGATTCCACTCAGCCACGACAATTCCGACGCTGAAACCGTCCAATTTTGGCAAATTAGCCTTATGCCCTTCCTGGGCTCTCAATTCTGTTGACATAGTATGTACGTTTTTTTGTTTCGCTCTACAAAGGTAATGCAAAATAAAATAACTCATTTATTGTGGGGAGAATTATTATACGGCGTTTCTTCCTCGGCGGCAAGGGAAATGTCGGTTCGCTCCACTGCATTGTCGTCGAGATAGATGCCACAGAGCGTCTGCTCGATGCTGCGCAACGTAGCGGCTCGTTCGCGAGGCTTTCACCTGCCTTTCCTTCTCGGGGA
>OGOX01002029.1_pt1 | contig 12079 bp, 10 predicted proteins | sample 1552761 | NCBI WGS metagenome assembly OGOX01 (sample SAMEA2580212, study PRJEB22360) | human gut metagenome | biome: human gut; feature: human-associated habitat; material: faeces | place: Denmark | collected 2008/2010
CTCACAAAATCCGTCAAATCCGTCATCTCCGTGGTGCTAAAGCACGTTGCATGAGCGAAAGAATCCGTGCAATCGGTGCGATCCGTGAGCATTCTATAGTAATTTGCTTTCTGGTAAAACTCCAAAGCATAAACAGCCTGTCACGGATAACGTGGTTGCTGCCATATTTCGTGATTCGCTTTTATGCCAATAAAAGCTCTGCGGCAATGTACAGTTAACTATAGGGGCTTACTTTTTGAAATAAAGAGCATGAAGTCCTATTTATAAAGGGTTTAAGACGGAAAAAACTGCGTTTCGGCGTTCTACCGTACGGCAATAAAAGCAAATGCAGCGCAAAGCAAAAAACATTGTTTCGCTTTGCGCTGCATACATATATAGTATGTCAATTACTGAAAGTAGACCCTCTTGACGCGGTTGCTCACAGAGGTAAGCACCTCGTAGGGTATGGTGTCAAGTTTGTCAGACAGTACGGTTACAGGCAGGTTGTCGCCAAAGATTTCAACCGTATCACCCTCCTTGCAGTCAATGCCCGTCACGTCGATCATGCACACGTCCATGCAGATGTTGCCAATGTACGGAGCTTTCTGCCCGTTAACCAGGCAGTAGCCGTTACGGTTGCCAAGGTGACGGTTCAAACCATCGGCATAGCCAATGGGTATGGCGGCAATGCGTGAATCGCGTTCGACAAATGAACGGCGCGAATAGCCGATGCTGTCGCCCTTGGGCACATTACGTATTTGCAAGATGGTGGTGCGCAGTGAGGTGACGTTGTGCAGGCGGCGGTTGTCAATGGGGTCGATGCCATAAAGGCCGAGCCCGAGGCGTACCATGTCGAGGTGGCGCTCGGGAAAGCGCTCGATGCCGGCACTGTTGCAAATGTGGCGCAATATTTTGTTGGGGAAGGCGCGTTGCAACTGTTGCGAAGCCTCGTCAAAAAGTTGGAACTGACGTGCCGAGAACTCGTCAAAGTCGGGAGAGTCAGAACCTACGAAATGAGAGAATACTGAGCGGGGCACAATGGCCGACTGGCGTTTGAGACGCTCAATGATTTGTGGCACGTCCTTGAGCGGGTTGAAGCCAAGGCGGTGCATGCCGGTGTCAAGCTTGATGTGTACGGGGAAACCCTGTATGCCTTGCTTCTCGGCTGCGTGTACCAGGGCGTCGAGCAGTTTGAAATTGTATACTTCGGGCTCAAGGTCGTATTGGAAAAGCGTGTTGAATGCCGTCATTTCAGGATTCATTACAATAATGCCTGTTGTGATGCCGGCGCGTCGCAAGTCGGCTCCTTCGTCGGCCACGGCTACGGCAAGGTAGTCTACGCCGCGGTCTTGCAAAGTTTTGGCTATTTCAACCGAACCAGCTCCGTATGCCGAGGCTTTGACCATGCAGGTTATCTTTGTCTCGGGTTTCATGAACGAACGGTAGAAATTGAGATTCTCGGCAATGGCTTCGAGATTGACATCGAGTGTGGTTTCGTGCACACGCAATGACAATGCTGCCGTAATTTGCTCAAAGCCAAATTTGCGCGAGCCCTTTATCAGCACCATTTCATTGCTCATGGTGTCGAGCAGTCCGCTCTCGGTTAAAGCGTCACTTGTGGGAAAGAACACCTTTTTGACATTAAACAGAGCGTGTGCAGCAGATATTTCGGGGCCAACGCCTATCAAGCGGTCTATGCCGCGGCGCTCTATCATGTCGGCCACCTGGGTGTAGAGTTCGGTGGTGGACAGTCCGGTTTGCAGAATGTCAGACAAGATGAGCGTTTTAGGCTTGTTGCCTTGTTCCGGACGGCGGTTCATGAAGTCGAGCGCAATGTCGAGCGAGGTGACGTCGGAGTTGTAAGTGTCGTTGATGAGGGTGCAGCCTCTCACGCCTTGCATCACTTCGAGACGCATGGCCACGGGTTCGAGTTGCGCCATGCGCTGTGCTATGTCGGCGGGCTGCAGGTGTAGGTAAAGGCATACGGCAAGGCAGTGAATGCTGTCTTGCACAGAGGCATCGTCGGTAAAGGGAATGCTCATGCTGTTTTCAACACCCAAAAACCGGTAAACGATATCCGTGTGGTCGGCCTTCTTGGTGATGCTGCGTATGTAGAGCGTGGCATCGGTATTGCTGGTAGACCATGCGATGGTGTCGCCTGTGTAGAGTGACACCGCCATGCACTCGCTGATGACGGCATCGTCGGCGCAGTAAACAATCACGTCGGCGTCTTTGAAGAGCGAAATCTTTTCAAGGCACTTCTCTTGTATAGTGGCAAAGTTCTCTTGATGGGCAGGCCCGATGTTGGTCATTACACCAATGGTGGGTTGTATGATGGCCTTGAGTGCTGCCATCTCGCCGGGCTGTGATATGCCGGCCTCAAATACTCCAACCTGTGTGTGCTCGTTGAGCAGCCATACGCTGAGTGGTACGCCCACTTGCGAGTTGTAAGAGCGTGGTGAGCGTGTGACATGCATGGAGGGTGACAATAATTGGTAGAGCCACTCTTTGACCACAGTTTTGCCATTAGAGCCGGTCACGCCAATTATGGGCAGGTCGTATTCCTCGCGGTGGCGTTCGGCCAGGCGCTGCAATGCCTTGAGCGGGCTTACTACCAACAGGAAGTTGGCATCGGGGTAGTCCGTTTCATAATTGGCTGGTACATTGCCTACAACAAAGTTGCGTACGCCGCGGCGGTATAATTCGGGTATGTAGTGGTGTCCGTCGCCTAATTTTGTACGAATGGCAAAGAACAACGTGGTCTCTGCAAAGGCCAATGAGCGGCTGTCGGTCAGCAGCCAGTCAATGCACGCTTCGGCTGAGCCAAAGCGGCGTGCGCCAATCAAGGCGGTAATATTATCGATGGTGTAATGCATATATCTTAATCAATAAGTGCAGTATGGTTGCATTTTAGGGAAGAAGCTGAATAGGTGTTATCAGACCGTTGGAGGCAATGTGTGTGCAGCGGGTGTGTTGCAGCACATGGCTTGAATGATGTAATAGGAGTCGGTTTGTAGCAATATAAACACTTATGGCAGTGGCACCTTTACCACATCAACTACGTGGCTGCCTGCGCCAATAAGGTCGGGACGTTCTGAAATGCGCTTTTGATAGGCTATGAAGTGGGCAAAAGTTTCTTCGCTCATGCGGTTGAGGCGGGTGCGCATATAGTCTGCTGCGCCATCGGGCGAGAATATGGTCACACGTTGCAATCCGGCTTTTTGGTTGAGGCGGTCAATGTCCTCAATTCGTACATAGTCGTACAATTCGTCGGCTTGTGCTTGTATGTGGTAGTTGTTATCAACCACGCCTTTGGCCATGAGTCCACCAATTCTTTCCTCGTCAAAGCAGTATGACAGAATGCTGTATTCGTTCATCAGATATGCCACAAAAATCAGTCCGCCAGGCTTTGTCACGCGTTTGGCTTCGTTAAGAGCCCGCAGTTTCTCTTCATCGCCAATGAGGTGATATAGCGGGCCGAGCAGCAATGTGACGTCTGCCGATGCTGTTGGTATGAACGGCATGTGCCTTGCATCGCCCCGTACGACATCGGCCGTTGGTTCACGTTTCAGAAACACGTCGATGTTGCGTTGTACGAGTTCGACGGCTTTGACGCGATAGCCTTCGGCCATTAGTGCCGATGTGTAGCGGCCTGTGCCGGCTCCTATGTCGAGCAACGATGTGTCGGGGTGCAGAAAGCGGTGCAGGTGGTGCATGGTGGTGGCAAATTCAACCATGCCGTGTCTGCGTTGCAAACGCAGGTCCTCGGGGTGCTTGTTATAGTGTCTCTCTATGTTTGAGAATGCCATAATCGGGTGTTGTTATGTGTGTGGAGGCCTTATGACGCAACCGCGTGGTGTCAGCCTGCCGCCTTTTGGGCAATGTTTGTGTATTGCAAAGTTAGCAGTTGCCCATATTATACACAAGTATCGTGGTGCAAACTTTGCAAAACGGGGGCATAATTGTTTGACAAACAACCTCTACATACAAAAGGAACAGCTAACATTGTCGGAGACGAAGAAGGATAACCGTCCCTCTATGCTCCGATAATGATAGCCACGCTTTCGACCTGTGCGCAATTTGAATGTGACAATATCTCATTCCGATTGCAGTCAGAAAGGAACCACCCATAAGAGATGTGGCAAAATTAAGTAATGGTGAAAGAATAAGTTGAGCAATTTTGACCTGTATTTTTGTTGGTTCTGGAATTTGTGAGGGAGCATAGCGGGCTATGCTCCCTCACAAATTTTCAAAAATACAATTGTAGTATTTGCAACTCATTGTATTTCAATTGATTTTATTCTAAACGGTAGAAAAATGGTGGCATTGATTCTGTAGATTCAAAAAACGACGAAGATTTGACGTTTTTAACTTTTACAAACGAGTGCGAATTCAACAAGCAAGTGCAAATTTACAACAAGTAATTGAAGAACTCCTCAATTGGAGTTGAAAAAATGAGTTTCTTTCTTGGCCTTGTATTGATTTTGTCAGTGATTTCATCAATGTCTCTGTCCTTGAGATGTTTTATAGGCGATGATTTCGGTATATATTGCCTTATGAGCCCATTTGCGTTCTCTATGGCTCCTTTCTGCCATGAGGAATATGGATCGGTGAAGTAGACCGTAGTGTCCAGTGCCCTTGCTATTGCCTTGTGGTTGCAGAACTCAGTTCCATTATCGGTGGTTATAGTCTTTACCAGTCCTTTGTATGGAGCAAGCAATATTATGGCCGTTTGTGCCAGTTCATCGGCATCCTTTCTATGCTTCAACTTCTTCATGAACAGCATGTTTGTGCTTCGCTCCACTATGGTCAATATCGCTCCCTGGTTATTGTTTCCCACGATGGTGTCCATCTCGAAGTCACCGAATCGTTACCCGTCAGCTTCCGGTGGACGCTGGTGTATGCTCACCCTGTCAGGTATTATCACTCTCTTTCCGACAGGCCTATGACGGTGTTTCAGACGGTGCCTGCAATGTTTGTAGAGGCTGCCCCTGTCCTCGTACTTGTCCTTTCTGATGATGGCATAGATGGTTTCATGCGAAATCTTGTATCTCATTTTTGCAAGATAACCGGATATCTGCTCTGGCGACCATTGCCTTTGTTTGAGCAAGTCTATTGCCATCTCTCGGACAAACGGCTTTATGGAACGGTTGCCTGGCATTTGACGTTTGCGCTTCTCAGCCTGCCTTTGCGCCTTGTCCCATTTGTAAACACCACGCGAACTGGAATTGCATCTCAGTTCACGGGTAATTGTCGAATTACTCACTCCGATAGCGTGCGCTATCTCTTTTTTCGCACACTTCCTTTGCAGTAACACGGAAATTGTGTACCTTTGTTCCGAGGTTAGTTGTTTGTACATAAGCAATGCAAAGTTAACTAATCTGGAGGAGATTTCGGTCTCCTCTTTTCATTTTTTTTGCATTGCTTGTCGGATTCTCTTCCCCAGGTCCGCTCTCAGGAGGCTTTACGCCTCCTGCCCTCAGGCAAACCTCCGCAGTGTTTTTCATGATTTTAAGGCTTGCGCCACACTACGGATTTTGCACTTCTATCTTGAACTTAGGAGTTTGAAGAATCCGTTAATGTCATTATATGAAGAGTATTACATGACAGTTTGTCACTAATAATGCCGTCAAAACGGACAAAACATGTACGGAAAAGAGTTATGATGAATTGGTATAAGATTTGCATAAGTATCTACATATAACAATGTATATGCATACAAAGAAATTCAAAATATTATGTATTGATGGTGGAGGCATAAAGGGGCTTTATTCCGCTCGACTTCTTGCGAAATTCGAAGAGGTTTTTGATTGCGTGATTTCTGATTGCTTTGATATGCTTTGTGGTACTTCTACTGGAGGTATCATAGCACTTGCCGCATCCCTAAAGATTCCCATGAGTGATGTGGTGAAATTTTATCAAGAGCATGGCCCTTACATTTTCAATGAAAGAGCAAAACATAGATTGGGCGGTAGTGCATTTCTGCGCTCTAAGCAGATTGTATGTGGCGGAAAATACTCTGCCAAACCTTTGCGTTCTGCGCTTGAGAGTGTTTTCGGAAATCGGACAATTGCAGAGAGTAATAATTTCCTGTGTATTCCAGCCTATAACACATTGACCGCAAATCCAAGAGTCTTCAAAAAAGACTTTGACAATTTCACAGAGGATGATCGCAAAAGCTATGTTGATATAGCATTGGCTACGTCTGCTGCACCTACATACTTACCCGTTATGGAAATTGAAGGAGATCAATTTGTTGACGGAGGATTGTGGGCAAACAATCCTGTTCTTGTGGCTTTAACAGAATACTTGTATAAGTTCGCGCAGGATAAGCGCTTTGACGGACTCGAAATCCTTTCAATAAGTAGTTGTCAGAAAACGAAAGGAGAGAAACATCATAAGTTGAATAGGGCCTTTATTGATTGGTCTGATACGCTTTTTGATGCATATTCTATCGGTCAGTCGAAATCAACAATGGTTTTGTTGTCCAAACTGAAAGGATTTTTGTCATTCCCATTCGATTTTCACCGAATTGAGAACATACCTTTATCTCCAGAACAGGATAAAATAATCGATATGGATAACGCAAGTGAAGCCTCTATGAAACTTCTAGTAAAAATAGCAGATAATACGGCTATGAACGAAAAAATGCATCCAGAGATAGCCCATTACTTCAAAACAAATAAAACATTGAACCCAAAAGACTATTAATATGGCAAATAATCATGAACAGTTTAAGGCGTTTCACGATGCTATAAAGGCAACTTCAACGCGACGCAAGACTCTCAAAAAGAACCGAGATGCTTTGAGAGAGAAAATTAAGAAGTATTTCAAAGATAATCACAGCGATTATATTCAACCGACCTTTTATTGGCAGGGGTCATACGCTATGTACACGCTACTTAACCCAATTAAGGACGAAAATGGCTTAGGCGCATATGACCTCGATGATGGAGTATATTTTGAAAGCGATGACATAAATGACCGCAAATCAATTGACTGGTATCATCAAGAAGTATATGAAGCAGTTAAAAACCATACAGAGAATGGAGCTGATGATATCGATCCTTGTGTAAGAGTACAATATGCCGATGGTCACCACATAGATCTTGCTATCTACTTTTTGCATACTACCAAGGATAAGACTATGCTTGCTCATAGGGCTGAGCCATGGCATGAATCCAATCCAGACGAAATGATTAGTTGGTTTAGTGATGAGTGTAATGATAAAACTAAACTACGGGAGCTTGTTCGTTTCATGAAGGCATGGTGTGAATACAAGCGTAGTGAAGGAACTAAAATGCCGAGTGGGTGTATCATGTCTATGCTTACATCTAAGTATTATCAATGGAATGACGAAAATCGTTACGATGTTGCCATGAGAGATATACTGACCAACATGTATGATGACCTCAGTGTAGAAGGGCATTTCCATTGCTGGAGACCAGTCGCTCCTTATGAGGACCTGTTTAGCAATTATACCAAAGGCAGAAAAGATTCTTTTTTAAAAGAACTTAAATCATTTAAGGAGGATGCCGAGAAGGCTATAGCCAGTAAGAATCAACACGATGGATGTGTTAGATGGCAAAAACATTTCGGAAACAGGTTCAGTTGTTCAACGGCCAAAGATGTTGACGAGGATGCCTCACAGCAGAGATTTTCAGGCACGATAAACAAAAACAGCCAGTATGCCTGATGTTGAATCATTATTAGGAATCTGTTTTATTGAACTTTCAAAGGAGTACGATATAGAAGAGGTTAATAGCATTCCGCGATTGGAGCATTTAACTCGGACACGTATTTGGAAAGTTCAAATACCTGCATTGGTGTCGGGCAAGGCCGAAGACATAGAGACCTATATCCGATTTCCTGAAGACTTTCCCTATTCAATGCCATGCGTGATTATACCAGATGATCGGTTCATGTATCTGCCCCATATATCTGTAAAAACACGCAAATTGTGTTTGTATGAGGATGGCGAAGTTTATGATGCAGACAATATTGAAGGATTAATACGTGACAATATCGACAGAACGAGAAGGTGGATTGAGAAGTATTACGGTCGAGACAACTCCGATGAATATGCTAAAGAAATCAAGAGTTATTGGAATGAAGAATATGATGGAGAAAATAATGTAGATGACCATTGGATTATGTTAGGCGATATACCGACAGAAACCTGTGAAATGCCAGGTGTAGCTTATGTTGTCAAGAACATAAAAGATGAAAGTATGTATATAAAGAGCGTTGTTGCATCTGATGAGGACGATAAAACAATAGCAAGTCTCAAGTTACAGCATAAGACAAAAGACATTTCTGCTCTCTATATTGCCTCTTTACAAATACCCAACATGCCTCCATTTTGCATGACTGGCCAAGAAGTGATAGACAGGATAAGTGATGATGAAGACCGAAAGACGTTCAAAAAATACCTCAACCACGTTAAAAAAGTGAATGTATTCTTTCCGATAGGATTGAATTATGCCGTAGGCGGCATCTATATACACGACCTGAAAGTTAACAGGAACGGCTATCGGAAAGGAGCACTAACCTCGTTCAAAGTGTTGACATCTTTTGAAAATAAAAACAAAAAACTTGATAGGCTATATGTTTCGATATATTCTGACCAACGAATTGCAGAACGGACTGCTGGGACAATGATGATGGAGAAACGTTTTTTGTTAGCTGGACTTGGCAGCGTAGGTAGTAACCTATGCTACTTTCTTAATGGTTATAATAATGCCACGTTTACCCTGACAGACAGAGATTGGTTAACAGTTGATAACATAGGGCGACATCTTCTCGGTTTTGAGTACATTGATCAACACAAGTCGTATGCCGTTGCACATTATCTACAGCAATACAGACCAGACAGAAAAGTACAAGCAATACTAAAGAACTTACAGGAACTGAAGGAAGAAGAACTCAACAAAGCTTGTGCGATATTTGTTTGTACAGGTGATATTATGTCAGAAAAATGGCTTTTGAGCCAGATGGCTGAAGGAAATATAAGAAAACCAGCATTTATACTATGGCTGGAACCTTACGGAATGTCAGGCATCATGATATATGTTAATTCAGAAGATGATGAGTCTGTTAAACGATTGAGAGAAAAAGCCAATAACGGCTTTATGGATTATTGTTTGATAAAGCGAGAAGAATATGAAGATGGAGATAAACTCACGAAGCATGATGCTGGATGTAACGGTAGTTATTCGCTGTATTCTGCCAATGATGTGTCCATGTTTCTCTCTTCAATGTTCCCTATTATAGACAAATTATTAGAACAACCTTCAGAATCAAAATGTTACCGATGGGTAGGAAACACAAATATCGCAATGGAAAAAGGCGTAACCCTTGTGTCATCGTTGGAGCTGTCAAAAAACACCTTGCAAGAACTGCCAGTGTAAATGTTGATGATTATCACTTTGAGATAAAACAAGAAGTAGTCAATGAATTGAAAAGCAATGCTCAGCGCGAAGGCAACGAGCTTTGCGGAGTACTGATGGGGGTACAGTTTGGTGATAAACTTTACAGAGTCAGTAAAATTTCGCCACCATGTGTTAAATGTCACACCCGTTGTGGCTGTGAGCGAGATGCTGCAATGGCAAATCATTTTATTGAAGAAGACTACAATCTGTCTGAGCATACGCGTTTCTATATTGGAGAGTGGCATACACATTCTGAAGATAATCCCACACCATCGGCAATCGACTATAACTCTATTAAAGACAATTATCAAACAGCGTCACTTGTGGTGCCATTTTTGCTTATGATTATAGTTGGAACAAAATCTTTCCATATCAGCATATATAATGGCGATAAGTTCGTAAAAGTAGAACCAGAGGTGGTGTTATAAAACGATATATTTTAACAAAACAATGAAAAATATAACACGGTTTTTACTTAAACCAACAATTGAAGCCATTTATGACATACTTCGCATGGAGAACTGTAAGGTAAATGGCATCGGTGGTGTGCCAGATAGAAACAAGTTGAGTATAAATTCTGGACACATTGACTTAGAGTTCGATGAAACTTTTCGAGCAATGCACGCGAGTACATATATAGAATACCTACCAGAAATTATACTAGAAACGGCTAATGGCACATACAAAATACCGCAATATACTGCTCAGTTTGAAGGTAATATTACGATGGAAGGTGAGGAAAAACAACATTTTGATATGCGGTTCAATAAGCTCTCTTTCAAACGACTTTGGTTGAAGGGTGTCCTTATTATTGGCGTTTCATTTATCCGATTAGCAACAATGAATGGTTCATGAAGATAAAGGCTTTACCTTACGCTGATGATTATGGAACGCTACATTTCTTTAACTTAATAACAGCGAATCTGGAAGGTCATAAAATGAATCTTTATTCGAGTAATGTTGATAACAGCTACTGGATGATTGTTGAATCCACAGAACCAGTTACATATGAGGAGATGGATCATTGGGTGATGTCTATCATTATGGCACTTGGCTTCGTAATCGGCAAACGATACGGTGATTATTGTTTCCATGTGGCCAGTGTTGAGCCGACTTTCTCAAAAATAGAGGGAATTGAAGCCTTGTTGTTAAAGGAAACGAAATTTTGTCCATTCAAGATACTACAGCTCAATAGTAATTTGATGGTGGAATGGTTGTGCCAATTTGATTATCAGCAATATGCTTTGGACAAGATTCTATGCACATCTGAAGAAAGTACCAAATGGTTCTATGAAGAAGATGCTTCTGTTACAATAGAGGCATTCAGCAAACTTGCTCAACTATGTTATAAGACGAATGATACGCTATTGGCAACCAGTATGCTGATAGACGGCAGTTTGATGAACATAGAGTACCAAAAGCCGTTCTTTCATGTTGCTTTGGAAACTATAAAATCTGCGTTGACAAAAGGAGATGAGTTATTATTACCACCGACCATGCCTCAAGAAAAATATACGCAAGAAGTTGTGGGCTCTGATGTTGTCTGTTCGACTTAGATAAGCTGTTGGAAAAGCCTCTGACTGTGGAGCAGACAACAGAACGGTTCCACGCTTGAACCTACACATGTTTTATAAGTGTATGTAAATCAAAAAAAACTTACGGCATCAAGCGTAAATGATACCATAAAGTTCCCATTGTATGCAAGAAATCAATCTTGCTTTGTTTATATCAGAAGATGAATTGTTTGCTGCAAATTAGCGATTAATATCCATTAACTCGTCTTTTGCTGTTTCAATGGCTGTAAGTTTCAATTCGTCTTTACCCTCCAAAGCCTCCAATACTTTGTCGGCAAGCTAAGGAGTGAGCATTTCCTTTTCATCCACTTTGAAGTATGTTGCCATTTGAATTACTTGGCTTCTCTTTGCTCGTTTATCCCCACGCTCAATCTTACTGAACATGGGTGTGTCTATTTCTAAGTATGCAGCCACTTGGCGCTGCAATATTCCTTGTTCATCTCTTAGAGACCTTATCTTGTTTCCTAATAACATTATAATTCCAATTTTAAATTCAACTAAACCGGTCAGCTTTTTGACGGTGTACGCTATAATTGGTCGCTTTCGCTATAAATTCTGTTGAATTATGACAAATTTGAAACCATTTCGACGAATTTTCGACGGAATTACGTCATTTTCGTCGAATTTCGACGGTTCTTTCACTGAAGTATCTATTATTAGTTGATTATCAATGTCATACGCTCTAAACGGTAGAAAAGTGGCTATGTGGATTCTGTGTAGATACAAAAAGGTGAAAATTTAATGTATTTAACTTTCAGTTACACCAAAATCACATAGATATGGATTGGATGGGGGCGTTTGAACCGCCCCCATAATATGATAAAACAGAAACAAAGAAGACCATATAAGGGAGTGAATGGTCAGTAGCCATTCCACATGTTATTATCTCCATAATGGTTCCGTTTCCCATCCCTGCGGAAAGCCGAGAGCTTTTAAGTCAATTTCAGGAAACCGAATGAACAACCATGTTAGTTTGGATTGCATATCATTATTGGGGGATATAACATTAAGAAAGTACTTGATGATGCAAATATCAAAGTAACGCGAGTTCGGGATAAGGATTGCGTAAAAAATTAGGGTAAAACGAGCCAAAAT
>OGOX01002033.1_pt1 | contig 12068 bp, 12 predicted proteins | sample 1552761 | NCBI WGS metagenome assembly OGOX01 (sample SAMEA2580212, study PRJEB22360) | human gut metagenome | biome: human gut; feature: human-associated habitat; material: faeces | place: Denmark | collected 2008/2010
ACCTCAGACTAAAATCGCTGAAATGCGATTTTACCCGCATAATTATGCGGTGTGCCGGCGCACTGTGTCTGAGAACGTTTTAACACGGTTTATACACACCTTGACGGCGTGAATAAACCGTGTTATAATATATTAAATATAGTCACTGAACAAAATCAGATTAAGGATATAAAATGCACGAACAGTTTAAAAACGAAAAATGTGCCGCCTGCGGCATGAAATTCTTTGATGATGAAGACATTGTAGTCTGCCCCGAATGCGGCGCTCCGTATCACCGTGAATGCTGGAACAGGGTAGGCACCTGCATACACTCCGCCGAGCACGGCAGCTACGAGTGGAAGGGCGACAGCGCAGAACTGCGTGAACATCTCGAAAACGTCGAATCCGCACGGATAAACAAGCCCGAAACAAGCGAGGACGGCTTTGAAATATTCCACGTTGAAAGCTATGACGAATACCGTGAGATAATGGACAGAAAACTGCTTGAACAGCAGAAGGACTTTGAAGAGATTGACGGTGTGACCGCTCAGGAACTTCTGAAATTTGTCGGAAAGAACGGATATTACTATCTTCCCGTATTCAAGGACATCAGAAAAAACAACAAATTGCTCAAGCTGAACTTTGCGTCATTCCTGTTCTTCCCTATCCACTGCTTTTACCGCAGGATGAATCTGTTCGGCGTTATTATGATGATATTGCTTTTTCTGATTACGGAAACAAGGATTCTTCTCAACTATTTTGCCGATAATCTCGGTCTGACCTCAAACGACCTTGCCGTTGCATATATCGTTACCGCTATGATATCCCTTGCGCTGAATATCTTTGCGCTTATGTTCTTCAACTACTTCTATCTGAAAACTGCGGTCAGAAAAATAAAGACGATAAAACAGCAATACCCCGATGAAAGCCGTGAACGCATACTTGCAAGGATTGAAGCGGCAGGAAAACCCGGAATATTCTATGCGATAGCATTCTCCTTCTGCACAGCCATAGCTATGATACTCGTTTTCCAGCTTATCAACAATACGCTCGGCATCAGCATCTCCGTTCTTAAGGAACTGGTAAACTGATATTTTTGCAGATAAACGACATTAATGAAAGGAGGACGGCATTTTGAGCAGACTTAAAACATTTTACGGCAAAAAGGGCGAAAAAGGAATGTCGCTCCTTGTTTTCCTTGTGTTTTTTATATTAGGCTCTGCACTTGGTATGTTTATGCAGACCGCATCTCTTGAGGAAGAATTTACGGGAGCGGCGGCGGCCGCCGCATTTCTCGGCAGAGATTGGACTGGTGTAATGTCGCCCGTGGGAAGCATAAGCGGCTTCCTGCGTGGAATACCCTATCTTCCGACTATGCTCTGCCCCGACCCCGTGTTCCAGTATAAGCTGTTTATGCTGATAAATTCAGCCGCTTATGCACTTATCCCTCTTTCCGCTTTTCGTCTGACAGATAAGCTCGGTGTCACAAAGCTGTGGCAGAGGCTTCTCGTAACGGCACTGTGCGGAATATTCCCGTCAGTGCTTATCTATTCCCACTACCTGCTTTCAGAACCGCTTTCCGCCGTTTTTGTCTGGCTTTTATTGCTTGTCATATTCAGAGGCGAAAAGGAAAACGGGAAAAAAGCAGGTGCCTTCTTTGCTTCGGTCACTGCAGGACTTCTTACCGCCTGTGCTTATTTCCTGTCGCCGTCGTGTGCAGGCGTGTTCCTCGCCGTATGCCTTTACTGCCTTTATGCAAAGCTCGCAGGAGTCAGAAAAAGCATATATTTCAGCACATACGCAATAACATTTATACTTCTTTTTGCCGCTGATATTATTCTGACGTGGCTCACAAAAGGCCTTTACGCTTATTCCGGAGGTATCGTGCAATCGGTCGCAGGCTCTTTGCAGGCTTTATCCGAAAACAGTGCGGCTCTGCTTACTCTTATAGGCGGGCGTTTATATTACTTTATAATATCCTCGTGGGGACTTGGCGGCGCAGGTGTCACCTTTGCCATAATTACACTTGTCAGCTTCATCCGCTGTAAAAGACGCAAGGAGGAGCAGTATTATGACGACAGATTCGTATCAATGGGCGTGCTGTGTACGCTTATGCTTATATTCGCCGTTCCCCTTGACGCTTTCATAAAAGCCGATTGTGACATTTCGACACAGGATACGGTATTCGGCGCAGCGTCGGTCTTTGCCGTAACGATTCCCTTTATCCTCCTGTTCTTCTGCTATATTTTCGTGTACGGCATAAGCTATACAAGGCTTCTTATCTCTGTGACCGGGAACGGTCTTGCCGCAACCGCCGCACTGCTGATGTATAACTGCACTCAGTCGGGCGGACAGATACTCAGCAACGTAATGACGCCGGGCATTACCTCTATGCTTATCGGATGCGACTCGTCAGCCGGACTTACAAGTTCTGATATGCTTTACCCGATATGCCTTCTTTTCACCGTGTTTGCGGCGGCAGTACCCGTTGTGTGCTGTACAAAAAACCACGCTTCCGTAATAACCGCCTTTATATTCACAGGCGTTATCTGCTATGCCTGCGTATCGTCCGCCTCAAGCGGTCTTTTCGGCTATGCGGAAGAAAGCCGTGAAAAAGTTTCCGACACGCTTGAGATAAACCGCTGTATCGCTGAATATTCCGGCGGCACAGAAAACAAAACCATAATAGTTTACGACAATGACCGTATGACAGCTATGAGTATCCAGTATTACAACCAGTCGTCTACGGTAAAATATATTAAAGAGGGCGGAACGTTGCCGACAGATTGCTACGTTGTAAGCTCCGACTCCGTAAAGGTCAGCGGTGCCTGCGTGCTTATCGGACGCATCAACGATATAAACGTCTATGCGATAGGAAATAATGCAATCCGCCACGATAACGGCGAACCGCCTGAAAAGCCCGGAAACAATACCATTTCCGAGAGTAAATAACATCTTTGCAAATGCTAAGGAGAGATATAACCCAAAATGCCTAAACTCAAAAAGAAAACCCGACAAATGCAACCGTCAAGGATGCTCGTACTGGGCTTTTCCATCATAATACTGACAGGTGCAACACTTCTTTTCCTGCCCATATCTTCAAAAAGCGGTCAGTTCAGCAGCTTCATAGACTGCCTGTTCACCGCCACAAGTGCGACCTGCGTTACCGGAATAACCGTTTTGGATACCTTCAATTATTTCAACGGCTTCGGTCAGGGTGTCATACTCGCTCTTATACAGGTCGGCGGTCTCGGCTTTCTGACCTTGGTAACGTTCATCAACCTTATACTCGGCAAAAAGCTGGGCTGGTCAACCGTAAAAATCGCCGCAAGCGACCTTACCGACAACGCCCTCGAAACCACACCGAAAAGGCTTTTCTATGAAATTGTCCTTTACTCGTTTGCCATCGAATTTGTCGGCGCTGTCATACTTGCGTTTGTCTTTGTTCCCGACTTCGGCGCACTCGGAATTTTCGAAGCGATATTCCTGTCCGTTTCCGCTTTCTGCAACGCAGGCTTTGACCTGCTCACAGCAACTCAGGGAGCAGTGGGACTGAGCAATTACACCGCCAACCCCCTTGTTATGATAACTGTCACGGTACTCATCACAACAGGCGGTCTGGGCTTTATCGTATGGCGTAATATAAGGCATTACAGCAAGGCAAAAGGGCTTCTCCTGCATACAAAGCTGGTTCTTATAATGGCCGCAGTTATGCTACTTGTCGGCGCCGCTATAATATTTATAGTAGAATTCAGCAATCAGGACACGCTCGGACAGATGCCCGTAGGAGAAAAAATTCTCACATCTATATTCTTAAGCGCAAGCTCCCGTACCGCAGGCTTCCCCTGCTTTGATATGAACGATCTTATGCCCTTTACAAAAATAATTATCACCATCCTTATGTTCATCGGTGCCGCTCCTGCATCCACAGCAGGCGGTATCAAGATAACGACCGTCGCACTTGTCGTTTGTACGGTAATTTCCGTGCTGAAGGGCAGAGAGGATACCTATCTTATGGGTCACAGGATAAAGCGTGACGCTATATATAAAACATTCACCGTTATCGTTCTGTCGCTGACTCTTATAGCCGTTTCATTCACAGGCATACTTATGTGCTGTGAGGGTATGTCGCTTCAGAAAACAATATTCGAGGTAGTTTCCGCATTCTCTACTACAGGCTTCTCTGTAGGTGCATCCGCAGAGATGAATGTCCCCGCAAAGCTGATAATGATATTCACCATGCTCGCAGGAAGAATCGGTCCCGTAACGCTTATGACCTCTCTTATAATAAGAAAAAATCACAACTCGGACAAGAACAGGATTCTCCCCGAGGGAAATATACTGGTAGGCTGATATGGCAGAAAAATATGAGAGCTTCGACCTTTCCGGCACAAAGATATATGTTTCCGAGGATCACCGTTTCGGCACTGACGCATTTCTCCTTGCGGATTTTGCCGACCCCGCACCTCACCATAAGGTGTGCGACCTGTGTACAGGTTGCGGCATAGTTCCGCTGATAATGTGCAGAAACATATCCAAAAAGCCCCCGAAAGAAATATACGGCATTGAGATAATGCCTGAAGCGGTAGAGCTTTTTGATAAAAGCGTTGCCGAAAATAACCTTTCGGACAGAATAAAGCCTGTGCTTTGCGACCTTAAAGACCCGCAGGGCGTACCCCGTGAATACTTCGACATAGTGACGGTAAATCCGCCCTACTGGAAAAAAGGCTCGGGCGAGGAACGCCTTTCCGATGTACAGGCGGCGGCAAGACACGAGATACTGTGCAATATCGACGATGTTATGAAAACAGCCTCATCGCTGTTGAAGTTCGGCGGCAGCCTCAAGCTCTGCCAGATACCGCTTCGCCTTGCCGATGTCATCTGCTCTATGCGTTCGCACGGGATTGAGCCGAAGGTTATGCAGAATGTAGTGAACCGCACAGGCGGTAAGCCGTGGCTCGTGCTTATAAGCGGAAAAAAGGGCGGCAAACCCGGAATGGAGCTTCTCCCCGATTTTGAAGTTTACTCCGGCAGCGGCTACAGCGATGAAATGAACAGAATCTACTACGGCACAAAAATGAAGAAAGGCTGACACAGAAATATGGCAGGAAAATTATATATAGTCGGCACTCCGATAGGAAATCTGTCGGACCTGTCACCCAGAGCGGTTGAAACGCTCGGCAAGGTCGATTTTATCGCCGCAGAGGATACAAGAGTAACTCAGAAACTCCTTACCCACTTCTCTATAAGCAAGCCTATGGTGAGCTACCACAAATTCAGCGGTAACAAGCGTGGCGAGGATATAACCGCCCGTCTGCTTGACGGCGAAACCTGCGCCATAGTGACCGATGCAGGTATGCCCTGCATATCCGACCCCGGCGAAGAGCTTGTAAGAGAGTGCCACGAGCACGGCGTTGAAATAGAAAGCGTACCCGGCCCCAGTGCCGCAATAACGGCACTTTGTATGAGCGGACTTGACACCTCACGCTTCAGCTTTGAGGGATTTTTAAGCGTTACCAAAAAGCAACGTGACGAACACCTTGACGAAATCAAGGACTTTTCAAGAACGCTTATATTCTACGAAGCGCCCCATAAGCTGAAAAACACGCTTGACGATCTGTACAGAGTTCTCGGAAACCGACAGATAGCCCTTTGCAGAGAGCTTACCAAGATACACGAGGAAGTTATCAAGGGTACTATATCAGAAATGATAGAACGCTACAAGGAGCTTACGCCGAGAGGCGAATATGTGCTTGTGGTAGAGGGAAAACCAAAGGTAAAGGAAAACGAGGATATTACGCTTTCCGATGCCGCACTTATGGCAAAAGAGCTGGTTGACGGCGGAATAAAGCCGTCCGATGCCTGCAGACAGGTCGCAGGAAAAACCCCGTTCTCAAAGTCGGAGATCTATAAGGAATATCTTAATATGTAAATCTGCCGTCAGGCTTTAATAATACCGAAAGGAAAAATACTATGGAAGAAAAAAAGAAAAAGAATTATGTCATTCCCGTTATAGGCGCTCTCATAGCTGTTGTAGCGTGCGTTGCCTATATCGTTATGAAGTTTGCGTCACAACAGCAACAGCTTGAGGACAAATGGAGCGAATACGACGACTGCGGTTGGATGTAATTTTTCAAAATAACTATTGAAATTTCCGTATCTTTATGATACAATTAGAATGATAACATAAACGGAGGTGTTTTTATGAAGCACATTAAGACAGTTAACAAGGCTAACCTCAAGGAAACAGCTGCTAAGGGTGGTTGCGGCAGATGCCAGACATCATGCCAGTCTGCTTGCAAGACAAGCTGCACAGTAGCTAACCAGAAGTGCGAGGCTTTAAACAAGTAAGGCACGGGTAAGAGAAAAGCTTTGAAAGCTCCCGAACAAATACGGGAGCTTTTGGCTTGTTTAAATATTTCGGCGGAAAACCGCCTTATATAACTCAGAAAAGGAATTTACCAATGAAAGAAATGATACATAAGTATGAGCAAAACGGTCAGTACATTGTACTTGACGTATGCAGCGGTGGCGTTCACGTTGTGGACGAGCTGACATATAAGCTCCTCGACTACGTCGCTCCCCCTTTTGCCGATGTATGTCCCGATGAGATAATCGCTAAGATGGACGGCTTCGACAAAGATGACGTAAAGGAATGCTATCAGGAGCTTAAAGAGCTTTACGACGCAAAGATGCTCTTCACCGAGGACGATTACGAGCAGTACGCCGCAATGGCTATGAAGGCTCCTATCAAGGCTATGTGCCTGCACGTTTCGCACGACTGTAACTTAAGATGCAAATACTGCTTTGCCCAGACAGGCGACTTCGGCGGCGACAGAATGCTGATGAAGCCCGAAACGGGTAAAAAAGCTATGGACTTCCTTATAAAGCACAGTGCCAACAGAGAGAACCTTGAGGTCGACTTCTTCGGCGGCGAGCCTCTGATGGCTTGGGATACCGTAGTCGAAACCGTAAAGTACGCAAGAAGCATAGAAAAACAACACGGCAAGAACTTCCGCTTCACCATTACAACAAACGGTATGCTCCTTGACGATGAAAAGATAGATTATATAAACAAGGAAATGTCAAACTGCGTATTATCGCTTGACGGAAGAAAAGAAATAAACGATAATATCCGTCCTACTCCGAACGGCAAAGGCAGCTATGACATAATCGTTCCGAAATATCAGAAGCTGGTAGCCGGCAGAGGCACAAAGGACTATTATGTAAGAGGTACGTTCACAAAGTACAATCTTGATTTTGCAAATGATGTTCTGCATATAAGCGATCTCGGCTTCGAACAGCTCTCCGTAGAGCCTGTTGTGACCGATCCCGAAATGCCCTACGCTATCACAGAGAGCGACCTCCCCACGATATTTGCCGAGTATGACAGACTTGAAAAGCTGATGGAGGAGCAGATCATCCCCGCCAAGGAGAGGGGGCTGGCCGCGGCCGTTTACACCCAAGTGAGTGATGTGGAGGGCGAGCGCAACGGCCTGCTGACCTATGACCGCAAGGTATGTAAGGCGAATGAGGCGATTTTCCGGGCGGTGAATGCCAAACTTACCGGGGACGCTTGATTTTGACATGGCCAGTGTGTTATACTCGTAAAACCGAAGGAGTGAGCTGGACAACAGCGGGCGGGTGTCCGAAAGGCCCCGCATGAGGAAAGTCCGAGCTCCACAGGGCAGGATAACTGCTAACGGCAGCCGGCGGCGACGCCCGGGAAAGTGCAACAGAGAGATACCGCCCCGCAAGGGGTAAGGGTGGAAAGGCGAGGTAAGAGCTCACCAGCTTTGGGGTGACCCAAAGGCTATGTAAACCCTATCCGGAGCAACACCAAGCGGGATCACAGGGGGCTGCCCGTCCCGATCCCCAAAAGAGTGGCTGGAGCCTGCTGGCAACAGCAGGCCTAGATAGATTGTTGTCCCAGACAGAACTCGGCTTACAGGTTCACTCCTTCCATTTACAGCAAAAAACGGACTTATCCCAAAGCGGATAGGTCCGTTTTTCTTGCTTTTGTCATATCAACGCCATGGAGGTAAGAACCCAGATGGTGAGGAACATGGTGACGACTGAAAAGAGTGTGGTGACCACAATAAGCTGCGCCGCCAGCTCGCCATCGGCGCCGCACTGGTTGGCCAAAGTATAACCGGAGACCGCCGTGGGGCAGGCCAGCATAACTGCCAATGCTGCCAGGGCATCCCCGCGGAAGCCAGCCAACACCACCAGTGGAATGAACACAAGTGGGATGATGACGCTTTTACCCAGCACTGCCAGCCACAGAGAACGGCCGTAATCGCCGAAGCGGGAAAGGTGGATACTGCCGCCCAGCACAATAAGGCAATAAGGGGTGGCCATGCCGCCGATATCGCTGACCGTTTTTTCCACAGGCTGCAAGCCTTCTTTGCCTCCGACGATAAGCTCACAAAGCGACAGCACAAAGTCGGCTTTCAATGCCAGCGGATTGTCCTCCTCGCTGTAATTGCTGTTGATGTCCAGTGGGTTGATGTACTGGGTGCTGGCAGGGCTGATATGGATGACCTGTCCGTGCAGACGCTCCACCAGCGGAGCGTATTCGGCTTCCGGGTCTGCGATAATAATATCATCGTCTGTCACGAGGAACGCATTGCAGATCTCGCGTTTTGCTGCAAAGCTTTTGCCTGAGCCGGGAGTGCCGAGAATTAGGCCGTTCGGATTTTTCAGCTTTTTTCTATCCACCATGATCAGATTGTTCGACAGCGCATTCAGACCGTAGTACAGGCTTTCCTTGCCGCCATCAAAAAGCTCCTGCGTGGTGAACGGCACGAAAATGGCCGTGCTGCTGGTGGTCAGGCCGCGCTGGATCTCGATTTGGCAGTCGGCCAGCGGCAGGCTGGACATAAGGCCCTGTTCCTGCTGGAAGTCAAGGCGGCACAGCTCACAGTTATGCTTTTGGGCGATACTGACCGCTTGAAACACATTGTTTTCCAGCTCCTGCTCGGTGCGCCCAGTGTTCAGCACGAGGAATGTCACCAAAAACATTCGCTCATTTTGGCTCTGCAACTCTTTCAGTAGAGCCTTGGCGTCACGGCCATACGTTGCCAAATCTGACGGCAGGATGTCCATATCGTACCCGGCGCGGACTGCTTTTTTCTGCTCCTCGATCTTTGATTTATCGAGTTCGGTGATCGTATGCTTGATGGTTTTGATAGCCTTGTTCTGGTCAACGCTCTGAATGTGCATGGTGACGATCTGGCTGGAATCCATGTCCAGAAAGTCTTTCAGCAGCTGGTCACTCAGGTCGGAGGCGGTGATGGACAGGAAACTGACCGCCCCGAAGATGCCGCCCATCTGGAAGGTGCGGCTGTTCTTAAAGGCCAGCGCCGTCGGTGCGATGGCGTCCTTTACGGACAGGCCGCTTTTCACGAGGTCTTTCCAGTCGAAGTGAAACTTCGAGGAACCATCCATGTTCAGCATCCCGTGCATGAGCCGCAGGCGCTCCTTGCCGTCCAGCGGCTTTGCCTGCACACCGAGCCGGTGAAAGTTGTTCATCAGGTCGTTCTGAATGTGCTCCAGTCGGGGCTTGATCTGTGCCATGCTTTCGCCCTCAATGCCATAAGTCAGGAATTTTGCTTTGGTGAGGCCGTTGTTACCTTTGGAAAGCTGCTGCCGAAGCATCTGGCTGTACTCGGCGCGTACATCATCGAAACCGTCCTGCTGGTACGGGATACGGATGGATTTCTCGAAATCCTCCGAGTCGGTGGCTGTGTTCACGAAAGACAGCTCGAAGTGGATGGAGCTGTCAAAGAAGTTGAGGAAAGAGCACCATTCCTCGAAGATGGCAGTCTTGTCCTCCTGCTGAGCCAACTGGTAATTGATGTCCTGATAGGCAATCGTCCGGGTATAATAGCCGGGACGGACGCGGCAGGTTCCATCCTCGAACATCCGCTGCATCGGGATGCTCTCCTGCGCCGTGTGAGGAACGGCAGGCTTGGGCGGCTTTTTGCCGTCCTTATTCTTTTTCGGGAACAGTTTCACGGACTTCATCTCCCTTCATGAGCAGTGCGTAATAGTTGTGGGTCTGGTACGGACGTACTTTCGGGCGCAGGAAGCGCGCCCGGATGTAGTACATCAGGAGCTTTTCGGCGGGCTGGCCGTTTTTCTGGTACATGGCCAAGAAAAACATCGGGAGCATCACCGCCATCATGCCGAGCGTTGCGCCGGAATTACCTGCGGTGTCCCGCAGGACGAAAAACAACGGCACACCTACGGTTGCCGCTGCGCCGAAACAGATAAGCTGCCGTGCGGTCAGGTTAAAGGCGACTTTGGACTTCACCTTGGTCAGGTCGCGCGGCACAGAGATATATGCAGCCAAATTTTCATCCCCCTATCAGTGAGCGCCCAGAATGCTTTTGGCTACGGCGCTGGTTTTGAATAATGTGAAGCAGAGCAGCACCGTGTACCCTACGATGCTCCAGATGGAGTTGATGGCATAACATTCAAACGGCCCTTTGGTTTGCATATGACCGCTCTTTCATAAAGGATGATCGAGAACAACGCTTTGATGAAGATGTCGGTTATGTTTATGTGATTGCCGTTCCAAATGATGATACAAAAGTGAAAATTATCGACTTGCGTGAAAAACCATCAAATTTTTTGCGTCCACATACTCAACAGGCATTTATGATGAAAACTTCAAATTCCCGAAAAGAACTTGGAAGGCTATCTGCATATCAAGCGGCAACATTTATTATTCCAAGAACATTGCTTAGATTGTGGAGTAATTATGATAATATTCCTTCAAACTATATGTATCCTAATGATGTGACCGATGCAGGCTTGCGCTTTTGGAATGGAGCTGTGAAAAAAGTAATCGATGATGGATATGATTTTGGGCCGTTGATGGGGTAAAAAAGCACACCCCCTTTCCTGTTGAAAAAGTGGTGCGCTCTGTAGTATACTGTGACCAGATTCAATCATCCAAGAGAAAGTCGATGAGATATTCCTTCGGAATCATGAAGGAACGGCCAACTTTTAGACTGCGAATCCTGTGCTGATGCACCCGCCGTATCACGGCGGTCTGGCTTTTGAAGCCCAATAATTTTGTTGCATCCTCCACGGTGAGAACATCGGGATAACTTGCAAACATTTTCTCATAAAGCTCTTTTACTTGAATTTTGTTCATCATCCTTGACTTTCCTTTCGTTTTGTGTCTAAGCAGAGGGGCGTTTAGCTCTGCATCCCTCCTAAATATCCCTCCAATTTTCTTTTTGACGTTCCAAATCAAAGAATTGGAGCAGAGGGAAAACGTAACGAAAAATCGAAGATTTGATGTTTTATTGAACGAAGATGTGTGAAAATCGAAATTCGAGCAGGGAACGGAGTATCATTAGATAGCACTGGATGACACCAGATGAGCGACGGTGACGAAAACTCAAAATCCCTTGTGCTAATAACACGTGTGGGTTCGACCCCCACCACCGGCATAGTGAAAGCAGTCTGAGATGAAAATTTCGGGCTGCTTTTCTTTTTAATTTTTCCCTTGTCCATCAGGAACGCCGGGAACTGAAATGCTGCAAAACTCAGCGGCGGGGCTGACTGTTTTAACTACTGTTTAAGACTTTGTGGTTTTCTGTTCATAAACTTCTGGTATCCTGTACACAACGAAACGAGAAAGAGAGCGCTTTATGAACGTTGAACTGATGCTTCTGACGGTTTTGCAGGGACTGCGCACCCAGATTTTGGATGCAGGGATGCTCTTTTTCACCCATCTGGGAGACGCCGGCTTCATCTGGGCCGCACTGACGGCGGTGCTGTTGGTCTTCCGCAGGACGCGGCGGGTCGGCTGCGTGCTGGCAGCGGCGCTCCTCATCGACGCTGTCCTCTGCAATCTTCTTCTCAAGCCGCTGGTGGCCCGCGTCCGTCCATGCGACATCCTCACGGAGGTACAGCTGCTTATCCCGCACCCGGACGATTTCTCCTTCCCTTCGGGCCATACGGCGGCGTCCTTCGCCTCGGTGACAGCCCTCTGGCTGGCCGGGAAAAAGCAGTGGGCGATGGCGGCTCTGCCGGTAGGCGTTCTCATCGCATTCTCCCGCATTGAGTTG
>OGOX01002038.1_pt1 | contig 12049 bp, 8 predicted proteins | sample 1552761 | NCBI WGS metagenome assembly OGOX01 (sample SAMEA2580212, study PRJEB22360) | human gut metagenome | biome: human gut; feature: human-associated habitat; material: faeces | place: Denmark | collected 2008/2010
GTTCCGTTTCCGCTAATTCTGAAAATGGAGGCGGGGGGGGCGCTGACAATTTGCGGCCCTAATGGTGGCGGCAAATCGCTGCTGGTGGATATTATAACTGGTGCTCACCCGCTGCTGGGCGATGCTGCACGGTCTGACTTTGGTGGCAATAATGCTGACCGCGTGGCCGATAATGTGCGGCTTGTGACCTTTCGCGATGTGTATGGTGGCAATGAACCGGCTTACTATCAGCAGCGCTGGAACCAGGCCGACGAGCAGACGTTTCCCACTGTGAGCGAGGTGCTGCAACAGGCTCGTACGGCTTGGACTGACTTGCACCAGGGCACTTCGCCCGAGACAGACTTGGACTTGCTGGCCGAACTGGGTATGGACGAGCATGCCGACAAGCCTATTAACCAACTGTCGAGCGGCGAACTGCGACGTATGCAGTTGGCCAAGATGCTGATGTCATGCCCGCAGATGCTTGTGATAGACAATCCTTACATCGGCCTTGACAAGGACGCCCGCGTGATGCTGACGCGGGTGCTCGGGCTGTTGGCACAACGCTTGACGTTGGTGTTGGTGGTGAGCCGTCCGGCCGATGTGCCGTCGTTTGTAAAGCACATAGTTTATGTGGACGGCAAGCGTGTGAGTAATTTGCTGCCCGCCACCGCTTATGCTCAGATAGAGCAGGACGGGGCACGCATGGGTGAGATGCTGGCTTTTACCCCGCCAACCGACGAGCGCTTTACACCGGCTGCCAGCAATGAGGTGATTGATTTCAGACACATCAACATACGCTATGGCCAGCGCACCATATTGAAGGACTTGAACTGGCTGGTGATGCGGGGCGAACATTGGGCTTTGACCGGCGAGAATGGGGCGGGCAAAAGTACGCTGCTGTCGCTGGTGTGTGCTGATAATCCGCAAGCTTATGCCTGCGACATCAGGCTGTTTGGCAATAAACGCGGGAGTGGTGAAAGCATTTGGGACATAAAGCGCCGCATTGGTTATGTGTCGCCCGAGATGTACTCGGCCTACCGCAAACCGCTGCCGGCTATTGATATTGTGGCAAGTGGATTGCGCGACACGATAGGGCTGTATCAGCATGCTTCGGAGGCTGAACGCGCTTGTTGCAAGGCGTGGCTCGCAGCCTTTGATGCCTCGCATTTGGCTGACCGTAACTATATGATGCTGTCGTCGGGCGAGCAGCGCTTGATTATGTTGGTGCGTGCCTTTGTCAAGAACCCGGATCTGCTTATTCTTGACGAGCCTTTTCACGGGCTTGACAACCGTCACCGCAAGCGCGCTCAAGCCATTATAGACTGCTTTATGCGCAATACGCGCAAGACGCTTATCATGGTTACGCATTATGAAGAAGAGTTGCCTTCGTGCATCGACCACCGGCTGGTGCTGAAGAAACACCGGTGACGAACTCCTTGCCCCGCTACTTTGCCTGCAGCAAAAGGGGCTGCACCATACCATGCGGCACGCCTAACTTGATAGCTTTGTCAAGGTCGGCGCGTGCCGCTTTTTTCTCGCCCAACCGCAGCAGCATTTTGGCCCGCTCAATATAGTAGGCGCTCTCGTTGGGCTGCAACTCAACAAGGCGGTCGTAGTCGGCACGTGCAAGGGCTGGCATGTTGAGCTCGGCCTCTACTGCGGCACGGGTGCTGAGGGCATCAACCATGTCGGGGTGTGCCGACACAATAAGGTTAAGGCGGTTGAGTGCCTCCTTTGGCTGGCCCATTTGTTGCAGTGTCAGGGCATCGAGTATTTGCGCGTTGGTGTTTTGCGGGTTGGCTGATATGATGTGCTGCAGGTCGGCATGGGCTTCGGTAAAGAGTCTCAACTGATAGCGGGCTGCTGCGCGCACAAAGCGTGCACGTTCAAGCAGCTGGGGCGTGATGCCGTCAAGTTCGGGCTGGTCGAGCACTTGCTGCGCATCGTCCTGTGCCTCGGCGGCACGACCAAGTTGCAGGTTGGCTTCGGCGCGCGCCAAACGGGCATCGAAGTAGTTGGGGTAGTCCTTGATGACAGCGGTAAGTTTTTCGACCGCTTGCACGTTGCGACCGCGTGCCATGTCAACCAATCCCAGGTTATACTTTATTATGTGATTACCCTCGGCAGCGGGACGCAGTTTCAGTGCCTCGTTAAACAAGGTTTCGGCCTGCCCCAAGGAGTCGGCGTATAGGGCGTTGAAGGCGCGCCGCAAATTGTCAACATACGCCAGGGAATCAGATTGCTCACGCTTGTCGGTATGTTGCTCGCGCTTGTAGTCGTCCACCGTCTTCGACCTGATGCCCCCTTGTCCGCGTTGCAGGGGAATGATGGTCTGGGCGCCGACGGTGCCAGCAAGGAAAATGCTTGCAAACAATGCCAAGGGCCTTAATATATTGTTCATAGCATACATATTGTGTAAAAGCGGCACAAGCGGCACTGCATACTCATGCTGTGCCGCTTGTGTCTTTCTGTATTGTTGCGCTTATTTCTGTTTCTTACTTTCTCTTCTCCATCACGATGGCGTCAATCACGGCCACAGCGGTGACATTGACGATGTCGCTTACCGAACTTTCGAAGTCGGTAAAGTGGATAGGCTTGTTAAGTCCCATTTGGATAGGGCCAACTACTTCGCCATCGTCTTCAAGCGCCTTAACCATTTTGTATGATGAGTTGGCAGCAGAGAGGTTGGGGAAGATGAGTGTGTTGACATCTATGCCCTTGAGGCGGTTGAAGGGGTACTTTTCATCGCGCAGGTCTTTGTCCATGGCAAAGTTGAGCTGCATTTCGCCGTCAATGGCCAAGTCGGGCATTTCGTTGTGCATGCGTTCAACCACGTGTTGCACACTGAGTGCGCTGCCGTCGTTGTCGGTGCCAAAGTTTGAATATGAAAGCATGGCGATAGACGGTGTACGGTTGAAGAAACGTACTGTTTCGGCAGAGAGACGTGCAATGTCGTAGAGCGTGTCTTCGCTCGGGTGGCGGTTGACAAGTGTGTCGGCTACGAACAGAATGCCTTTCTTGGTGTTAATCAGGTGCATTGTGCCAAAGTGGTTGTAGCCTTCGCGTACACCAATGACCTCGCGTGCCACCTTGAAGGTGTTAGAGTATTTGGTGTAAAGACCCGTGATGAATGCATCGGCCTCGCCTGTCTCTACCATCATCATGCCAAAGTAGTTGCGCTCATACATCTTGTCTTCAGCCTCTTGGGGGGTATAGCCCTTGCGCTCCATTTTCTTGGCAAAGATTTGCGCATAGCGGTGGCGGCGCTCGTTTTGGGTGTCGTTGCGCAGATTGAGTATTTCAATGCCTTCGAGGTTGAGTTTCAGCTCTTCGGCAATTTTGCGTATTTGCACATCGTTGCCCAATAATATGGGGAAGCAGATGCCCTCCTCCTTAGCGCGCACAGCGGCTTCGAGCATGGTGGGGTGTGTGCCTTCGGCAAAAACCACACGCTTGGGGTTGCTGCGTGCTGTGTCGTAGAGGTTCTGGGTAAACTTGCTTTCTTGGCCCATCAATTCGCGCAGGTGCTGGCGGTAGGCTTTCCAGTCCTTGATAGGTGTGCGTGCCACTCCACTGTCCATTGCGGCTTTGGCAACGGCCATTGACACTTCGGTAATCAAACGCGGGTCGACGGGTTTGGGAATGAAGTAGTCGGGGCCGAAGGTGAAGTTGCGCACGTGGTAGGCGCGGTTGACGATGTCGGGCACCGGACGACGCGCCAGGTCGGCAATGGCACGGGCCGCTGCCATCTTCATTTCTTCGTTGATGGCACTTGCTGCGGTGTCGAGCGCGCCACGGAAGATGTAGGGGAAACCAATTACATTGTTGATTTGGTTGGGATAGTCGGTGCGGCCTGTGCTCATCAGTACGTCAGGACGTGCTGCTGTGGCGTCTTCGTAAGAGATTTCGGGCACGGGGTTGGCCAGTGCAAAGATGATAGGATTGCTGGCCATAGAGCGTACCATGTCTTGTGTGAGTACATTGCCCTTTGACAAACCTACAAATACATCGGCGCCATTGACGGCTTCGGCCAAGGTGTGTACATCGGTGCGTGTGGTGGCAAACTCACGCTTTTGCGCATTCAAATTGTCGCGGTCGGCTGTAATAACACCTTTGGAGTCGAGCATCACTACGTTCTCCTTTTTAGCACCAAAGGCACAGTAAAGGCGTGTGCACGATATGGCGGCAGCACCTGCACCATTGACAACAATCTTAACGTCTTCAATCTTTTTGCCAGCCACTATAAGGGCGTTGATAAGGCCTGCTGCCGATATGATAGCCGTGCCGTGCTGGTCGTCGTGCATTACCGGTATGTCGAGCTCGGCCTTGAGGCGTTGTTCTATTTCGAAGCATTCGGGTGCTTTGATATCCTCGAGGTTGATACCGCCAAAGGTAGGCGCTATGGCTTTAACTGCGGCGATAAACTTTTCGGGGTCTTTTTCGTTCACCTCGATGTCAAAGGCATCGACGCCTGCATATATCTTGAACAAGAGGCTCTTGCCTTCCATCACCGGTTTGCCGCTCATGGCGCCTATGTCGCCCAGTCCGAGCACGGCGGTACCGTTAGAAATGACGGCTACCAAGTTGCCCTTGTTTGTATAGCGATAGGCATCGTGCGGATCCTTTTGAATTTCAAGGCAAGGTTCTGCCACGCCTGGTGAGTATGCCAGCGAAAGGTCGGTCTGAGTGCGGTAGGGTTTTGTTGGTACAATTTCGATTTTACCGGGCTTGCCCATTTCGTGGTAGTGCAAGGCAGCCTCTTTTGTTATCTTTACCATATAATAATAGGGTCGTTAAGAGTGTTAGTTGTTACTATTCGCAAGCAAATTTACGATTTTTGTTTTATCGTGCGCGCTTGGCTATGCACAATTTTACTATTTGCTCTCATTTTGTGAAAGGTTATGCAAAAGGAGAGAGAAAAGTGGCGCTGTGGTGGGGTGGGGGCTGGCAGTTCTAGATTATTCTAGTTGTTCTAGAACCTCTACTCATACCATATTCTTCATGCTATGGCGGCGCCTCAAGCTTTGCCCTTTAGCTTTGCTATTTCAGCTTTAAGGGCGGCTATTTCATCGGCTTGCCGATAGTAAGCGGCCAGGGCGCGCTGTTTGAGGTCGTTGTAAGCCTTTTGCCATGCTTCAGCTTCAGACTGGGCTTGCTGCAATGCTTGCTTGATGGCAGGCAAACTTGTTTCTAACTGCTTGAGACGCTCGTCTTGCTTATTGCGGAACCCCGTGCGTGCACGGTGCATGCGCTCCTTTATGCCTCCCTGCGTGATAAATTCTTGCTCAAGTTTCTTCAAGAAACTCATCATCATCTTGTCTGTCATGTGGCAGAGCGTGAGCGCATAGTTGCACATTTGCTCGTCAGTCCACTGGTCAAAGTAGGGCGCGTAGTCTTGCAGTTTGTTATGGTAGCGGCAGTATTTGAGCATAGCCTCGTATTGAGAGTGCGATGCAGTGTAGATTTGCTTATGACGTGACTTGAGATAATCCTCAAAGTCCTCGCGCAGCTCTTTTAACGAGGCGCGTGCCACGTTGAGCAGTTTCAGTTGCATCTCGGTTGACGTTACGCCATCGGCAAGCCCTTCTACGATGTTTTGTTTGCACGAGCGTGCGGCCTGTATCATTTGGTCACGCGTGCGGTCCTTGTAAGGGTGTATAAATCTGTTGCAGAAGGCAAACGACAGCTGATAGATGACGTCAGACTTTTGATAGAAAAACAATACGTCCCAATTCGTTTGGCGGGTCAGTACAGGTTGTTCCTCGTAGTTTTCCATGGCGTATGTCGTTAAGCAAAAGGCTGGCGCAACAAATAGTATGCTCTATTTATCGCGTCAGCCTTTTCAATATATTGTATTATCTGATAACGAGTTGTGACACCCTTATCAAGCCAGTGCTAAGTCAACCACCTTCTTTACGGCTTCTTCAAGTCCGCTGGCGTCTTTGCCACCGGCAGTGGCAAAGTGGGGTGCACCGCCGCCACCGCCCTTGATGAGCTTGGCTGCTTCGCGCACGAGTTGGCCCGCATTGAGCCTTTTGCTCTCAACAAGGTTCTTGCTTATCATGACAGTGAGCAGAGGCTTGCCTTCGTGTGTTGAACCAAACACGCACAAGGTGTCGTTGGGCAATATGCCTGACACTTGGAAGGCGAGGTCCTTGACGGCGTTAGGTTCGATAGCAGTAGGAATGACATACTTGATCAGATGTACGCCGTCCACGTCGGTGGCACTGGCCACGAGTTTGTCGCGCAAGGCAACAAGTTGCTCTTTCACATAGCTCTCAACCTGTTTCTTCAAACCGTCGTTCTCCTCAATCGTCTTCTTGATGACAGCGGTAAGGTCCTTGGCATTGTTGAAGAATGACTTGAGGTTGCTCATGACGTCTTGCTGTGCGTAGACGCTCTCCTCGGCAGCCTCGCCAGTGATGGCTTCGATACGGCGTACGCCGGCGGCCACACTGCTTTCGCTAACGATGCGGAACAGGCCAATGCGTCCTGTGCTCTTGGCATGGCAACCACCGCAAAATTCTACGCTGCTGCCAAATTGTACCACGCGCACCTTGTCGCCATACTTTTCGCCAAACAGGGCGATAGCACCAAGTTTCTTGGCCTCCTCCATGGGCACGTTGCGGTGGTCTTGCAATGGAATGTCCTCGCGTATGCGGCGATTGACGATGCGCTCCACCTGGCGTAATTCCTCGGGAGTAACCTTCTGGAAGTGTGAGAAGTCGAAACGCAAGTAGTCGGGGGTGCAAAGTGAGCCTTTCTGCTCCACATGCGTGCCGAGCACCTCGCGCAACGCCTGGTCGAGCAAGTGGGTTGCGGTGTGGTTGGCCTCACTGCCGCGGCGCATCTTCACGTTCACTTCAGCATGGAAGGTAGCCTTGGCGTCGGCGGGCAATTTCTTTGTAAGGTGTATTGGCAAGTTGTTCTCGCGCTTGGTGTCGAATATCTCCACCTTGTCGTTGCCAGCCACGAGTACGCCTTGGTCGCCTACCTGACCACCCATTTCGGCATAGAAAGGAGTTTGGTCGAGCACCAATTCGTAGTAAGTTTGCTTTTTCTGTTGCACGCGGCGGTAGCGCAAAATGTGGCAGTTGCACTCCGTTACGTCCCAGCCCTTAAAGTCTGTTTCACCTTCGGCAAGGATTACCCAGTCATCGGTTTCAACAGCCGCAGCGTTGCGGGCACGTTCCTTTTGCTTTTGCATTTCGGTGTCAAAGCCTTCCTCGTCAACCTCCATGCCATTTTCGTGGCAGATGAGTTCAGTCAAGTCGAGCGGGAAACCATAAGTGTCGAACAGTGTAAAGGCCTTTTCGCCGTCAACCACCGTCTTGCCCTCCTTCTTGGTCTGTGCAATCACGTTTTCAAGCATGTTGATACCAGTTGAAAGCGTGCGGAGGAAACTCTCTTCCTCCTCTTGCATCACACGGCCGATAAGCACCTGCTGTGCCTTGAGTTCGGGGAAAGCTTCGCCCATTTCATGCACCAGGGTAGGTACAAGTTTGCAAAGGAAAGCTTCACGCTGGCCCAAGAAAGTGTAGGCATAACGCACGGCACGGCGCAAAATACGGCGTATCACATAGCCAGCCTTGGCATTTGACGGCAACTGGCCATCAGCTATTGAAAATGAAATGGCACGCAAGTGGTCGGCAATTACGCGCATGGCCACATCAATCTTCTCGTCCTTGCCATATTCAAAGCCCGACAATTCGCCAATCTTCTTGATGATGGGCTGGAAGATGTCGGTATCGTAGTTAGAGTTCTTGCCTTGAATAGCACGCACCAGTCGCTCAAAGCCCATGCCCGTATCAATCACATTCATGCCCAGTGGCACGAGCGAACCATTGGCTTTACGCTCAAACTGCATGAACACGATGTTCCAGATTTCGATAACCTGGGGGTCGTCCTTGTTCACGAGTTCACGTCCTGGCACCTTGGCCTTCTCCTCGGCTGTACGGCTGTCAAGGTGTATTTCTGAGCAGGGGCCGCAGGGACCCGTGTCGCCCATTTCCCAAAAGTTGTCGTGCTTGTTACCATCAATAATGTGGTCGGCAGGCACGTGCTTGGCCCAATACTTGGCAGCCTCGTCATCGCGGTCGAGGCCTTCTTCCTTCGAACCCTCAAACACCGTCACGTACAAGTCGGCCGGGTTAAGGTGCAACACGTCAACCAAATACTCCCAGGCATAGTCAATGGCACCCTCCTTAAAGTAGTCGCCAAAGCTCCAGTTGCCAAGCATCTCAAACATGGTGTGGTGGTACGTGTCATGTCCAACCTCCTCCAGGTCATTGTGCTTACCGCTCACGCGCAAGCACTTTTGCGAGTCGGCGCGGCGGCGTGGCTCGGGGTCGCGTTGACCAAGGATAATATCTTTCCACTGGTTCATACCAGCGTTGGTAAACATCAGAGTGGGGTCGTCCTTAATCACCATCGGAGCAGACGGCACAATGGTGTGTCCCTTCGACTCGAAAAACTTCTTGTACGAGTCGCGGATTTCGTTAGCTGTCATCATTATTATAATGCGTTTCTTCTTTTTAGTTTTGTTTGCAAAGTTAGTGCAAACGATATGTAGTGCAAAGCAAAAGCCCAAAAAACTTGCTCACGGAGTAACCAGTATGCCCAAAATACCGGTCAAACACCTCCGACAGCGCAAAAAAAGACACGCAAATGCTTGTATTTCAGAAAAAAGCAGTACATTTGCAGCCGATTTAGAGTCCGCTGGGGCCAAACAAGAGACTGCGGGTGCAGTCCGCCTCCCGGAAAAACCCGTTTATACATATAATACAAATGTACGCAATCGTAGAGATTAACGGTCAGCAGTTCAAAGCAGAAGAGGGCAAGAAGCTCTATGTAAACCACATCTGCGGCGCCGAAAACGGCCAGACTGTTGAATTTGACAACGTGTTGTTGATTGACAACAACGGCGACGTAAAGGTAGGTGCTCCTACTGTAGAAGGCGCCAAGGTAGTATGCGAAGTAGTATCTCCGCTCGTTAAGGGTGAGAAGGTGCTCGTTTTCCACAAGAAGCGCCGCAAGGGCTATCGCAAGCTCAATGGCTATCGCCATCAGTTCACTGAAGTGACAATCAAGAACGTAATTGCTTAATCCTTAAAAGTTTTAGAAAGAAATGGCACACAAGAAAGGTGTAGGTAGTTCTAAGAACGGTCGTGAATCGGCTTCACAGAGATTAGGCGTTAAGATTTGGGGTGGTCAGACCTGTGTTGCTGGTAACATCATCGTACGCCAGCGCGGTACTGTACACTATCCTGGTAAGAACGTAGGCATGGGTAAGGATCACACTCTCTTCGCCCTTGTTGACGGTGTAGTTACCTTCCACCGCGGTCAGCGCGACCGCAGCGTAGTTTCAGTTGAAGAAGCTAACGCTTAACGCACTACATCAGTAAGAAACTCCTACTGAAAAAAGCATTCAAAAGCGGACATGCTCCCATACATAGCGGGGGCAGTCCGCTTTTTTGCTGCACAATAGTCATATAACAAAATGGGTAGTTATATTATAAAAGAGGCCATGCCTGATGATGCTCAGGTGATAATGCAGCTTGTTGATGTGGCGCGCCGTACGATGCAAGAGAATGGTAACCCCTACCAATGGCCAGTGGGTTATCCGTCAAGAGAAGTCATAGATGACGACTTGCAGCGTGGCGACTGCTATATTGTATGCGACGCCGGAGGCAAAGTGGTTGGTTCGTTTGTGTTGCGTCAAGGGCCCGACCCGTCATACGGACACATATACGAGGGTAAATGGTTAGACGACAGCATGCCTTATTACGTGATACATCGTGTGACGAGTTTGCCAGCTGCGCACGGCGTGTTTTCGGCAATAGTCAGTTACTGCATACAACACTCCGACAATTTGCGCATCGACACCCATCGCGATAACCACATAATGCGGCATTTGGTGGAGAAATACGGCTTTACCTATTGCGGAATAATCCATTTAAGTCGCGCGCGTGGCGCAGAAAGATTAGCTTATCAAATGATAAACCGCAATGTTTGTAAAGTATCGCAATGATTTTGCTGCGTTTTGCCAAATGCCGGAAATAAACACTGAGGGCGTGTCAAGAAAGAGAAATAAGCCTCTTTTCTTGGACACGCCCTTAAGCATTTGTTAGTTTGTTCTGTATGTATTAGAACATCTTTTCGGGATAAACACCGTCGTCGGCCAGCTTCTGGAACTTGGCTACTACGCCCGGACGATCCTCGGGATAAGTTACGCCAAACCACTTCGAAGTAGTGTCGAGCACCTCGCAAGTAGCCTTACCCTTGTGGATAAGTTCGTCTACCATCAAAGGAATGAAGAATTCGCTCTTGAGGTTCTCCATGTTCTTCGGGTCTGAAAGGAAAGTCTTGAAGAACTCCTTGCTGTAAGCAAAGTAGTCAGGAGTAAAGCCCCAGAAGTTCATTGACACAGGAGTGTTGTCGGGGATAGATACCCATTCGTCGTTGTCGCCAAGATACTTAACCACACCGTCGAAGCGCTGAATCTTAGTGCGTTCAACTACTGATGTAAGGTGGTGGTTAGCGTCGTTCTCGCACACGCCACGGCTTACGGTACCGCTGTCTGAAAGGGTGTTGCCTACGCGGAAGCCTACCATAGAGTACTTGCCGGTTGAGCCCTCGGGCAGTTCAGAGAGCCACTTGCCCATTACCTGGAAAGCGTCGCGGTCATAAAAGTCGTCGCAGTTGATTACGGCAAACGGCTCGTTGATTACGCTTTCGCCCATCATCAAGGCGTGGTTAGTACCCCAAGGCTTTGTACGCTCTGCAGGACAGGTGAAACCTTCGGGCAGTGCATCGAGGCTCTGGAATACGAGTTCGCAAGGAATGTGGCCTTCGTACTTTGAAAGGACGATGCGGCGGAAATCTTCTTCAAAATCCTTACGGATAACGAATACCAACTTGCCGAAGCCTGCGTGAATGGCATCGTAAATTGAATAGTCCATGATGGTTTCGCCGTGAGGGCCGAGTTCATCGCTTCCTCAAGCTCGGTGTTATGGGTGACTATCTGATTCGGGCGCATCTCAAGGTCGGAGAGCCTGCCGAATGCGGGCTGCAATGCGCTGATGAATTCTGTCTTGAGCTGACCGTCCAGCTCGTCGCGGGTGTATTCCTGCTCCACATTGCCGCACACGTTGGTGTAGAAGAGCAGGGGATCGGCTATCTTGTATGAATAAACGCCCGAGCAGCGCACCGAAACATCCACGTCAAGGCCTATCTTTGAGTCCACAACGCGGAACGGAATGGGATTCGGGGTGCCGAATTTGTTATCGATAAGCTCCTTTGTGTTGAAATAGTAGATGCGCTGATCCTTTGCGGTGTCGCCGCCGTAGGTGAAGCGCTTGCCCACCGTTGCGAAGGTCTTTTTGATGCCCTCGCCGAGAGGACCCGAGAATATCGACGGCTCGGACGAGGTGTCGTATGTAAATTCGCCGGGTTCTGCGCAGACCTCGACGACCTTGCCCTGCTCGACGATTATCATGCACTGACCGTCCGCAACGGCGATACCAGAGCCGTTGGAGATTATGTTATCGTTGCCCTTGGTGTTGGAGGAACGCCCGCTCACCCGCTTCTGTCCCTTGGTGACGAGCACCTCTTTAGGCATTGATTCGCAGTAGAAGAATTCCTTCCACTGATCCGCAAGAGTTCCGCCCAAGGCGCCTATGCCTGCTTTAATAAGACCCATAACCGCAACCTCCGAAAAATATTTGATTTCACAAATTCCGATATTACCTCTGCGGGATGCCGCTTTGCAGCAGCGCGAATATTCGCCTGTGCCCATCGGGCACGGCTGTCGGAATTATCGTCTGTTTCAGTATACCACCTAACGGTGCCGTTGTAAAGAATGTAATCGAATTTTGCCGAATTTCGGCATTAAAACCCGAAAAAACGGTCTTGAACTTGCCCGTTTTTTCTTTTATACGCCTGCACATCACCTGTTTTCACCGCCGCCGGCGCTTTACGCTGCATCCGGCACATAAGCGGGTGCAAAGTTTCGTTTCGGCCATCGTATAAGCATTATATGAAAACCGCACGCCCATGCTCATCAAAA
>OGOX01002045.1_pt1 | contig 12027 bp, 11 predicted proteins | sample 1552761 | NCBI WGS metagenome assembly OGOX01 (sample SAMEA2580212, study PRJEB22360) | human gut metagenome | biome: human gut; feature: human-associated habitat; material: faeces | place: Denmark | collected 2008/2010
CGTGTTTTTTCGAAAGAAATGCAGCAAAAGGCTCCGGCGAATGCCGGAGCCTGTGCTTTTTGTGAGGAGAAAATGATATCAGGGAAGAAACGGCGCCGTCTGCTTACGCAGGGGCGAACGCTCCTGATAAGCGATTTACTCTGCGGCCTGAGCAGCCTTCTTGTTGCGGCCCAGAGCGCGGATGCCCTCCACCACCAGGTCGATAGCCAGGATCACCAGCAGGACACCGATGATGCCGCGGACGTAGCACCACACCACGCCTTCGCCGCCGGCCATGATGCCCACGACCTGCGCCTTGATGGTGAACACCAGGGAGGTCAGGGTGACGATCAGCATGAAGAACATGGGGAAGTAGAACATCTTGTTGTTGCGGCCGACCTTACCCAGCCAGCAGCACACAGCCAGCAGACCCAGAGCAGCCAGCAGCTGGTTGGCAGCGCCGAACAGAGCCCAGATCTTGGCGTAACCGGTCAGGCCCAGGGCCACGCCGGCCACCACGGTGATACCGGTAGCCACATAGGGGTTGGTGATAACGCGCTTCCAGCCGGTCAGATCCTCGCGGGTCTTGCCGGGCTCGACAAAGAACTCAGCGAACATATAGCGGGCCAGACGGGTGGCGGTATCCACGGAGGTCAGGCAGAAGGCGGACACGGCCAGGATCAGCATGGAGTACACCACGTTGTAGCAGCCGGAGCCGAACACCTTGGAGAACATGGAGGCCAGACCGGTGGCAAACACGACGGTAGGAGTCGTGGTGGTGCCGTCAGCATACTGGTTCCAGATGTAACCAACAGCGCAGACGGAGATCAGAGCCAGAGCGCACTCGATCAGCATACCGCCATAGGCGATGGGCTTGGCGTCCTTCTCCTGATCCAGCTGCTTGGACGTGGTACCGGAGCCCACCAGGGAGTGGAAGCCGGACACAGCGCCGCAGGCGATGGTCACGAACAGTGCAGGGAACATATAGCCCAGGGACGTGCCGCTGGGAGCCAGGGTATCATAGAACCCAGTAAACGCGGGCATATCCACGGTGGGGGAGCAGCCGACGATGCCCACGACAGCCAGGATCATCATGCCGTACAGCAGGAAGGAGCTCAGGTAGTCACGGGGCTGCAGCAGGATCCACACGGGGGTGACGGAAGCAACGCCGATGTACAGACCGACAATGATCATCCACACGGTGTAGTTCAGATAGATGGGATGCCAGTTCAGGCCGATGATCATGCAGACCACGATGCCGATGACGCCGATGACCGTGGAAATGCCCAGAGGGGCGTTGCGGCGATAGACAAAGAAGCCGAACAGAATGGCCATCAGGATGAACATGATGGAGATGATAGCGGTGGAGGCATTGGCAGCGGAAGCCGCATAGTCCACAGCGCCGTCAGCGGTATAGGTGGCCTTGAAGGTGTTGGCCACGATGGAAGCGAAGGCCGCCACCACCAGGATCAGGGTCAGGTAAGCGAAGGTGATGAACAGCTTCTTGGCCTTGGCACCGATGGCGTCGCCGATGACCTCACCGATGGACTCGCCCTTGTGGCGAATGGAGGCGAACAGGGCGCCGAAGTCATGCACGCCGCCGAAGAAGATACCGCCGATCAGGACCCACAGCATAACGGGGACCCAACCGAACACAGCGGCCTGAATGGGGCCGTTGATGGGGCCGGCGCCGGCGATAGAGGAGAAATGGTGACCCATCAGCACGGGAGCCTTGGCAGGACAATAATCCTTGCCATCCTCCATGGTATGGGCAGGAGTCGGACGGGAGTTATCCACGCCCCACTTCTTGGCCAGCCAGCCGCCGTAGAAGATATAACCTACGACCAGGACAGCGCAGCCAATAATAAGGAACAACGCAGCATTCATACAGCTCTCTCCTTTCTGAATAGCGATTTCTTTTGCTTATGAAACAGGCCTCTTTCGAAAACCTGTGCTGCACTATGTCCGCTGGCATTGGTGCTGATCTTTTCCTCAGGCAGCACCACCAGCCCGGTATGAAAGTCCATCCAGCCCCAGTAGGACAGCTTGAAGCTCTTGTAGAGCTTGCAGCGCTTCAGTGCCTTGCGGGCGTCTTCGTCGCAGCTGTCACAGACAAACAGCGCGGTGATGTAGGTATACATATGGGTGGAGTTTGGCTGGATGCGGGCCATACCCTGTTCGTAGGCCAGCTTTTCGCACCTTTCATATATCTCCTTCGTCAGATGGGGAACATTGAAGAGGTACACATATTCAAAGCTGTTGGCCTGCCAGAGCTTGGCCTTTTTGGAGAGCACGTACTTCTCGGCGGTAGCGTAAAAATCCATCGTGGCGGCCAAGGCGTGCTCGTTCTCTTCGCAGCGGGTCACATCATAGCTGCCGGCGTACACGTCGCACAGACGGTCGACTGCTTCCTGTCGGGTCATAGCGGCTCCTCCCTTTTCATAACGGTTTCTTAGCATTCAGAACGTGCTTCGTCGCTCCTTTCGCGATTAAAACCGCGAAATATTTATACCGGAAAAGTTGCATTTCCTGTCTTTTAGCAAACAAACACGCCCGCCCACTAATAACATCATTACTATACGCCGGTGTTTTTCAACTTTCAAGCTGCAAAATGAACAATTTTTGAACATTAAGTTTGTATAAATTTTTGGTTGATTTGTGCAAAAAAATGTGGTAATGTGAAAACGTTACCAACGCTTGCCGTTTTTTTCGCTTTACGAGGCGCTGTCCCGCCTGTAAGAACGGTTTGCGCCGGTTTCGTTTTTTATCAGCGGACAAATTGGAAACGTTGCCGCCTTCACATCCGCAATTTCCTGAAAAGGCAAGAAAAAACACCATCCCGGAGGATGGTGTTTTGTGATTTTTTCGGGGACTGTCACCCCAGGTGGCGCTCGAAATTGCCGCCGGCATGGACGCCCTCCTGCACGATGTAGAAGGCATCCGGGTCCACCCGGCGCAGAACATCCTGCAGGGTGTCGATCTCATACTTGGACAGGCAGACACAGAGCACCTGCACCTCGTCGCCGGTCCAGCCGCCCCGGCCCGTCCAGCTGGTAACACCCCGGTCCAACTGCTCCATGATGTAGCGGGGCAGCTGGGGGTCGTTCTTCTTGGTGAAGATCAGCAGCTGTACCGTAACATTCTGCCGGTGGATACGGTCCAGAAACAGGCTGCTCAGCACATTATATATAGCGGAGTAGATCGCGGTGGTGGCATCGAACAGGAAGAAGCACAGGGTGTACAGCAGCGCGTTGAAGGAAATGGAGAACCGGCCCACGGTGAAGCGGCTCCCCTTCTTGCTGAGATACAGCCCCAGGATGTCCAGGCCGCCGGTGGAGCAGCCGCAGGTCAGCACCAATCCAGAGGCAAAGCCCGCCAGGATGCCGCCCACCATGCAGCTGGTGAGGAGGTCCGGAATGACCGGCGTGGACGGCGAGGGGATGACCGCCAGAAAGACAGAGTTGCAGACGGTGCAGATCGCCGCCTTCCAGAAAAACTCCCGGCCCAGGGCCTTGTAGGCCAGCAGAAACAGAGGAATGTTCACGAAGAAATACAGTACACCGGCCAGGTCGAAGGGCAGGGAGAGAGACAGCTCCCGCTGCAGGAGGGTACGGATCACCTGGCACAGGCCGTAGGCCCCGCCGCCGTAGAGGCCCTGAGGCACGATGAACACGTTGATGGCCACGCTGAGCAGCAGGCCGCCCAGCAGACCGCCGATCAGGCGCAGGCTCTTGTTGTGCATAAGCTTCTGATACATGGAGCGATACTCCTTTTCTTCAATGGTAATGTCAGTAATACCGGCAGGATACGTAGGTGGTACGTATATGGCACGTGTACGGTACGTATATAGTATGTGGCGGAACGGGAAATGTCAAGCACTTCCCGTTCCGCCGCGGATCAAAAGCTATATCGCAGGCAGCGCTCCAGTCTGCGGAGCGCCCGGTGCAGTGAACGGGACACCGTGGACTTGTTGACGCCCAGCACCGCCGCGATCTGGGTCACGTTCATGTCCCTCTCCATGTACAGCGCCAGGACCTCCCGCTGGCGGGGCGTCAGCTCCGCGGCCACAGCCTTGGGCAGGTTCCGCAGCAGCCGACGGCGGCGTTCGCTGTTGTCCCCGGCCTGGGTGTGGAGCCAGAACTCAAGACCCGCCCGATCCATGGGGTCATATACGGTACTCGCCATAGCCGCAGAAGCTCCTGTCGTAGTAGCGGGCCGTCAGTTGGGTCAGGCGGCGGCACTGCTCCAGCATGGGCCGCAGCTCCGCGATCCGGCGGCGCAGACGCCGGGCCTCCTCCTGATCGCCGGTGGTACGCAGGGCCAGGCGCAGCTGCGCCAGCCGCCCGGCCACCAGCGCGGCGCTGGCGTCGTACTGTACGGAAAGTTGTGATAATGTCATGTGCGATCCCCCTCTTTCGTTGTTCTGCATGGTTCTTTTGTGAAAGCTGTATAACTTTAAAGCGATAAATTTTCCGTTTCCTGATAAACTTTCTTGTTGACATTGAGGGAAAGCTCTGGTATAATACGGTTCGCTGGTGAGATGCTGGTGTAGCTCAGCTGGTAGAGCAGCTGATTTGTAATCAGCAGGTCGGGGGTTCGAATCCGTCCACCAGCTCCAATTGAATACCCATATATTTGGGGGATTTCCCGAGTGGCCAAAGGGGACAGACTGTAAATCTGCTGGCAATGCCTTCGGTGGTTCGAATCCACCATCCCCCACCAAAAATACCGATCAGCCCTTCAGGCGGTCGGTATTTTTATTGTCAGCGCCGCGGTATCTATCATGTGCACGCCCCGAGAGAAGCGGCCCAGCCCGCCGCAAAAGAGCACGCTCCGGCGTGCTCTTTTCGTTTTTTGCCGCCCCCTCTGCCGCCGTTTGTATCCACCTCCTCCACGCCGCAGCATTCTTGTGACAACCCCCTTTCAAAACCAAGAAACTTGTTGATGACGCTACTGTATCACAAGAAACTTGTGATGTCAAGTCAAAAATCACAAGTTTCTTGTGATTATCCCTTGACAAAACCAAAAATCCAGCGTAGTATACTGTCAAAAGCAGTCTGTATTTGTCGAGGAGGTGCGCGGCGTGTCTTTTGGTGAACAAATGCGGCGGCGGCGGGAGGAGCTGGGGCTGCCCCGCCAGGCGCTGGCCGACCGACTGGGAGTGTCCGTATCCGCCGTGGGCAACTACGAGACGGGCATCAGCGCCCCCAAGGAGGAGGTGCTCCTGCGGCTGTTTGACGCGCTGGAGGCCGAGCCCAACTATCTGTACCGGGGCAGCTACCGCGCCGCCTCCGGCGGCCACAGTGACGAGGAGCGCCGTCTGCTGGCCAAATACCGGGATCTGCCCCTGTCCGGGCGCCAGACCGTCCACACGCTGGTGGACGCGCTGACCGAAATGACTGACGACCTGCGCGCCGCCGCACCCGCCGCCGAGAGGCGGGTCATCCCGCTGTACACCTCACCCGCCGCCGCGGGCTTTGCCGCGCCGGTGTTCGGCGAGGACTATGAGCTGATACCGGTCACCGACGACGTGCCCCCCGGCGCGGAGCTGGCCGTGCGGATACAGGGCGACTCCATGGCGCCGGTCATCGCCGACGGCGCCGTGGTCTATGTGAACCACGACCCGGTGCAAAGCGGCGACGTGGGCATCTTCTGCGTCGGGGGCGACATGCTCTGCAAGCAGTATTACCGCGACCCGCTCGGCGTTTCGTACCTCTTTTCTCTGGGGCGGGACCGCAGCGGCGCGGACGTCGTCTGCGGCCCTGAGAGCGGAAAGCGCTTTATCTGCTTCGGACACGTGATCTTAGATCATCGTGTGCCGCTGCCCGGTATGGGCCTGTGAGCGGGAAAAAGGCGCATTTTGCGTGGAAAAAGACTTGAATCGTTCACAAATTCTGCTTATAATGTAGGTTTGGAAATCAATAAAAAAGAAGGAAGCGTATTTCTTATGACGAAAATTGACATTTTCTCCGGCTTTCTGGGCGCCGGCAAGACCACGCTCATCAAAAAGCTGATCGCGGAAGCCTACAGCGGCGAAAAGCTCGTGCTGATCGAGAATGAATTCGGCGAGATCAACATCGACGGCGGCTTTCTGAAGGAGTCCGGCATCGAGATCTCCGAGATGTCCGCGGGCTGCATCTGCTGCTCCCTCGTCGGTGACTTCAACAAGGCGCTCAAAGAGGTCGTGGCGCAGTTCCACCCCGACCGCATCCTCATTGAGCCGAGCGGCGTCGGCAAGCTCTCTGACGTCATCGTCGCCGTCGAGCGCACCGTCGACGAGTGCCCGGGCGAGCTCAAGCTCAACAGCTATGTCACCGTGGCCGACGCCAGCAAGGTCAAGGTCTATATGAAGAACTTCGGTGAGTTCTACAACAACCAGATCGAGGCCGCCGGCACGATCATTCTTTCCCGCACGCAGAAGCTCTCGCAGGAAAAGCTCGAGGCTGCCGCCGCGATGCTGCGCGAGAAGAACCCCGACGCCGCCATTCTGACGACTCCGTGGGACGAGCTGGACGGCAAGACCATCCTCTCCGCCATCGAAAAGGTGTCGCTGAGCGACGAGCTTCTTGAAAAGATGCGCCGCGAGCACGAGATCGAAGAGGCCGAGCACGAGCATGAGCATCCCCATCATCACGAGCACGATGAACATGACGAGCACGACCACGAACACGAGCACCATCATGACCACGATGAGGATGAGCATGACCATGAGTATGGGCATCATCACGACCATGACCATGACGAGCACGACGAGCACGAGCATCACCACCATCACCACGACGGTGAGGAGTGCGACGATCCCGAGTGCGAGTGCCACCATCACCATCATCACCACGCCGATGACATCTTCTCCTCCTGGGGCAAGGAGACGCCGAAGAAGTTCAGCAAGGAAGCCCTTGAGGACATGCTCCACAAGCTGGACAGCGGCGACTACGGCCACATCCTACGTGCCAAAGGCATCGTGAACGGCGAGGACGGCTGGCTCGAATTCGACTACGTGCCCGAAGAGCATGAGGTCCGCGCGGGCCATCCCGACTACACGGGCCGTCTGTGCGTTATTGGCGCGGAGCTCAAGGAAGACGGCCTTGCAGAACTGTTTGGAGTGTAAGGCATGGATATTCCTGTTTATCTGGTCGCCGGATTCCTCGATTCCGGCAAAACGAGCTTTATCAACGGCATTTTAGAAGACGGCTTCGCCCGCGAGGACAAGACGCTTCTGATCTGCTGCGAAGAGGGCGACGAAGAATACGAGAAAAAGGCGCTCGACAACGTCACCGTTGTCACGGTAGACGACGAAGAGGAGCTGACGCTCGCCTTCTGCAAGGAGCTTGAAAAGAAGCACCGCCCCAAGCAGGTGCTCATTGAGTACAACGGCATGTGGCAGATGGAAAAGCTCTACCGCGAGGTGCTGCCCGCCAACTGGGTGCTCTATCAGATCATGACGTTCGTGCATGCGCCGACGTTCGAGCTGTTCGTCAAGAACATGGGTCAGCTCATGATGGAAAAGATCACGAACGCGGACATGATCGTCTTCAACCGCTGCGACGACAAGCTCAAAGAGAGCCTGCGCGCGCGCAATCTGCGCATGGTCAACCGCCGCGCGGACATCTACCTTGAGGACAACGACGGCAACAGCGAGGACTACCTGACCGGCGACGAGTGCCCGTTCGACATGACGCCCGACCTCATCGACATTCCCGACGACGACTACGGCGTGTGGTACGTCGACGCGATGGACCATCCCGACCGCTGGGATGGCAAAAAGGTCCACATGAAGCTCATCATGTGCCACTCGAAGAAGTTCCCGGGCATCCACTGCCCCGGCCGCTTCGTGATGACCTGCTGCGAAAACGACATCCAGTTCGTCGGCATCGTCGCCAAGGGCGACAGCCTGAAGGCCTACAAGAATCGCGACTGGGTCGATATCACTGCCACGGTCAAAAAGGAGCACCTCGACGCCTACGAGGGCGAGGGCCCCGTGCTGTACGTCGAGCGCATCACCACCACGTCGAAGCCCGCACAGGAAGTCGTGTCGTTCTGACGACGCGATTTGCGGAGGTAAGGTGAATCAGCAGCGCGCGCAGCGCTGCGGAGTTTTCTCCTGCTAACCCGCAGGGGCGAGCGAATAAAGGGGACATTCTCTTCTCGAAGAGAATGTCCCCTTTTGAATCCCAAGGGAAGGATGAGGGGGAACCCTCTCGCCCCCCGACATTGCGGTTTTGAGGCTTGAAGAGCTGCTCAGTCTGCGGAATCGGGTACCTGCCGGGTGATGGTTCTAAACGATTTGACTTTTTTCTATCTTCGCTGTCGCTCCCTGATCTAAATGCAGTCTTGGTAGAATCCCCTGCCGTCGCTAGATTTTGCCAACCTTGCTGCCTCCCCAAAGCGGCATCGCTGCGCTCTCGCCGCACTTTTAAGTTATCGTATATTTTTTACGATGGCCATGTGGTCATATCCGCGGCGCGCCGCTCGTGCTGTGCACCTTACCGTCGCCGAGCTTTGCGCGCAGCGGCGGTAAGTCGATGCCGAGCATCAGCTTGACGAGCCAGGCAAAAAACAGCAGCACTAAAATTGGGATCAGGCACGACGTGACGAGCATGACGGCGAGGGCCTCGATAAAGCGGTTCAGGACCGTTTTGAGCTGCCCGACCGCGGCGGTCGCCGCTCCGTTGATGCCCTCAGTCACCTTGGAAAAGAGGCCGGAAAGGCCGCTTTTTTCGCTCTCGTCCGCCTCGCCCGAGGTGGCGGACTGGATATCCTCGGTCGTCTGCTCGGCGTTTGCGATGGTCTCTTCGATCGAGGCGCGGTATGTGTCCTCGATCATGCTCGAGACTTTGACACCCGCGGGAATGGCAAACGCGATGGCGAGCGCGAAGAGCAGCAAATGCCACGCGAGCTTTCCCAGCGCGGCGCGCAGCTTTTCGGAAAAGAGCGCAGCGATGCCAAGCGCGCAGGCTGCGGGGATCAGGATCGTGAACGACACGTAGGATGTGATCGTCAGCAGATACTTTTCCAAAAAGATGGCGCAGAGCACGATGAGGAAATAGCCGCTCAGGTCGGCGAGCTTTTCGGCGATGGGCGTCGCGGTGTCGCCCGGCAGGAGCGTGATGGCTGCGGACGCGGCGGTGGACGCCGCCGTCAGCTCAAGCACCGTCTCCTGCTTTTCCGCGAGCGCGTCGATGGACGCTTGATGGTACGCGGGGTCGGACGCTCTCTTCCCTACCGCGAAGATGGAAAGGAGCGCCGCCAGAACGAGAAGCGCCGCGAGCGCGGCCTTCTTAGTTGTCACTGAATGCATAGTTGCCTCCAAAAAACGGGATGGTTCTATCATACCGAAACGGCGGAAGATGTCAAGAAAGCGCGGTTGCGGTCGCGTCGCCGCGCGCGGTTTCAGTCCTCTCCATCACGTCGAAAACATAGAGAATCAGCATAAAAACGCTAATATTTCGCTAATTTCTTTCAGATTTTTTCAAATTTTATATCACTTTTCCGAATTCTGTCTTGTCACCTGCCTTGTTTTTACGGAAAGTTCGTGATAGAATACAGATACGACAGGATCGGCGAATCTTTTTTCATTGATTCTGTCAAAGCGGAAGTTTTTTCTTCCCCGTTTCCGGCGCGAAAGCGCCTGTACTGATCTGACAAGCAAATCAAGCAATGTTTGGCAAACCTGCTGAAAAGCAGGGACGCAAAGCCAGAGGGGGCTAAGGCCGCCGTGTGCGGTTATGACAGCCGGTTGCAAATCATTCGGAAGGGCATCGCCCTTCCTGCACCGTCCGGCCCTCTCTGAAAGCAAGGTACAGGCGGGAAACCTTTTTTGCCGAAAAGAGGGGGATGAACATGCGACAAACATTTTATGAGTTCTGCATGCTGCATGAAAGGACAAGCTTACTGAAAGAATGGGACGAATCGCGCAATTTTCCGCTCACGCCGGACACCGTTTCCTACGGCAGCAAGAAAAAAGTCTGGTGGACGTGTGAAAACGGCCATTCGTGGCAGACGACGGTGCATGTGCGCTCCGAGGGGAGCGGCTGTCCGTACTGCACGGGGCGAAAGGTCCTGCCGGGCTTCAACGATTTGGAAACGCTCTATCCCGACGTGGCCGCGCAGTGGCACCGCGAGAAAAACAGCCCGCTTTCGCCGCGCGACGTCTCCACGGGCTCGAAGATCCGCATCTGGTGGCGCTGTCCGGAGGGGCACTCGTGGCAGTCGCCCGTCGCTCAACGGCGCGCTGACACCGGAGATGGTCACACCCGGCAGCAACAAAAAGGTCTGGTGGCAGTGCTCCATGGGACACGTGTGGAAATCCGTCATCTATCCGCGCACCGGCGCGCAGCAGTGCGGCTGCCCCGTCTGCGCCGGAAAGGTGAGCACAACACACGCGCGGCGTTACGCTCAGCTCGACGAAATTCGCACCTTTACCGAGCTGTGACAAGACCAATTCTATAAAAACGATCAAGGCCGCGGAAAGCGATGTGCTTTCCGCGGCCTTACTTTTTGCCTGATTTGGACGCACTGTCAGCACTATGTTTAGTGCTGACGCGTTTTCTTTCCCGCTTTCGCCAAAAAGCAGCGCCCCTCTCTATTGCGGCGAGGGGCGGTACAATCTGTTCAATGAGTCAACTTGTTGCCACAGGCAAAACAAATGATTGTTATATATGGACACTTGCGCCTGATTTTTCCCTGTGCTATAATGCAGTTACTTTAATCGGATAAATTACCTGTAAAGGAGAATCATCATGGATTATATGGCTCTTTCCGCTGCCGAGTGGCAGCAGGAATACGACAAGGTGTCCGCCGAATACGAGAGCTGGAAGGCCAAGGGCCTCAAGCTCAACATGGCGCGCGGCAAGCCGAGCAAGCAGCAGCTCGACCTTGTCAGCGGCATCCTGACCGCGCTGACCAGCGCCGAGGAGTGCGTGGACAGCGGCGTGGACGCCCGCAACTACGGCGAGCTCAAGGGTCTTGAGAGCGCGCGTAAGCTGTTCGCCGATATCCTCGGCTGCAAGACCTCTCAGGTCTTCGCCGGCGGCAATTCGAGCCTCCAGCTCATGTACGACACGGTCTCCAAGGCCTACACCCACGGCCTGCTGCACAGCGAAAAGCCGTGGTGCAAGGAAGAGAGCGTCAAATGGCTCTGCCCCGCGCCGGGCTATGACCGCCACTTCAAGGTGACCGAGAGCTTCGGCTTTGAGCTCATCACCATCCCGATGACCGAAAGCGGCCCCGACATGGACATTGTCGAAAACCTCATCAAGGACCCGAGCGTCAAGGGTATGTGGAACGTGCCGAAGTACTCGAACCCCGACGGCATCATCTACTCCGACGAGACCATCGAGCGCATCGCAAAGATGAAGCCTGCCGCGCCGGACTTCCTGCTGATGTGGGACAACGCCTACTGCATCCACGAGTTCGACGGCGAGTTCGTCCCGTTCAAGGATATTCTGAGCGAGTGCGAGAAGTACGGCAACGCCGACATGGTCTTCGAGTTCGCTTCCACGAGCAAGGTGACGCTCCCCGGCGCGGGCATTGCGTGCTTTGCGTGCAGCGAGGCCAACATGGAGTACATGACCAAGCTCATCGGCATTCAGGCCATCAGCTTCGACAAGATGAACCAGCTGCGCCACGTGAAGTTCCTGCAAAACAAGGAGCACACGCTCGCGCTAATGAAGGAGCACGCCAAGATCTTAAAGCCGAAGTTCGAGATGGTGGTCTCTACGCTCGAGCGCGAGATCGCACCGCTCGGCATTGCGAGCTGGCACACGCCCAAGGGCGGCTACTTTGTCTCCGTGAACACGGCTCCCGGCCTTGCCAAGCGTACGCTGGCGCTCGCCAAGGAGGCGGGCGTCGTGATGACGAGCGCGGGCGCGACCTATCCGTACGGACACGACCCTCTTGACAGCAACATCCGCGTCGCCCCGTCGCTGCCGCCGGTCGAGGAGCTTGAGCAGGCGATGGCCGTCTTCTGCTGCTGCCTCAAACTTGCCGCGCTGGAGAAGAGCAAGAAGTAAGGCATATTTGCATCAAAAAAGCGGACCGCAGTGCGGT
>OGOX01002049.1_pt1 | contig 12017 bp, 7 predicted proteins | sample 1552761 | NCBI WGS metagenome assembly OGOX01 (sample SAMEA2580212, study PRJEB22360) | human gut metagenome | biome: human gut; feature: human-associated habitat; material: faeces | place: Denmark | collected 2008/2010
CAACGACCTCACCCTTATCAGGGGTGCGCTCTAACCACCTGAGCTACAGGCCCATATTCCCAAGACGCTCATATATAATATCATAAATTTTAACGATTGCAAGTACTTTTTTACTTTTTTGATAAATATTTTCTCTTTTCCTGATAATACACACGCATGATTGTGGAAACCAATAGAATTCCAAGTGCTAAAACACCCGCAATACTCAATGTTTGAAGACCCATATTTAATGTTTGTTGAGCATCCCCACGAATAGCAGCCAACATCGTACGATACATCCCACCACCAGGAACTAAAGGAATTAATGCACAAACCAAAAAAGTTGTAACTGGAGTCTTGCATTTACGTGCTAAAATTTCTGAAGCTAATGCCAAACCTAAGGCTCCATAAAAATTCGATAGAATTTCAGAACACCCTAAATATAATGATACCTTATAACAAGCACCTCCAATAGCACCTACAACACCGGCTATCCATAAATTTCTTCCTTTGATATTGAAAAGAAAACCAAATCCCAAACTTGCAAGGAATGAAGATATACCTGATTTTAAAATTACATACACCATATTTCCATTCCCCTATATCCAAAAATACATCACAAAACCAGCACCTACCGCAATAGCAACTGCGCATAAAAATGCATCTGCTGCTCTTGCAACACCAGATACATAATCTCCTGCAATCGTATCACGAATCGCGTTCGTAATCGCAAGTCCTGGAACTAAAAGCATAAAGCTCGAAATCACCATAATATCCACATTGGTCTGAGGCAATACTTGATGAATTAATTGAGCACTCAATGCTGCGGATCCCGCAGATATCGCATTATTTAAGAAAGAATTTAGTTTATGCTTGGATAAAAAACAGCTTATACAACGAATCAAGATTCCAATAAAAAAGGACATCACAATTTCCAATAAAGTCCCATTAAAGAAAATCCCAAATCCAGCTGCACCTACCGCGCCAAAAAACATAGTCTCTTTAAATGTATAGCGAGATATTTTCTTAATTTTTTCAAGCTCATTTGCCAACTCATCTACAGATATAGGATTCGTACAGATACTTCTAGAAAGCGTATTGATTTGATCAATTCTATTTAAATCAACCTCTCCCGTATGCACCCTGCAAATACGTGTTATCGTTTTATTTTCATATGTTAACGAAAACATGATACCAGTTAAAGTCACATAGCTATCTGCATATTCGATTCCCTCAAAGCACCGACACATTCTGACCATTGTTTCTTCAACACGATTGACTTCCGCACCACTTTCTACTAACATCTTCCCTGCTTCAATAATTGTATTTAATAACTTCTCAATATTCATAACAAGATTATAACAAAATCCACGAAAAAAATAAGCAGAAAAACTGCTTATTCTGGGATTTCTATATTAATCTTATCAAACTCTTGTGACACATTTAACGCATGGTCATTAATACGCTCAAAATCTGTAAAAATACGCGATAACATCATACTTACTTCACTCGAACATTTCTGTTGTTTTAATGCTTGAATCTGTGCTTCGCGCCAACTTGATACAAGTGAATCAATCACGTCGTCCTTACGTTCTGCTTCTTCTACATCACTCAAATCATTTTTCATATCGACACACAACTTTTTCATGTGCTCCACAATTTCAATTTCAGATATCGTCATATCCCCTTGAAGACGTTTTGTAGCCTGATGATTCATATTCACCGCATAATCACTAATACGTTCAATATCCACTAACATTAGATAATAACTAGACAAAGCTTGAGAAATATTCACATTCAAGTTTGGTGTAGCCAAAGCCGTGCTAATATATTCACTAATGACTTTATCCAAATAGTTTACAGTATCCTCTCTTTTGTAGATTTGTTCATCTATCTTATCACTAAACTGTAATAACTGTCCAAATGCCTGATTTACATTCTCATACGCAAGCTCTAACATATGCATTGTTTCATCATTGATTTGTTTAACCGAAATAGCTGCACCACCAATCATCTTTTTAGACTTAGGTAGTGGCTGTAAAAACAATAAACGATCATCTTCTGTTTCTTTGTTTTCTACTGGTAAGATGTGTTGTGCAAATTCAGCCAAATATTTTCCAAATGGAAGCAATAATAACGTTGTACAAATATTAAACAATGTGTGCATGTTCGCAATCTGTGCTGTCGCATTATATGGAGTCCAATGAATCACCAAAGATACCAATGGTGTGAACATACATACTAATGTAAATATTACTGTACCAATAATATTAAAACTCAAGTGAATAGCTGTCGCTTGTTTAGCCTCACGACTCGTTCCAATTGATGCAAGAACGGCTGTAATACAAGTACCAATGTTTTGTCCAAACAATACATATACAGCCCCATCTAATCCAATAACACCACTAGCTGCTAAGGCTTGTAAAATACCTACAGAGGCTGAACTTGATTGAATCAAAGCCGTAAATCCTGCGCCCACCAAAATACCTACTAATGGATTTGAGAAATGAGTGACTAATTCAACGAATTCTTTTGATTCTCTTAGCGGCATCATAGCCGTACTCATCATATTCATACCAATAAAAAGAATACCCAAACCTGCAATGATCTGTCCAATATCCGTTGCCTTTGCGCTTTTCGTAAACATAATCAATGCAACACCCATAAAGGCAACTAATGGGGCAATAGCACTTACATCTAGCGCAATCAATTGCCCTGTAATGGTTGTACCGACGTTAGCACCCATAATAATCCATACAGCTTGTTGTAAAGTCATCATCTGTGCGTTGACAAACCCAACAACCATAACTGTTGTTGCACTCGAACTTTGAATAACTGCCGTAACAAGTGCACCTACAATTACACCTAAAAATCGATTTGAAGTTAATTTCTCTAAAATTTGTTTTAAACGATCTCCAGCCGCAGCTTCAAGACCATTTCCCATCATCTGCATTCCATATAGGAATAAAGCTAATCCACCCAATAAAGACAATATATTTGTTGTTGTCATATTTTCCACCTTTTCATAATTACGCACTTAATATAAATTTAAATGGATTTTCATACTATCTTTACAATGTTAAATCTATGTTAAATTTATTTAACAATTCAAAATAGGTAGTATAATAAACCAAAAAAGGAGAATTTTATGCCAACAATCATTGAAAATAGAAGAAATTTGCACCAAATCCCTGAAATTGAACTTACCACACAAAAAACAGCACGATATATCGAAAACGTATTAGATTTATATGACTGCACAATTGATCATCCAATTCCTAATAGTGTAACCGCCTTTTTTGACAATAAGAAAGAAAAAACAATTGTTTTTCGTTCCGATATGGACGCTCTTCCTATGGAAGAAAATACAGATTTGGAATTTAAAAGCACCAATGGATGTATGCACGCCTGCGGACATGATGGACATATGGCGATGGTTTTAGAAATAGCTAAATATGCCAAAGAAAGTGACTACAACGTATTACTCTTATTTCAGCCAGGAGAAGAAAAACCAGGTGGGGCCAAGCCAATCATAGACACACAATTCTTCAAACAATTTAATATTGCCGCCATCTACGGAACACACATCTATCCAGAACTTGAAAAAGGCAAAGTATATACGCGTCCTAATGAAATGATGGCTGGTGGATGTGAGTTTGAAATTCTGGTAAAGGGAAAGGCAAGTCATGCAGCCCAGCCTCAAAATGGAATCAACGCATTAACGGCTTGTGTTGAAATTCTACAAAAGTCTTTAGAACAAGAAGAAAAAACTTTCGACGACAACACATTCCACCTATTACACTTTGGTACTTTCCATTCTGGCCAAGCCTTCAATATTATTGCAGATCAAGCCCATGTACGAGGATCTATTCGCTATTATGATCCAAAGGTATTTGATCAAATTGTTAATATCATTGAACAAAACATGAATAATGCAATCAAAAAATACAAGGTGCAAGTTAATTTCAAAGTCAATCATCACTATCCACCTGTACTAAATAATGAAGAATTATTTCATACCCTATACAAAAATAACCTAGTCAGTAAACTAGATAGTCCTGTGCTTATTAGTGAAGACTTTGGTTACTACAGAAACGTAGCCCCATCTATCTTCTTCTTTTTAGGTACTGGTAACACCATTCCATTACATTCAAATAAGTTCACCTTTGATGAAGACATTTTAAAAAAGGGTGTAGAATTATACAGGAAACTATTAACGACAAAGATCCCATTCTAGTAAGCACTAGGATGGGTTTTTAGGTATAATGATAATGTGGATGTGTGAAAGGAGGAATACTATGTTGATAAATAAATTAAATATGGCGAAAATAACAATATCGAAGTAAAAAAAGAAGTTCCTGCTGAACATAAAAAATATTTAAAATCTGTCGTAGCTTTTGCAAATGGTTTTGGTGGAAAAATTATTTTTGGAATTGAAGAAAAGAAAGATTCATTTGAAATATGCGGACTATCGGGTGATGTTTTTAAAATCAAGGATTCCATCACAAATTCAATATTTTCAAGTATTGAACCTCATATTATTCCTAGCATTGATTTAGATACAATCGAAGATAAAACCATTTTAATTGTGAATGTTCCATCTGGATGGGATCGCCCATATCATTTAAAAGCAGAGGGTGAATTTGATGGTGTTTATGTACGCGTTAGTGGAACAACAAGAAAAGCTGATCGTAATATGATCAAAGAATTGATGTTTGAAGGTAGCAACCGCTATTTTGATAAGATGATTTGTCCCGAATTAGAAATCAGTGAAAATAGTATCCAAAACTTATGTGATACCCTTTATCATAAAGCATTAGAAAACTCTAAATCACAATTCGAAAAAGATGCAGTTACGCCCATTACGAAACAAGATTTATTATCATGGGGAATACTTACACAATCAAACAATCATATTGTACCTACTAATGCCTATGCCTTATTAACAGGACATCCCGCATTGCCAAACCGTATTCAATGCGCACTTTTTAAAGGCACGGATACAACAGAAGTAATTGATATGAAAGATTATTCAGGACCCATCTATGAACAAATTGATTTTGCGTATAAATTTGTATTACGAAACATACGTTTACATGCTTCATTTGAATCTCTAGAAAGAAAAGAAACATACGAAATTCCCGTATATGCCATACGAGAATTAATTGTGAATTCCATTGCACACAGATCCTATATTGATAGAAACAGTATTAAAATTGCGATATTCGATGATCGTTTAGAAGTAACTTCTCCAGGAAAACTAGTTATGGGACAAACAATCGAGAAAATGAAACAAGGAAATTCTAATATTAGGAATGAAGCAACCGCGTATGCATTACGCTATCTAAAATACATTGAAAACTGGGGTCGCGGCATCCCTAGAATCATTAAGTCAATCGAAGAATGTGGTTTAAAACCTCCTGTATTTATTGGTGGAGAAACCGAGTTAAAATTCATCATATATAGAAACAATGTATTCTATAAGCCCAACAAAAAAATCGGGTTCAAAGTAAATGAACCCAATGGACCCAATGAACCCGATATCATACAACTCATTAAAATCAACCCAAAAATCACTCAAATAGAGCTCGCAAATCAATTAAACTTATCACGCTCAACTATTAAGCGCATATTAAATAGGTTGCAGCAACAAGAAATTGTAATCCGCAAAGGCTCTAATCGAAATGGGTATTGGGCAGTAAAGGAGTAGCACGAGGCTACTCCTTTTGTGTTATTAACTTTTATTAAGCTTGTTGTGCTTCTTCGTCATCATCATCGTTATCAACGTTTTTCCATTTACGTCCTACGAAGAATACTACGATTTGTACCAATCCAATAACAACCATCCAAATTGTCCATTGATCTGTCCAAGTCCATGCTAGACTCATGTCTTCAGTTACTAGGAAGAATACAACAGATACGATTGCGATTAGAACCGCAAGTACGCGAGTGAATAATCCACGTTTCTTTTCTTGTTCTTGTTCTTCGTCTTCATTTGTAGTTGCTTGTTGTTTTGTTTCATCATCCTCTTCTTCGTCATCTTCATCTTTATGACGTTTAGAAATCAACAATAATAATCCGAATAATACTGTTACGATTGCACAAATCAAGTTGATTAATGCCCAATAGTACTCTTGTGTTGCCTTTGGAGTGTAATCCTCTTCAACTTTTTCTTCCTCTTTAGGTTCAGCCTTAGGCGTTTGTTCTTCTTCGACCTTTTCTTCAGGAACAGGAGTAGGAGTAGGAACTACTCTTTGAACAACTGGCGGTACGCTTGGAGTTGTAGGTGTAGGAGCTGGAGTTACTGGAGTTGTATCTCGTGTAACTGTTAATGTTCCAACAACCTTTGTAATGTCGTAGTTAGAAGCTAATGTATTTTCATTTAATTTGTATTCAAATGAGTTTGCACTATTTCCAACCTCTGTTTGAGTTCCAGTTACATTATATGTAGCACCTTCACCCTTGACAAATCCATCACCACTTACTGTGATTGATGTGCTTGTTAATGCTTGACCATCATAAGTCTTGCTTGCAGTAGCACTTGTTAATGTTACTGAACGTTTTGTGATTTCATAAGTCTTTGTGAATGATCCAGTATAATTTCCAATACCTTCAATAGTAATTGTTACTGTACCAGCATTTACTAAATCATCACTATAAGTTACAGAGTAATCTTTTTCAGCTACTAATTCATCATTTTTCTTAGTATCCTGAACTGTTAATACTTCTCTATGCTCTTTACCATCATACTTAGAATCACTAGGATCACTTACTGTAATACCCGTCTTCTTTTCATCTGGAGTATCTGGTCCATCCGGAACGATTGACTTAGCTTTTACTGTTAATGTTCCAATTGAATCTTTACCATGTTTGTAGTTCGATTCTTTTGCACTTCCTGTCCAATCCAATTCATAAGTGTTATCTGAAGTACCAACGCTAGTTTGACTACCAGTAATTGTAAAGTCTACTGTTTCACCCTTAACGATTCCACTTACTTTACCACCAGCTGTTAATGCAGTTCCATCATAAACCTTAGAATCAGATTCAGTTGTTACTGTATAAGTCTTTGGTGTAATTGAATAAGTTCGAGTTGCTTTTCCAGTGTAGTTTCCAATACCTGTAATTGTCACTGTAATTGTTCCAGTTACATTTGTGAAATCTGTAGTTGAATAAGTCACTTCGTAATCTGTCTTGGCAACTAATTCATTTTCTTCTTTATCTGTAACTGTAGGAATCCACTTGTGTTCCTTACCATCATATACTTCATCACTTGGACTCGTAATTGTAACTTCTTTATAAGTTTCAGGATGTTCAGGATCTGGTGCGATTGACTGTTTAGTTACTGTCAATGTTCCAATTGAATCCTTACCATGTTTGTAGTTCGATTCTTTTGCACTTCCTGTCCAATTCAATTCATAAGTGTTATCTGAAGTACCAACATCTGTTTGGCTACCAGTCATTGTAAATCCTACTGTTTCACCATCTACCAAGTTATTAACCGTTCCACCAGCTGTTAATGCAGTTCCATCATAAACTTTAGAATCTGTATTTGTTGTTACTGTATATTCTCTTGGTAGGATCTGATATGTCTTAGTAAATTCACCAGTATAGTTTCCAATACCTTTAATAGTGATCGTTACTGTTCCAACATTGATTAGATTTCCACTGTAAGTTAATGTGTAATCTGTACCTTCCGCTAATGTTGTATTTAACTTAGAATCAGTTACTGTTAATCCATTGATATGTTCATTTCCATCATAGATTGAATTTTCTGGATCTGTTACTGTAATACCATTCTTTTCATCATCTGGATTAATTGACTTAGGAGTGATTGTCAATGAGCCATCATTTACGATAAATGTTACTTTTTCATAGTTTGTATTTGTATTCGTAAATTGATCTGCATTTAATCCCATTAAATATGTACCTGCTTCAGTACCTTTAGCTTCTGCAGTTCCATTGAATGTGAAATCATCTGTTGTATACTTACTTCCTTCAGTGATTGCTACATCATATCCACTTACTGTCTTTTCATTTCCATCATATTCAACTGAATCTGAATGACCAGTAATTGTTACGACTACTTCACCATCTTCGGCAGTGACTTTTAAGTCACCAAATTTAACTTCGATGTTGTAGTTAGAAGCTTTCGTATTTGACTTCAATTCATATGTGAATGTGTTCTTACTTGTACCAACTTTTGTTCTAGATCCAGTTACATCATAAGTTGCGCCTTCATTCTTAGCGAATCCTTCACCACTTACCGTTACTTCACCATTTGTCAATGCTTCCTTATTATAAACTCTAGAAGCAGATCCACTTGTCAATGTTACATCTCGTTTAGTGATTTGATAATTTGTAGTTGTTTTACCACTATAGTTTCCAATACCTTTAATAGTTACTGTTACTGTTCCAGCATTTGTTACATCATCACTATAAGCTAATGTGTAATCTGTACCTTCTACTAATGTTTTACCAGTCTTAGTATCTGTAACTGTTGGTTTATTCTTGTGTTCTTCACCATTATACTTAGAATCTTCTGGCTTTGTTACTGTAATACGATTTTGATCATCAATAGACTTACGATTGATTGTCAATGATCCATCTTCGACTACAAATGTTACCTGCTTAAAGTTACTATTTGTGTTTAGTAAATTGAGCTTCAGTAAGGTTCATCTGATATGTACCAGCTGCAGTTCCTTCAGCCTTAGCTTTACCTGTAAATCCAACATAGTCTTTTTTATACAATTCGTTAGAAATATCAGTGATTTCATAACCTTCTACTGAATGTGGGTTTCCATCATAAGTTGCAGTCTCTTCATGACCTTTGATTGTTACTGTTACTTCAGCATCAACTTCAGTAATACTCAATGTACCTTCATTCTTTGTAATTGAATAGTTACTTTCTTTAAAGTTTTCACCTTTAGTAATAACGATTGTATTTGTGACATCACCTTCACTTACATAAGTAACGGATCCAGTTGCCTCAACTTTTGTTACTTCACCATCAACGAAGTTTCCTTCAACCTTAACATTTGGTCTAGTTAGTGGAGTACCATCATAATCCTTAGAAGCTGATTCACTCGTTAATGTAACTGCACATGGACTAATGACAAGCTGACCATCTTCTGCAATTTCAAATTTAACATTTGCGAAGTTTGTATTGTTATTAACAAACTGAGTTGCATCCAAATTCATTGGATATGTTGCAGCATCTTTACCAGTAGCCATTGCTTGACCATTTAATGTAAAGTCTGTTGATGTATAAAGTGTATTGCTAATAGATTCTACTGTATATCCACCTACACTTTGTACTGTTCCATTATAAGGAGTTGCTTTACTATTACCCTTAATTGTTACTGTTACTTCATCCGTAACTGGAGTAATACTCAATTTACCTTCATTCTTAGTAATTGAATAGTTTTCAGAATTGAAGTTATCTGATGTTTTATAAGTAATTGTATTTGTTACTTCACCTTCACTAACATTTGTGACAGATCCAGTTGCCTTAACTTCTTTTACTTCATCTTTGACAAATCCACCAGTAATAGTTACTTCTGGTCTAGTTAATGGAGTTCCATCATAATCCTTAGAATCTGTTTGACTCGTTAATGTTACTTCACGCTTAGAAATTGTTAATGTTCCATTAATCTTATTTACGATTACTTTATCCGTTACATCAACACCATCTTTAGTAACTCTTGCTGTACCGGTAATTTCAGTATCATAATTACCAAAATCTTTACCTTCAGCTACTGCAGTTAAACCAGTTACTACATATCCACCAGTAACTTCTTTAAATCCTTCAACCTTTTGTACTTCACCATTATATGGAAGTGTATCGCTATTTGCGGTAACTTCAATCACAGTTTTCTTAACCCAAGTTGCATATAAATCATTACTTGAATCTGCATTCACTCTGACTTTTTCACCAACTGCATATTTAGCATTACCTTTTTGAGCATCTTCCATTGATGTTGCCCAACCAGCAAAGTAGTAATCTTCACCTGGAGCTGAATAATGTAAATTAGATGTACTTTCTAAAGCAACTTCAACGTTATTCAAAATCGCAACGCTCTGATCTTCACCATTACCATTACCAGGATGATAATTTAAGATTGCTGAAGTTTCTGAATCACCAAATACAGCTGTTAAAGTGATCACATTCTTGTCATCTGCCAAATCTTTATTTACTTCAAAGTTTTGACCAGGCTGATATACATTACCATCTAATTGCCAACCTAAGAATTTCTTACCATCTTTTGATACACCATTAGCAACTGTAGCTTTAGCACCGCCCGCATAAACATTGTTATCTTTTGGAGCTTCTACACCATCTGCTACATACTTAACTGTAAGCTTACCATTGTATAACCACTTACCAATAACATTAGTATCTTTTAAAATTGCATCATTCGCATTGAATGCTTCAGTCGTCATATGACCAGCAATATCTGCTACATACCAACCTGCAAATGAATATTCATCCACTGTAGGAATACTTGGTAAAACATCGCTTGCAATTGTACCAGCTGCAACTTTTGTAGTACCCTTATCTACTGTACCTTCAGGATTATTCAAGTTATAAGTTAAGTTGATTTTCTTGGCTGTCCATTTTGCATAAATCTGCACATTCGCATTTGGCATTTTTTCAGTATTGAAATCAAACTTAGTTGTACAAGCTTTATCCTTATACCAACCACCAAATACATAGTATTCAGGTAAACCACTAGGTCTTGCAGGAGTATAATTCGCATAAGATTTCAATGAAGCTGTATACTTAATATTCTTTTCTGTCTTAGTAACACTATTATAGTTATAGTAAGACAAGCTATAAGTCTTCAACTTAGATGCGATACTTATAGGATACTTTGTGATTTGAGCTCCATCATATACATCATTTTGATTTTTCCAATATAAAGCACTTGTACCTGGTTCTTTTTCAGTAGTATATTTGTACAAATCATAACCAGCATATTTTTCGTGAACAGTTAATGTTCCACCACCTGTTTTTATCGTTTGAACTAATTTATATGAACCATCTGCCTGTTCATTATAATAATTAATCGTAGTTTGTGCATCTGATAATTCCCCGTAGAAATTACATGTAGTAACAACACCATTTGACGTTATATTACCTTCATTCTTTTCATATCCAGCAGACTCAAAATCGAACGAAGTTAATAAAACACAACCATTACTGTTCCACGAAGATGTAGACGAACGCCAATTGTAAGTTGAAGTATCCCATGCACCTTTAGGAAGATTAGCACCATATAAACCTGTTACAGTTTTAATTATATTCCAGCTACCACCACCAAACCATCCAGTTGATTCATATGCATAGAAATTTACTGTACACAATACACGATCATAGTAAACATTAATGATTGTTGTACCATCACCAGAGATTTCTACATCTTTACTAGAGTTGTTTGCGTTATATTTAAATCCTTTATATGTTTTTGAATTTGTGGCAGAAACCCTTGTACCTGTAGTTGCCTTTTTAGTTACAGCTTCTACATATTCATAAGTTTTCTGTGCATCTGTTGCATTCTTATCATCCGTTACTTTTTGTTGCCAGTAGTTAATTGTATAGTTAACTTTTGCTGCTTTCCAATGTGCTGTTAAATTCATTGGAGTCGTAACTGTTGCACCATTTTCAACCTTAGTTAAACCATTGTACCAACCATCAAATGAATAACCTGGCTTTGTAGGAGTTGTAGATTTATCTAGGACTAGATTGTCACCGTGTAATACGAATTGAGAATCAACAATAGATCCACCATCTGAATTAAATGAAACCCAATAACCTTCTTTAATAATTGCGTATACATTTACAGAAGTTTGATCTGCTGGAACTGAAATCTTATCTGCAATATTTGTAGTACCATTCTTTTCAGCTGCCCAACCAACTAATTTATGAGTTGAATCTACTTCATAAGATACAGCTGTAAAATTATGTGCATCATGATCTCCAACTTTTTCTGTACGCATAATTTGTGTACCATCTGGATTTAAGAAGTATACATATAATG
>OGOX01002050.1_pt1 | contig 12015 bp, 10 predicted proteins | sample 1552761 | NCBI WGS metagenome assembly OGOX01 (sample SAMEA2580212, study PRJEB22360) | human gut metagenome | biome: human gut; feature: human-associated habitat; material: faeces | place: Denmark | collected 2008/2010
GATGGCATTTTGATTTACTTTTTCTATCAAGATGCAGCCTATGAAGTGGGTGTCCGGAAAGAAGACGGAAAAACCGTCTTTTTCTTGAACGATGATAGTTACCCGTCTATGCTGGCATTTTGCAGCAGTGCCAATATTGAAGGCATTTTGCTTTCTGACTTGTTAGACCCAATTGCAGTATTTTCCGTCAATGGAAAAGCACCGGAAGCAAAACAGTAACAGAACGAAAAAAAGAGGACGAACACTCCAACGAGAGCCCGTCCTCTTTTTGTATTTGTGCAATGTGTAATAGGTTCAATCAAAATTAAGCATTTTCAGAAATGTGTGGAAGTGTCTGATAGCCTTCCATGTTCAGAACGAACCGAATCAAAGCCGTTGTATCTTCTTCGCCAACGGTATCTGTTCCGTCTGTTTGGTCACAGTTTGCATTTGTAACCTGCTGGTCAGTAAAGGTGACTGCTCCAGCCAAGAATTTATTCAGCAGAACAGCGTCAACCAAGTCAACCTTACCATCCATAGTCGTATCTCCGCAGATGTTTTCGGATGATGTACCAGAATCGGTTGTAACAGTTGTGGTTTCGGTGGTTTCTCCGGAAACATCGGTTGTGTCGGTTGTATCTGTAACAGTTGTGGTTTCGGTGGTTTCTCCGGAAACATCGGTTGTATCCGTTGTCGTTGTCGTTGTCGGAGCATCTGGGTCGTTGAACGAAATGCCAGAATTGTTTGCATAATCAGCAGCCGCAGAACCGGTTTTACCAGTAATCTGGAAGTTATCTTTTTTGGATGTGCTCATGTCATTGTTGGTCTGGTAGCCGAATGCCTGATTGCCGATGGTGGTGACAGAATCCGGAATGGTGACATTTGTCAGCTTGTCGCAGTCTAAGAATGCATTTTTGTCGACTGTGGTCAAGCCGTCTGGCAGCTTCACATCATCCAGAGAACGGCACTTTTCAAAGGCAGAAATACCGATGTTGGTGACGGAATCTGGTAGGGTAATCGTTTCCAAGTTACCGCATTCTGCAAAGGCAAAGTTGTCAACCTTCTGGATGTTTTCACCCAGTGTCACATCCTTCAAAGAAGAGCAGTTCCGGAACAGCCACTTGTCTACTTTCGTCAGACCATTGCCCAGCGTTGCAGATTCCAGGCTCGCACAGTTGGAGAATGCAGAAATACCGAGACTGGTCACAGAATCCGGAATGGTAATGCTGGTAATACCAGTGTTATAGAATACATAGTCTTCAATCTTAACCAAGCCGTCTGGCAGGGTAACATTGGTCAGGCTGGTGCAGTTCTGGAACGTCTGTGCTTCCAGCAGGGTCATGCTTGCCGGGATGTTAATATCTGTCAGGGATGTGCAGTTATAGAATGCCTGTTTCCGGACATCGCTCAGGCTATCCGGCAGAGATACGCTCGTCAGGTTCTGACAGAATGCAAATGCACCGGAGCTGATTTGTGTAATGGTATTCGGAACGGTGATGGATTCCAGACCGGAATACGAGAACACATCGCTCTTAATGCAAGTCATGGTAGACGGCAGCGTGATGCTCTTGAGATTTGCACAGTGAGAGAAGTTGCCGCTTGCAAGTTCGATCAAGCCTTCCGGCAGAGAAATATTGCTGATACCGGAATAAGCGAATGCAGAATTGCCAATCCAACGAACGGTACTCGGTAAGACCACATTGTCCAGAGCTGGGCAGCTGTAGAATGCAGAATCCAGAATCTTCTTTGTGCCTTCTGCAAAGGTAACAGACTGCAGCCGGAAGCATTCCTGGAATGTGGAAGCACTAACGACTTCCAAAGAACCCGGAATGGAAACAGATACCAAGTTGGAGCAGCCAGCAAAGGCTTCTTTACCAACCTGTGTGACACCTTCCGGAATGGTGATGTTGGTCAAGCCGGAGGAGCAGAATGCTTCATTGCCGATACGGATCAGGGTAGATGGCAGTTCAATTTCTGTTAAGCTGGTGCAGGAACAGAACGTATCTGCATCAATGGTGGTGATACTTTCCGGGATATGAATAGAAGCTAAGCTGGTGCAGGCATAGAATGCACTTGCCCCCAAAGTGGTAACAGCATCCGGAATGTTGACACTGGTCAGGCTGGAGCAGCCAGAAAAAGCATTTGCTCCAATGGTGGTAACGGTTTCCGGCATTTTTACGGAAGTGATGGTATCGTTTCCGCTGAATGCACCATCTGCAATCCCGAATACTGGCAGTTCATTGCCTTTCTTGTCAATCAGGGTGTCCGGAATGACAACGTCGGTATCTGTGCCCTTGTAGCCGGAAACGGATAAGCCCTTGACAGATTCTTCGCCCACCTTGATGGTCAGCGGGGTAACTTTAAAGAGGGCAGCTTCTTCTTCTGTAACCGACAAGGTTGGCATATCTGTTTCTGGAATTTCAACAACCGTGGTTGCAGTGGTGGTTGTGGTTGCAGCAGCAGTGGTTTCTGCTGTAGTTTCTTCCGCAGAAACAGCTGTGAAAGAAAGCGAGAATAAAGTTGACATTGCCAGCAGTCCGGCAATTGTACGTTTCCAATGATTGGTCTTCATCAAAAGACTCCTTTCCAAAAAGTAGTTCTCATAACAAAATTCGCCCACATTCGTATGGTTACTATTATTATAAAAGATGCAGGAAGGAATGTCAAGCCTGCATCTGTAAATTTTGTTGGTTTTTTTACAAGGTAGTTGGCTTGTTTTATGGAAAATGATGCTATCTGTGAAATATGGTTTCTTTTTGGTTTGTTTGGAAAAAGAAATTGCAAAATTCCCGAAAATGTGCTATACTGCTACATGCACATCAAATGAAAGGACGAAGGATAACATCATGACAGTACAGCACAAACAAGCATTTTGGAAAGGGGTGCGGCAGGGAATTCCGATTGCCTTGGGGTATCTCTCTGTTTCGTTCAGCATTGGGATTTTGGCGGTAAAAGCAGGGCTTTCCGTTTCCGCAGCCGTTGCGATTTCCATGACGAATGTCACCTCAGCCGGACAGGCTGCCGGAATTGGAGTCATTGCAGCCGGTGGTTCTTACTTAGAACTTGCTCTCACACAGTTTTGCATTAACTTGCGATATGCCTTGATGGGGCTTTCCCTGTCGCAGAAGTTAGACCAGACGTTTCAGCATATGATACATCGCTTTCTGACCGCATTCGGGATTACAGATGAAATCTTTGCGGTTGCGGTTTCGCAGGACGGACAGATTTCCGCCCCGTATCTGTATGGACTGATGTCCCTGCCGTTGATTGGCTGGAGTTTGGGGACGTTTTTGGGAGCAGCTGCCGGCGAGATTTTGCCGAAAATCATAACAGATGCCTTGGGGATTGCACTGTATGGCATGTTTTTTGCGATATTCATTCCGCCAATGCGAAAGCAGAAAAGCATTGTCTTTGCAGTATTGGCTGCAGCGGGATGCAGCATTATTTGCAAGTATTGTCTGCCGTTTATCTCCAGCGGCTTTGCCATTATTCTCTGTGGAGTCTTGACAGCGGCACTTTGTGCATGGCTCTTTCCGAGAAAAGAAGAACAGGGGGCAGCGGTATGAGAATTGTCTGTTCCATCTTGGTCATGGCAGTGGTTACCTATTTGATTCGGATGCTGCCGATGACAATTTTCCGGAAGAAAATACAGTCCCGCTTTTTGCAGGATTTCTTGTATTATATCCCGTATGCCATCTTGAGTGCGATGACAATTCCGGCGGTGTTTTACGCAACGGGAGATTTCCCCTCTGCAATCGCTGCAACGGTGATTGCTGTGGTGTTGGCATGGAATGGGCTGCCGTTAATTGTGGTGGTTCTGGCAGGCACTGCTTGCCTCACTCATCGAACAATGGATATAGAAACATAGAACAAACCAGCACCCATTCAGAGCGAACGGGTGCTGGTTTTCTGATTTCCTGTCAAAGAGAGATTTTAGCGATTCAGAGCCGAAGCCACTTGCAGAATTGGTGATTGTGTGACTTCTTCAGACAATTCATAGCCGTGCGGAGCAGGTACGAGATACAGTTCGTCTAGCTGGTCGGCATCGACCAGAAAGGCAACCGTAACAGTTTGGGTTTCGCCGGGCTGTAACAGCACGTTATTTTTGCTGTGGCTGCCGGACGAGGCGAACGAGAAAAACTCGCCTGTTAGGTTCAAGTCGCAGCTGTCCACAGAGTATTCCCTTTCGGCTTCTGCTGTGTATGCTGGGAATGTGCCATCTGCCTGCATCCGGAACAACTGCGGACAAACGCAAGTTTCAACCGCTTCTGTACCGTTGTTGGTGTAGGTGAGCTGGAAGGTCAGAATGGTTTGCGGAATGGTTTCCGTTTTGATGGCTTCATCCAGCGTGTTGACCCCATCGCCGGAACGATACCATGTGCGGGTATTGTCTGCAATCGTGCCATCTGCATTCTGATAGCGGCTGTAATCGCAATCCTGCCCGATGGAGTCGGTGAAAATGCCAGCAAAGGTATTTTGTGTGGAAAGAGCATCCAGTTTCAGAGAAACCGTTTCCTCTGTGGTTAAGGTGTCACCGATGTTGACATACGAAAGCTGATTGACATCGCAAGCCGTTGCAGGGGCATCTCCGGAGGATTCGATGAGAGATTCTTCCGGCTGCCAGAGGCTTGCCGTTTCCTGTTCTGCTGGGCTTAGGGAGAGATGTTCTGCAATCTGTGTCAACTCTTCTTTCGTGAGGTCGTCTGTTGCATAGAACTGTGCTGCATAAGGTGTATTCGAGAAAGCGACCCAGACAATGTTGCGGTAGTCCATCTGTCCGTCTGGAAGATTTGCGGAATCCCGTTGCAGGAAAAAGACCTGATTGCCGTTGATGGTTTTGGTTTCAGAATGCACAATGCCACGGTTGACCGTCTGTAAGAAATCCCCGTCCTGCATTTTCCAGAACAGCATGGTAACGCCACGGTTTTGGTCGTCGTGATATTTTCCGGAACTTTTGTCAAGGGTCATACCATCCGGCATCCAGCCCACTTGCAGGGACTGTGTACGGGTGTCAAGGGTGCTATCTCCGGCATCAATTACAACGTCTTTTTGATAGCTGCCCGTGGATTGGATGGATGCCTGATAAATACGATTGACGGCATAAGCAGAAGTTGGAATGGCAACAACAGCGGCTGCAAGAATCGCAGCAATAACAATGGTTTTTCTACCACGAATGGATTTTTTCGGCATAAGAAATTCCTCCTGTTTTTGTTTCTGTTTCTGATAACGGTCGGAAAAGATGTGGGGTTCTGCATCAGGGGAAAAGGCAGCGGCAACGATGGCATCCCAGTCCGCTGGTGAAATCGGTGGTTCATGATTAGATGGAACATTTTTTGACATAGGAGATTCCCCTTTCCTCTTGTTTTTGGATGGCTTTTCTGGCACGTTCAAACCGCTTTCGTACCGTTGCCTCTTTCATGGAGAGTCGCTCGGCGATTTCCCGAAACGATTGTTCCTGTTCGCAACGCAGGAATAGAATGGTGCGGTCGGTTTCCGAAAGCCCTTGCAACAGCTGTGCAAGCGATTCCTGTTGTTCAGTCTGTTGCAGAAACTGTTCGATTTCGTTGTGGGGACTGGGTACTTGTAAGGTGCTGTCGTCAATATTGGTCAGCCGTTCTGCATCTTTGGCATTTTTTCGATATTGATTGATGGCAGTGTTGCGAATCACCTGAATCAGAAATGCTTTGGTTTTGGGGCTGTCTGGTGATTCGATTTGGTCAAGATGCGGGATAATTTTCAGGAATGCATCGGATACAGCATCTTCTGCCTGTTCCGTCTGGTGCAGGATGGCGTAGGCAATGCGATAGAGCGGCTGTTCATACAGGGCATAGAGCTGATGGAGTTTTTCTTTTTGCTGCGAGGACTTCACCATGAAATTCCCCCTTTGTGGTTTTTTGGACGTCCTATTCATAATAACAAATTGGAGAGGGGATTTGTGACAAGAATCTGTAAAAAAAGAAAAGACCACCCGTAACAAATCGTTACAGGTGGTCGAAAGAGTTTTATTCCAATGAAAAGCGTTTATTTTGAAACAGGAAGATCCGGAATCAGGTTGATGACGAACCGCATCAGCGAGGTTACATCGTCTTCATTGATATTGCTTGTTCCGTCAGCGATGTTGCAGTTTGCAGCGACCAGCTGGTTGTCGGTCAAGGAAATCATACCAGCAAGATACTTGTTCAATGCAATGGCATCCATCAGGTTGACAACGCCATCTTCATTGACATCGCCTACAGAAGCAGACAAGGAGTAGAACGCATAATTATTTTCCTTTGCATAAGATTCCGCCGTACTTCCGGTATAGCCGAAAATGGAAACACCAGAATAAGAATGAGCAAGACTTTTACCAATTTCTGTCACGCTGGCAGGAATGGTAATCGAGTTTAAAGAATCACAAACGGAAAATGCATAATTTCCGATTTTTTTCACTGTACCCGGAAGAACAACATTTTCTATTTTGTAACAATCTGAAAAGGCATTATTTCCGATTGTGGTTACACCATACGGAATCTGAACATCTTTTACATTCAGATAGAAAGCGAATGCATAGTCGTCAATTGTTGTCAGGGTACTCGGCAGAACCAGTTCGGTGATATCTTGCAGCGGTTCGTTATAGACAATATGGGTATTAATTTTCTGTGCTGAGAACGGTGCAATTTCTGTAATTCCTTCCCCATAAACCACTTTTTCAATGCTTGGCTGAATCCATTCGATGCCTTTCAGCGTTGCATCATCGGAGATGGATTCTGTTGCACCTTTTCCTTCGATGTACAAAGTTTTTGTATCAAAGTCGAAGTTCCAAGTTGCATTTTCGCCACAAGTTCCGCTGGTAATTGCTTCTGAAGCAATGCCGGTTTCCGTGAAGATGTAGCAAGGATGATTTAAGCAGTAATAATAAGTCGGGCTATAGCGGTTTGCGTTAATTTTGACACGACGATAGGAGTTGCTGCCACCATCATCACTTGTAAAAATGTTATAGCCTTCCAGCGTTACATTATCTGGAATGTCATAACTCGTTTTTGCAACAAGACCATCTCTGATATCGAAATCTTTTGCATAAAACGCATGATCTCGAATGGTAATTGGTGTAGATGGAAAGTCTACGGTTTCCAGTGCATAGAAGTAAGCAAAAGCTGCTTTTGGAATATCCTGAATACCATTTTCAATGACCAGATGTTTTACAACAGAACGATACTTCATCCAAGGATAATATACGATTTTGTCTAAATAGTAAATGTTACTGATGGTATTGACATAATTATCATGAACATCATCCGGAAGGTCGCCTTTTCCAGAAAGTGTTAAAGTATCGCCTTTTAATACCCAGAGGGCATTTCCAAATTCACCAAAGTCTGTTACTCCTTCTTCTGTTGTTACAATTTCATCTGTTGTAGCATCTGACAATACATCATTTGCCAACACAGCGGGTGCAAGTTGCAGAAAGAGAGCCGCAGAACAAAGAATCGCAAGAAATGATTTCTTTTTCATAAAAATCCCTCCAATCAAGATTTTATTTCATTGTATCAAGTCTTTACAGCCTTGAAATTTTGGTTTGTTTGTTTACGATTTCATTATATCACAAGGTATCGAAAAAGTCAATACAATTGCTTACATTTTTGGAAAATAAAGTATTTTTGTCGAATGGAAATGAATAGAAAAGAACAAGTTGACATCATAACGATTTCATATTGCGTCCAACAAAAGAAAATAAAAAAGCAGATGACCGGCAAGAAAAAGTCATCTGCTTGTTGTTGAAATGGGAAAAAATTTTACTGTTTCGGTTGGGCTTGAATGGTGCGTTTTTTGACCTGTTCCCGAATCTTCTGAATGAGGCAGAACAGCAGGAATGCTGCCAGATTTGCGACAACGACACTTGCTCCAACAGGGGTATCGAACTGATACGAACCGACCATGCCGACACAGAAGCAAACGACCGATAAAATCGCTGCACAGAGAATGACCAGCGAGAACCGCTTGAATAGCCGCATGGAGGACAACGCCGGAAAGATAATCAGGCTGCTGATAAGCAACGCCCCCATCATCCGCATCCCCAGCACGACCGTGATGGCGGTCAGAATGGCAATCAGCGTATTATAGAATGAAACCGAAACGCCGGTTGCCTGTGCAAAGTTTTCGTCAAAGGTAATTGCAAAAATCCGGTGATAACAAATCACGAACATTCCCAGAACGACAATGGACAGAATCAGGCTGACCCAGACATCTTCTTTTTCCATCGCCAAGATGCTGCCGAACATATAGCTTGCCACATCGGTGTTGATGCCAGTTTTCAGGGCGGTGACAATAATCCCGATTGCCAGCGAGGAGGCGGAAACAACCGCAATTGCTGCATCGCTCTTGACCTTTGCCCGTTCGGTAATGCGGAGCAGGAAGAAGGCGGCAATCGCAACAATCGGAATGGAGAATTTCAGCGGTGCCCAGCCGAACGCCAATGCAACGGATAAAGCCCCAAAAGAAACGTGTGATAATCCATCGCCAATCATCGAGAATCGCTTCAGAACCAGACTCACCCCCAAGAGGGCGGCACAGAGGGAAACGAAAATCCCGACCAGCAAGGCACGCCGGATAAATGCAAACGAAAGCATATCGATGAGAAACGTCATATTATTTTCCTCCCTGTCTGGATGCTGCGGCATGGCGGTAAGCTTCGGCAGTATCATAGGTGTATGTTTTTTGTCCAAGGTGCAAGATGTGTTTGGCGTAATAGACTGCCCGTTCCACGTCATGCGTGACCATGATAATGGTGATGGATTCTGTGCAGTTGAGGTGCTGTAAGACCTGATAGAGTTCCTCGGAAGCGACTGGGTCTAAGCCCGTGGTTGGTTCATCCAGAATCAACAGCTTTTGAGCCGCACAGAGTGCCCGTGCCAGTAGGACACGCTGTTGCTGACCGCCAGAGAGTTCCCGATAGCAGCGGTTTTGCAGCGGCAGAATTCCGAGCTTTTCCATTGCCTGTTGGGCAGCGTTTTTTTCTGCGGCAGTATAAAACGGGCGGTGTTTCATCTGGTTCAGGAAGCCGGAGCGGACAATTTCCCGAACGCTGGCAGGGAAGTCCCGTTGTGCTGGCGTTTGCTGCGGCAGATAGCCGATGTCGCTGCGTTTCCAGTCGCCTGTTAATGTGATTTCTCCGCTGAGGGGTTTCAGCAGTCCGAGCAGGTTCTTCACGAATGTGCTTTTTCCAGAGCCGTTTTCTCCGATGATACAGAGATAATCGCCCTGCGGAATGGTGAGGTTGAGGTCAGAAGTTGTGATAATGTTTTCATATCCCAAAGTAACATGGGAGAATTGCAGTGCAGAAGTAGCCATAAAAAAATCCTTTCTAGTGGGCTTATTGCGATTCCAACGCTTTTAAATTTCGCTGCATCAGGCTGACATAGGTTTCCCCGTTGTCGAAGTCGGTCTGTGTAAGCGTGTGGCAGGATTGGAAAACGGTTGGGGTTGCTCCGGTCTGTTCGCCGATGACCTTTGCAACCGCCGGACTGCTGACTTCCAAGTAATAGATTTTCGAGAGGTGGTCAGATTCGACCAGATGCATGAGATTCGAGATGGTTGCAATGCTGGGTTCGGTGTCGGAACTGCAACCCGAAAAGGCAGCGTAACAGTGTAATCCGTAGGTGTTGGCGAAATATTGCAGCGGAAATTTGTCTGCAAATAACAGCGTGCGGTATTCCGGTTCGGCGAAATAATCGGTAAAGGATTCGTTGAGGGCATCCAGCTGAGCCGCATAGGCATCCGCATTTTTCTGATAGGTGGCAGCGTTGGCAGGGTCAGCTTGGATGATGGCATCTCTGGTGACATAGAGCAAATCCTTTGCAATTACCGGAGAAGTCCAGATGTGTTCGTCATATTCCATTTCGCTTTCGCCCTCGTGGTCATGGTCGTGGTCGTCATGGTCATGCTCGTGGTCGTGTTCCGATTCGCTGCCCTCTAATTCCACTTCTTCCAGTAGCGGAGCATAGTCCATCATACAACGGACAATGCGGTCTGGGTGGGATTGTTCATCGGAATCGAGCACCTGCGACACCCATTCTTCCATATGTCCGCCGTTATAGAGAAAGAGGTCGGCGTTCTGAATGGCGAGAATATCGGATGGAGCAGGCTCAAAAGAATGGCTCTCCATGCCGGGGGAGAGCAGCAAGCGAAGGTGAATGGTGTCCGTGTCTTTCAGGATGGCACGGGCGAAGTCATAGTAACAAAAAAGTGTTGTAACGAGTTCTAGTTGATGGGAAGTCGTTGCAGAGTTTGCGGCTGGCGTACAGCCGCAGAGCAACAGCACCCCGCAGAGCAGGCAGCTGAAAAAGCGTTTCCATTTCATGAGGATTCCCCCTATTGGTTGTCAGTCAAATTGAAATCGAAATTGAAATTGATTTTCAATTTCATGTTATTATACCACGTTCGGAATCAAATGTCAATAGGAAAACATGGATTTTTTGCGGAACAGAACCGCTTGACTTTTTAGAGTAGATATGCTATACTGTTGAAAATTAAAAAAATCTGCCACCGGGTAGTGCGTGAAATGCATTTGTGTATGTCGTTAGGTCTTAGAAGATGTACATGAATGCATTTTTTTGGAGAAAGGAAGAAATTGCTATGACAAAAACCATTCGACCACCATCCACCCTGTCTGCTTTTCTGCACTATGTCAGCTTGAATATGCTGGCGATGCTGGGAACGTCCTGTTATATTTTAGCGGATACGTTCTTTGTTGCGAATGGCATTGGAGAAGACGGGCTGACCGCCTTGAATCTGGTCTTACCCCTGTTTAATCTCATGAATGCCACGGGCTTGATGATTGGCATCGGCGGAGCAACGAAGTATGCCATTCACAAGGCAAGAGGCGAACAGGAAGCCGGCAGCCAAATCTTTTTCCATGCCCTGTTGCTTTCCGGAGTGGCGAGTGTGGGTTTCATGCTGATGGGGCTTTTGGGTGCTGACCCAATCTGTCGCTGGCTGGGGAGCAATGCAGCGACCCATGATAAGATGGTGGTATATCTGCGGACACTGTACTGTTTTGCACCGCTGTTCCTGTGTAATCAGTTGTTTGCAGCGTTTGTCCGAAATGACGGTGCACCGAATCGGGCGATGCTGGGGACGATGCTGGGGACACTGGGCAACATTGTATTGGACTATCTGTTTATCTTCCCGTTGGGAATGGGCATGCTGGGGGCAGTCTTGGCAACCGCCTGTGCACCGCTCATCGGCATTACCATTCAGAGTTTCTATTTCCGAAAACCGACCTGTCAAATTCGGGTGCGTCCCTGTCGGTTGCGGTGGCAGATGTTCCAGCCGATTTTCCTGCTAGGCGGGGCGGAGTGGATTACAGAAGTTGCCTCTGGGATTGTCATTTTCTGTTTTAACTTTGTTGTCCTGAGAAAAGCAGGAAATACCGGCGTGGCAGCCTATGGGATTATCGCCAACATCGCCTTGGTGGCAGCGTGTCTGTGTACGGGCATCGCACAGGGCGTTCAGCCGCTGTTGAGCCGCAGCTATGGCAAGAGCGACTTGCCGGAAATGAAAAAGCTGCTGCGGATGACGATTTGCACGGCACTGGGCTTTGCAGCGGTGCTGTATGGCGTGTTGTTTGGCTTTACCGAGCCGATTGTCCGGTTGTTTAACAGCACGGGGAATAGCACCTTGCAGGCGATGGCGGAAACCGGAACACGGATTTATTTTGTGGCGTTCTGTTTTGTTGGGGTCAATATTGCAACGTCCGCCTTTTTCGCAGCGGTAGACCGTCCGGCGGAGGCGTTTTGTATCTCGCTGCTGCGGAGTGGCGTGTTGCTGTTGCCGCTGGTCTTTTTGTTTGCGGCAGTCTGGGACATGAATGGCGTTTGGGCGTCGTATCCGGTGGCAGAGTTGGGAACGTGTCTGGTGGCGGTTTGTTGTCAGGTGCGGTACTGGCAAAACCAACAAAAACAAAAGGGAAAGATTGTGGAAGATGACGGTTGACTTTTGTTTGTTGCTACAGTATAATTAGATTGTACCCACAAACAAGGAGGAAAAAACATGGGTATTAAA
>OGOX01002057.1_pt1 | contig 11985 bp, 9 predicted proteins | sample 1552761 | NCBI WGS metagenome assembly OGOX01 (sample SAMEA2580212, study PRJEB22360) | human gut metagenome | biome: human gut; feature: human-associated habitat; material: faeces | place: Denmark | collected 2008/2010
CCTTTCTGAGAAGGGAAGGCTTGGTTAGGATGTGGAGCTCCCTTTGGCTAAAGGGAGACGGAGGGATTCGAAAAGATGACTTCTTTAATGGTAAAGAAGGTTTCTGTCCCCTGTAAGGGGAACCGAAAGGGTCTTAAAGACTATTGAAGGATGATTTTAGAAAATATGTTATTGAACAATAAATAATAATTATATGAAAGGAATAGTATTAGCAGGTGGAAGCGGTACACGTTTGTACCCCATCACAAAGGGTGTCAGCAAGCAGCTGATACCAATCTTTGATAAACCGATTTTCAACCCCTTACGATTTACCAGGTTTCAAACGCCTCTTAGGCGATGGAAGCCAGTTAGGTGTGAAGTTTGAGTATGCAGAGCAGCCATCACCAGATGGCTTAGCCCAAGCCTTCATTATCGGAGAGAAATTCATTGGTAAAGATTCCTCTTGCCTCGTATTAGGCGATAATATCTTCTATGGTGCAGGATTGAACTAGATGTTGTACCAAGCAGTAGTCACTTCTGCCAGGACAACGAGCCTATGGGTAGCTATGGTGTGATGCGAGGCTTGCATATCCAGCGCCCACCTCATACCAAAGCAAAGAGAATCGCAAGGTGTGCTTGAATCAATATGCGCCGACTTTTTTTGTATGACCTCGAAATGGGTCTCCAGATGGTAACAAAAATAGTTCAAAGACCGAATCGCCCCACTTTGGGGCTATTTTTAGGTAATAAGAGGTATTTTGACGCTGTATAAACTGTTCGTTTGCCAACTTGTCGCCAAAGTCAGTTAACGCCAAGGATTGCGTAAAAACTTTCCAAGGCATATGTTTAATTCAAATTTAACCCACTTTTTAAAGTGGAGTCAAGTATGTATGTCAAGCAGTTTGAAGACTTCAAAAGACTTGCAGACTATTTGGAGTTTGTCGTTAAACAAATAAGGAGATAAAATATAAATAACAATAGCCATGTTGGCAAAATTCTAACTCTGTTTTTGATTTTTTATACAACTAGTTATGGTAAAAATTGATAATATAGAAATCACCAATATAGGTCCAATTCGTAATTTGAAATTGAAGTTCAATCCTCATTTCAATATAATTTGTGGATCTAATGGTATCGGCAAAACAACGATATTGGAGTGTCTTGCGGAAAGTTTTTGTGGGCAACGGTATACTTTGCGTAAAAATAGCTGTTCTGAGTTTGGTAAGTGGATGGTTGGATTATGGGAGAATCAATCCTTTTTGTCTAAAACAATTGAGATTGACTCTGTGAGACCTAATAAAAAGACAGAAACAGAATCTTGGTCATTAATAGATTATTCACGTTATGTATTGTATTACAAAACGAATCGAGCAATTGACTACATGGCTGTTGATGCAATATCAAAAGATCCAGAACAATGTAATTTTGATTACGCAAATCTACTTAAAAATGGTAGCAACTATGCAGAAATAAAAAAGTGGTTTATCAATCGTTTTCTTTGGTCTGGACATCCTGGTGAGTTGACAGAGGAACAAATGAGTAATCTTGATGCGGCAAAGCGAGTGTTCGAGATAATGTCGGATGGCTTTTCTTTTGACAAGATTGACCATGAAACTAACGATATTGTTTTGAATTCGCCAACAGGCAAAATCGTTTTCGAGCAGTTGTCATCAGGCTTTATCTCTTTTGCTATCATTCTTTTGGGATTGATTAAAGATATTGAATATCGATTTAAGGAGCCACATATTAAGGTAGAAGACTTTGATGGTATTTTGATAATAGATGAAATGGATGTTCATTTGCATCCTGAGTTGCAAGCCAGGATATATTATGCACTCAATCAGTTGTTTCCAAAGGCACAGATATTTACCTCTACTCATAGTCCTCATGTCATTCAGGTTGCTAAACCAGATGAGATGATACCATTGGTAAGACAAGAAAATGGTTCGTTGGTAGTTAATCCGATAGTAAATAAAGAATATGGTTGCCAAGGTTGGACCATCGAAGAAATCCTAAATGATGTTATGGGGATGCAAGATACAAAGTCAAACAAATACATGGAGGAACTTGATAAATTTAATCAGGCTTTGGATGCAGATGATGCAGCTAAGGCACATGAAGCATACGATGTATTATGTAAGATGCTCCATCCTGATAATTACTTACGTAAGGTATTGGAAATTCAAATGGTAGGATTGGAATAGCGTATGATACATATTGATAGAGGTGATGCTCCTAGCGAGTTGACAGAAGATGTCGTTCATTCAAAGACCGCAGCTTTTAAGGCAGACCCTAAGAAAGTTGTATGGCGTGATAAATATATTGTTGATGCACTGATGAATATGTTTCATAATAAGTGCGCCTATTGTGAGTGTAAGTTAGGAGAAGAAAGCAAATATATGGAAGTGGAGCATTTCCATGACAAGAAAGACTTTCCGGATGAAGTCGTGTTGTGGAATAATTTGCTTCCTAGTTGTAAAAAATGTAATACTAGCAAAGGTGATCATAATACGGTCTTGGAACCAATAATCAACCCTTCTGTTGATGTTCCTCAAGAGCATATGATTCTTTTTAGAGGCGTGCGCTTTAGAGGTATTGACGATATGGGAAAAAAGACGATAGTCGTATTGAACTTGAATGACCAAGAACATCATTGTAAGGTAAGATATGCCATCGGGCAAGTCATTACCGAAGAGCTAGAGAAACTTCTGGAAGATTCTATAGAGTTCATGGATGGAACTCGTAATCAAACATCACAAGGTTTGGGTAGGCTGCGTAATTCTACTGCAGCGCTTTTATCTAAAGGAACAAAGGATAAAGAATATTCGGCAGTTGTAGCCACAGCCCTGCTAAGTGATGATTTGTATGCATCTTTAAAGGCAAACTTACAGCAACTGAATATTTGGACAGATGAAATGAATCATCTTGAAGCAGAATTGCAAACAATTCGTTATAAAGAAGCGTAAGTTTCATATAACAATACTGCGTTAAATTAATATTTAATCGTTTGTAAATCAATAACTTATATTAAGAAATGGTTATGGAGACTTAACTATAGGAAGTTAGTCAAGTCGCTGATTTTCAGTAATCTTGCAAATCACGACAAAAGCAAAATTATATGAATACAGGACTTGACCAATATATGGATATCTTTAAAGACGCAGTTGAAGATTCGGCTGCAAAGTTAACAATAAGTTTCGAGAAAATACTCATCAAGGTGATAATTTTGTTCATGGTAATACCAAGAAAGATAAATTTCACCCAAATGGGGAGGTATGTCTCACTTGCCAAGCGCTTCTTTGGTCAACAGGGAAGATGGGCTATTGCCATTGATCCCAGTTACATCAGCAAAGCTGGCAAGAAGAAACTATTCTTCTCTCCAGACACTTCACTTTCGGGCGAAGAGGTACTTCTTTATTATCGAATCAGGTTCCAAATCGAATTTTGCTTTCAATGCTTCGTTCACATCACTAAATGTTGCCAAGGTAACTATGAAGGAGATGGGAATGGAATATTCTATGTCTTCATTCAAGTCACTGATGATCAATATTTATCTGGTGAAACGAATTTTTAAAGCAAGTGGGTACACCCCGAACCGAACTTTAATTAGCAAGATTTTCAAAGATCTCTCGTGCTTACAGCGTATAGCTGCTTAGCACATTATTGAATTATTAACGAACTATTGTAATAAGAAAACATTACCTTAATTTAATAAGGAAACAGCAGCGGCAGGACGAAGGTCATCACCACGCCGATGATGATCTGCAACGGCAAACCAACCTTTACATAATCCATAAACGTGTAGCCACCCGCCTTCATCACCAGCGCATTAGGCGGAGTGGAGAACGGAGAGGCGAAGCACATGCTGGCTCCCAGGGTCACCGCAAAGAGGAAGGAATAAGGACTCACCCCCACCTGCTGGGCTGCCACCAGGGCAATAGGTGCCATGAGAACCGCCGTGGCGGTATTGCTGATAAACATCGTCATGAGCGAGGTGGTGAAGTAGATGCCCGCCAGCAGAGCCGTAGGGCCCATCGAGCCCAGGCTATCCACCAGCCCCTGAGATACCAATGCCGAAGCGCCCGTCTTCTCCAGCGCCGTTGACATCGGCATCATGGCGGCTATCAGCACGATGCTCTCCCAGTTGATGGTCTTGTAGGCAGCCTCCACGTTGCGGAAACATCCGGCAAACACGGTGAGCAGTCCGGCGATGATGACCGCCGTAACCGGAGCCACCGGGATGAAATCGAACACCATCATGGCTATCATCAGCAGCATGATGGCAGCAGCCACAGGCGCCTTGTAATCCAGCAGAACCTTGTCGGCAGCCTTCTCCGGCTGATCCAGCACCACCCAGTTGGTAGTATCGGCAGTAAGATGCGTCAGGTTGGTCCATTCGCCCTGCACCAGCAGCATGTCGCCCACGTGCAGCTTGGCGGCTATCAGATTATCCGTGATGTATTCGTTGCCGCCTCTGCCACCCTCAGAAGAAGAGGAGCCTCCGCCTCGCTTCACACCCAGCACGTTGATGCCGAATCGCTTGCGCAGGTTGGCCTCGCCGATGCGCAGACCGGCGAAGTTGGAGGTAGGCATCACAACGATTTCCGTCAGTCCCAGGTCGTAGAAATCAATCTTCACGTCCTTCATCCTCCTCAGTCCGTAATCCTGGGCAAAGCGCTGCATCTTCTGCTCGTCACCTATTATATATAGTATGTCGTGCTCCTGAATGGTACTGCTGCTCTTCGCCATGTTCTGATTTACGTCCTGCACCAGTCCGAGTCTCGATTTCTTCTCGTTTCTAATCTCGATGATACTCACTCCATATTTCTTCTGGATGCTGAGTTCCTTCAAGGTCTTTCCCACGATGTTCATCGGCTCGCCGTTTTCATCCTTGGCGGCAGAAGTCCGGTTGCTTGGCACGATGTAGCGATGCAGATTGTCGAGCAGGCGGTATTCATCCACCAGGTCGTCGAGCGACTTGGTTTTCTTCTTCTTTCCGCTCTGTTTCCTGCTGAGGAAGATTTTGCTGAGCGGCATGAGCACGATGATGCCGATGGCGATGACGATGATGCCCACGGGGAAGAAGGAGAAGAAGGCGAGCGGCTTGAATCCCGACTCGGTAAGCACCTCGTCGATAACCAGGTTGGGCGGCGTACCGATGAGGGTGAGCATTCCGCCCAGGCTTCCGGCGAAGGCGAGCGGCATAAGGAAGCGCGACGACTGCATGCCCGAACCTGCTGCCAGGCTCATGATGATAGGCATCATGAGGGCCACCGTTCCGGTATTGCTCACGAAGGCTCCGATAAAGGAGGTTACGAGCATCACCAGCAGGAAGGTGATGGTTTCGTTGCCGCGCGAGAGTGCCATCAGTTTATTGCCCGTCAGCTTGGCGAGACCGGTCTGCATGATGGCTCCACCCACCACGAAGAGGCCGATCATCATGACGACGATGGACGAAGAGAAACCAGCCAGAGCTTCGGCTGGCGTAAGAATTCCGAAAACCAGGAGTGCTGCCAGGGCTGTGAGCGCCACGATATCGGCTCTCACCTTGCCCCAAATAAACATGGCAACCGTAATGATCAAGATAATAAGCGTTATTGTCATGCTATAAAAAACTTTGAATTTTAAAAATATGATGCAAAGATACTTACTTTATTTCGCTTTTTTTACCTCTACAATGCTAATTTTTCTAAAAATATAGCAGATTATTGGTGAAAAACTGCACTTTATTCATCAGTTTTCAGTACCTTTGCCCTCAAATCAATCAAATAAAAAGAAGACTTAATAATTCATTAGAAATGAAACAGAACAATGTAAAACCAGCTGATGGCAAGCTGGGTATTATGGTTGTAGGTTGTGGTGCAGTATCTACTACATTCATGACAGGTGTGCTGATGGCCCGCAAGGGACTTACCAAGCCAGTAGGCTCAATGACCCAGTACGACAAGATTCGCGTGGGCAAGGGCGCAGACAAGAAGTATCTGCACTACAAGGACATCGTTCCTCTTGCCGACCTCAACGACATCGTATTCGGCACCTGGGATGTCTATCCTCAGAATGCCTATCAGGCAGCCATGTATGCCGAGGTTTTGAAGGAGAAGGACATCAACCCTGTGCGCAAGGAGCTGGAGCAGATTGTTCCGATGAAGGCTGCATTCGACAAGAACTACGCCAAGCGCCTGGACGGCGACAACGTGAAGGACTGCAAGACCCGCTGGGAGATGGTAGAGGCGCTGCGCCAGGACATCCGCGAATTCAAGAAGAAGAACGGCTGTTCACGCATCGTGGTAGCATGGGCTGCATCTACAGAAATATACGTACCTGTGGATATGGAGATTCACGGCACATTGGCAGCTCTCGAGGCTGCGATGAAGGCTGACGACCGCCAGCACATCGCTCCATCTATGTGCTACGCCTACGCTGCCCTTACCGAGGGTGCTCCTTTCATCATGGGTGCTCCTAACACAACAGTTGACATTCCAGCCATGTGGGAACTCGCAGAGAAGACCCAGATGCCTATCGCCGGCAAGGACTTCAAGACCGGTCAGACCCTCGTGAAGAGTGGTTTCGCTCCTATCATCGGCACCCGCTGCCTGGGCTTGAACGGATGGTTCTCTACCAACATTCTGGGCAACCGCGACGGTCTCGTTCTCGATGAGCCAGCCAACTTCCACACCAAGGAGGTGAGCAAGCTCTCTACCCTGGAGACTATCCTGAAGCCAGAAGTTCAGCCAGACCTCTACGGCCACGGCAACGACGAGGACACCCAGTATTATCATAAGGTACGCATCAACTACTATCCACCTCGCAACGACAACAAGGAGGGCTGGGACAACATCGACATCTTCGGCTGGATGGGTTACCCAATGCAAATCAAGATCAACTTCCTCTGCCGCGACTCCATCCTTGCCGCTCCATTGCTGCTCGACCTCAGCCTGTTGAGCGACCTTGCTGCCCGTGCCGGCCGTTACGGCACCCAGCGCTTCCTGAGCTTCTTCCTCAAGGCACCAATGCACGACTACACCAAGGGCGAGGAGGCTGTGAACAACCTCTACCAGCAGTACACGATGCTGAAGAATGCCATCCGCGAAATGGGTGGTTATGAGGCTGACGAGGAAATCGACTAAGATTTTTCATCCATATCAGATTTCGGGAGAATATTTTTCCATATCATTTTTTGGAAGGATATTTCTCCCGATTATTTTTTTCTGAAGAAAATCAAAAAGAAAGGAAAACCCTTGCATAATACAGATATTTATACTAACTTTGCAAAAAATAAACTAGCAGGATTCAAATCCAAAGCTAAAAATAAGAATCATAAATATCAGAAGAATGACAAAGAAAGGTAAACATACCGTATTATTTATCTGCCTCGGCAACATCTGCCGCTCGCCTGCCGGAGAGGGCATTATGAAGAGCCTGGTAGAAAAAGCAGGGTTGCAGGATGAGTTTGAAATCGATTCTGCCGGAATCGGAAACTGGCACGTAGGTCAGCTGCCCGACAGCCGCATGAGAAAATGCGGAGCCGAGCATGGCTACAATTTCAACAGTCACGCCCGCCAGTTCCAAAAGTCAGATTTCGGGAGATTCGAAACCATCGTAGTAATGGACAACGAGAACTACCGCGCCATCACCTCCATGGCTTCCTGCCAGGCAGACAAGGACAAGGTGGTGCGCATGGCAGATTTCCTGACCCACCATCGTGAATACACCACCGTGCCCGATCCATACTACGGCGACTACAGCGACTTCGAGCTCGTTATCACGCTCCTGGAAGATGCCTGCCAGGGATTACTGGACAATCTCGTAGAAGAATAACAAAAAAGAGGATGTGCCATAACTGCATGACACATCCTTTTTTCGTTTCTTCATAGATTTTATTCATCGGATTACGCTGAATAACAATTCCACCTTATTATATTTATACAGTAATTTCCCCCGAACCATAGCAGCGATGATGATTTTCATCATACACCACGCAGAACTGACCGGGAGCCACGCCGTGGATTGCCTCTTCAGAATGTATCATCCAGCGGCCATCTTCGAGTTTTTCGATAGTGGCTGGATGATACTCCGGCGTATGACGAATCTTGAACGTTACCTTCTGCATCGCCACCTCGCGGGTGAGGAAATGGAAATCCTGAAGCGGGAAATCCTTCTTGTACGCCGTCTGAGGGTCGTAGCCGTGACTCACGTAGAGAATGTTCTTCTCCACATCCTTCTTGATTACGAACCAAGGTCCGCCGCCGAAGCCCAGCCCCTTGCGCTGGCCGATGGTATGGAACCACAAGCCCTTGTGGGCGCCGATGCGCTTGCCCGTCTCCATCTCTATCACGTCGCCCGGGTTCTCGCCCAGGTACCGGCGGATGTAATCGTTATAGTTGATCTGTCCCAGGAAGCAAATTCCTTGACTATCCTTGCGCTTGGCATTAACGAGATGTTCCTCTTCTGCTATCTCACGAATTTCATTCTTGATGTGATGACCGATAGGGAAAATCGCTTTTCGTAATTGCCAACTTTCTATCTGAGCCAGAAAATCGGTCTGATCCTTTACGGGGTCAGGACTCGTAACGAGCCATTTATCGCCGTTTTCATCCGTTTCGGTCTGCGCATAATGACCTGTGGCGATGAGGTCGTAGTTGTGGCCCATCTTCTCATCGAAGGCACCAAACTTGATGAGCCTGTTGCACATCACATCAGGGTTCGGGGTGAATCCAGCCTTCACCTTATCCATGGTGTAGCGAGTCACCTCGTTCCAGTATTCCTGATGGCAGTCAATTACCTGCAGCTTGCAGCCATACTTGCGTGCCACGGCAGTAGCCATCTCCAGGTCTTCCTCTGAAGAGCAGTCCCATTCCTCCTTTTCTTCCGGTCCTATCTTGATATAGAAGCAGTCAGGGTGCAGGCCCAGTCGGGCAAACTCCCACACCACTACCGAACTATCCACGCCGCCCGAAAGCAGCACGGCCACCCGCTTGTCCTTAACCTCGGCAAGGAAGAGCTCGTCTCTGGTCTCCAGTTCCTTCTCTCTTGGAGTATCCGTTATCATCTTATTGTTATTATCCATTGTCTATTCGCTATTATTCATTTGTGAAGGCAAAGTTACAACAAATTCTGCGAAAAGCCGCCATCTTATGCCGAAAAATCTCATATTTCGCCTAAATGTTTTCTCTTGCGCTACATTCTCCCCTTTATCCGCTCCTTCTTCTATCGAAATTCTCGATAGCAGAAATCGACTCATTCCAACACCAATTCTTTTTTGCTTTCGATTTTATCCATACCTTTGCAATCGAAATTCAGCAAAATGTGGTTATAGTAAAAATCAATAACATAGTTTAATATAAGAACATGGATATCTTAAAAAATCTGTTTTATGGCTTCCCTGACCTATGGGGAGGCGGAGTGGCCCACTCCGTGCTGATCCTGGCGTTGGTCATCACCCTGGGTTTGAGTTTAGGAAAGTTGAGAGTGAAGGGAGTTTCCCTGGGATTGGCTTGGATTCTTTTCATCGGCCTCATCTTCGGTCACTTCTCTCTCAATCTCGATGAGCATCTGCTCCACTTCCTCAAGGAGTTCGGATTGATTCTCTTCGTCTATTCCATCGGTCTGGAGGTAGGACCAGGTTTCTTCGCTTCGTTCAAGAACGGCGGCAAGAGCCTCAACCTGCTCAGCATCATCGTGATAGCGTTGAGTATCGTCACCACCCTCGCCATATTCTCGTTCTCGGGAACATCCATCACTTCTATGGCTGGTATTCTCTCGGGTGCCGTTACCAACACCCCGGGACTTGGTGCTGCTCAGCAGGCATTCAGCGACCTGCGCCACATCGATGCTCCATCCATCGCAGCCGGCTACGCCATCGCCTACCCTATGGGTGTGCTCGGCGTTATCCTCTCCTTTATTATATTAAGGTATGCGCTGCGTATCAACAAGAGCGAGGAGGAAGCTGCTGCCAAGCGCGGTATGGGACACCTGGAGGCGATGACCCTGAACACCTTCTCTGTAAAGGTGACCAACCAGATGGTATTCGGCGACACCATCAAGCAGATGAGAGAAATACTGAAGCGCGACTTCATGGTTTCCAAGATTATCCGCAAAGATAGCGATAGACACGATGAGGTGGTAAACGGACAGACCAAGATCAACGAGGGCGACATCCTGCAGATTGTAGCCAACCCTACCGTAGAAGAGCCAGTCATCGCCCTGCTCGGCGAGAAGGTTCAGGTGAGCGAGGAGAAATTCGGCGAAGACCTGATTACCCGCCGCATCCGCATCACCAAGCCAGGCATCAACGGCAAGAGTATCAGCCAACTTCAGATCCGTACAAACCTCGGCGCCAACATCACCCGCGTTAACCGCAACGGTGTGGATCTGATTGCTACTCCACACCTGAAGCTGCAGCTGGGCGACCGTGTTACCGTGGTGGGTACCGAGCTTGCCATCGCCCATACCGAGAAAGTATTGGGTAACCAGATGAAGCGCCTCAACTACCCTAACCTGATTCCTATCTTCCTGGGCATCATGCTGGGTTGCATCGTGGCAAACATCCCATTCTTCATCCCAGGCATCAACGAGAGCCTGCGTCTCGGATTGACCGGTGGCCCTCTGGTAGTAGCCATCCTGATAGGTTACTTCGGTCCGAAGTACAACCTCGTGACCTACAACACCATCTCGGCCAACCTGATGCTTCGCGAAATAGGCATCTGCATCTTCCTGGCTTGCGTGGGACTGGGCACCGGTAAACAGTTTATCCAGACCGTGGCTTCAGAAAGCGGAATGACCTGGATTCTCTACGGCGTTGCCATCACCATGATTCCAATCATCATAGGCGGCATCATCGGAAGATACGTGTTCCACATCAACTATTACACATTGCTCGGAGTGCTGGCAGGCGCCAACACCAACCCATCTGCCCTGGCTTACGTACGTGAGCAGACATCAGCAGATGCACCATCTGTGGGCTATGCGAATGTTTATCCATTTGCCATGTTCCTCAGAATCGTAACCATTCAGATTATCATTTTCGTATTCGGATAAATAAAATATATGGAAGAAAAAAACATGAAGACCTGCGACTGCGCAGAAAAAGGCATTGACAACTGCAACTGCAAGGAAATAGCAGAAACAGAACTGAGAAGAAAACTTGACCTGTTGTTACGCACTGGTAGCATTCTCATGGAGAGTGCTGCCGACACATCGCGCATCATGCGAACGATGAAGCGTGCAGCAGCTTTCCTCGGGCTCGACGAACGCTACATGCACTTCTACATCAACTGGAATGTGCTGATGGTGAACTATAGCGACGAGGTGCACTCCTTCTCCAAATTCCAGCGCTGCGAGAAGCACGGCATCAACCTTACCTCCATTTCGATGGTAAGCAAGCTCACCTGGACAGCCATCAAGGAAAACTATTCGCTCGAACAGTATGAGCAGGCCCTGAACGACATCAAGGCTACCCCACGCAGCTTCACCCCATGGCAGGTGGCAATAGGCGGCGGATTTGCCTGCGGCGGATTCTGCATCCAGTTTGGTTGCGACTGGCCAGCGTTCTTCTTCTGCTCCCTGGCAGCCATCCTGGGCTTCCGCCTGAGAATGTTCCTGCCTACCAAGGGCTGCAACAACTATGTAGCCATCGGAATTTCGGCATTCGTGGCAACGCTGATTGCGTGGCTCACCTCGTTCCTTTCGCTCAACCCATCCATCGCAGCCGCCCTTCCGGGCTTCCTGCATTCAGATACCCCTTGGCACCCATTGATGGCGTGCGCCCTCTTCATCGTGCCGGGAGTTCCGCTGATCAACTTCGTGAGCGACATGCTCGACGGCTACATCGAGGTGGGAATGGTTCGCGCCCTGAACACCCTGCTGATGATCTTTGCCATGGCATTCGGCATAGCCTTTGCCATCCAGGTTTGCCACATCGACAACTTCGTGAAGGATCTTACCATGACTCCTCACCACGAATACTGGGAGTTCGCCATTGCGGCAGGCCCACCACGCATAGGGATG